>Ga0209611_10010960_pt1 | contig 13206 bp, 14 predicted proteins | sample S1TSphgellanicum_3_FD_187693 | JGI IMG/M metagenome (GOLD analysis project Ga0209611, IMG submission 187693) | Host-associated microbial communities from peat moss isolated from Minnesota, USA - S1T2_Fc - Sphagnum magellanicum MG (SPAdes) (version 2) | ecosystem: Host-associated > Plants > Peat... | reverse complement strand
ATCATCGTAGCCAACCACCGACCAAGCAACTATTTCACCACGGGCGATCGCTGCCACACTAAGCACTTGCAAAATAAATTCTTTAACTATCTGCCCGTACTTCTCCAGCAGAATTTCTTCAGGGCGCCGATCCTCTTCTTTAGAATCGCCACTCCGAGCAATAATAGCGGCACCATCAGCCGCACTCATGGCAATTTGCTGAAGAATATCATAAATATCTCTTTTGATTTCCTGGCGGTAACTAATAGCTATTTGTACGTTTTCTGTACTGCGGGTAAAATCGGTTAATGTCTGCCCTGTTTTCAGGGTCAGATAATAGCCGTTACCCATCTTCCGCCCTTGCAAAGGGTCGTCTGTGTCGTCATCTACTCCTAGCACCACGGGCATTGAATAATTGTTTGAATAGAGCGCGTATTCCAGCGCCGCAGTTTGGCGAAAATAGCTCTTTTGAGCATCAAATAATTGAGATGCAATCCACAATTCTTTGGGCAAGGTCAGAGAAACTATAGGAAATTCAAACTTACCTTTAATATTAAAAATAGGCGCATCTTCAATAATGTTCGTAATGCTTATATCCTTCTCACCCGCTGTACCGATAAATGGAATTGGGGGTATAGGTTTATTGTCTTTTGGAAGTAGCTGAACGATATATTTACTAGTATAAATTCCATCTGATTTACGGTAGTAAATTGTAAATATATGCTGGGGAATTGGGGGCGTATCCCAACTCGCGCGCGTGAGTTGAAATTGATGCAATTTAGCAAACTGAAACCCTTCTATCCCTAAATTCCAGTCCCATAGAGCAGTCCTGGGGTGAAGAATCACATAGGGGTTGAGTTCCCCCGATTCTTTTTGATCCGCCAAGGAAACCGCACCACCAGAAGATTTGGTATCTATCTGAGCGATCGCCTTGCCAGTAATCAAAGCTTCCATCATTGCCTCAGACAAGAAGCTGTTGAAGCTAGCCCTGCCGTTATCGTCGCAATCTAGCAAAGCGCCATTTTTGAAAAATTCCTCTCCCCAGAACGGGTCGTCGCTGCCCGTGGGAGTGGCTGGATCTGTAAATAGCTCAGAATTGAAGCGGGTAATGATGGGGGCAATTTTATTGCAGTAAGTCGCCAGCTGCACCCTTTCAGCCATGATTTCCTCTGGCCTCCCATCAGGGTTGGGAAGCAACAAACGTTTTACGCTATCGGTCATCGCGTCCCCGCCTTCAACCACGGTTGTCAATAAATCCCAGTAATCGGCAAATTGTTGGTGCTCCGGGCAGCGATAGCGTAAAGCATCTAGTGTAGGCATTTATCTAAAAATAAGCTTTTAGATACTATTCCCTGCTAGAGGCTTAATTCTGTAATTGAGGTGTACAGCCCTATTAGAGTATTTCCAGTAATTGCCTAGCTAGCTCGGTGGGTGAGGTAATCCCCTTAAGGGTTTTTCTCTTTCCCTTGAGCACCAATTCAATCCGTTCCTGCTTAGATTCAAGCAAAGTATCTATAGCTTCATCCACTTGCCCCAGCTGTAGCCAGTGGGCAAATACTGCGTTTTTCTGCCCCAGTCGATGGCATCTATCCTCCGCTTGCTGGCAATCCCCAGGAGTCCAGGGGCGGTCTACCAAAATTACATTGCTAGCCGCTGTCAGAGTCAACCCTACACCTCCAGCTTTTACGGTGCCGACAAACACCTTTTTCTGCCCCTCTTGGAACTGATCTACAAGCTTTTGGCGGTCTTCCGGCTTGGTATCGCCAGTGAGCAGCAGCCCGTCAGTTGCAAGAGCGATCGCCCTTGCACTCTCCACAAATTCAGTAAATACCACCACCTGCTGATCTTGCTCAATTAGCTCCTGAATCATTTCTATGGCTGGCTCTAGCTTAAATTGGCTACCAAGCTTGCGTAAGTAATTAATGGTGACCAATGCCTCAGCCTCTCGCGAGGCTGGATTATATGCCAGTACCCAACTCACCCAACCCGCAAAGGATGGGCATTTGAAGAATAGAGAAAGATTTCTCTTGAAGGTGTGGCAATCAGTACGCGCTCTGTAATCCTCCACCAGTAGATTTATGATTTGCGAGTATTCTTGAGCTTGCTTGGAATCAAGCTCAATCTTCTGGAATAGGCGTGTCTTGCTGGGGAGCTCCGCCAAGCACTGCTGCTTGGTGCGGCGTAGGATTGCATCTTCAGTTTTTTTGCTGAGTTCATCAAGATGCGCTGCCCCCGACACATCCCAAACTGATTTTCTGCCAATGCTCTTGTGATGAGCGTCGCAAAAACGTAGTTCATATTTGCGTTTATCCTCTGCTAGTGGGTGATTAATTGCCACTAGTAGGGGATAGAGGTTGATTGGCCTGCCATTCTTAATAGGTGTCCCCGTCAGCAGCCACGCAGCTAGAGCGTTTTCATGCTCTGCCAAAGCCAGCATTTTTTGCGTGCGCTGGCTATCAATATTCTGCGCGTAATGCGCTTCATCACAAATAAGCAAATATTTCTGATGGTCCAAGGGCTGGGGGATGCTCGCCCAGCTAAAGCACTCAATTCGTACCCCTACTTTTTCAGCTTCCCTCACCCAGTTTTCCAGTAAGGATACTGGAGCGATCACAAAGATAGGGCAGTTGTAGGTAGCTTGCATTCCTTTGGCCGCTGCCAAGGTGGTCAAAGTTTTTCCCAGCCCCATTTGGTCAGCCAGGATTGCACCTCGGTGAATCACGCCTTTGCGGTGGGCTAAAAGCCACTCCGCACCCTGTTTCTGGTACTCGCGTAGGTACCAACCGTTAGTCAGCGGTTTGTCCAGTTCGGCAGCGGCTATTAGCTCTATGGTTTCCTCAGCTACACCGAGTAATTGCTGTTCTTTGGCTGCTTGCTGTTCGGCGATTTGGCTTTCCACAAGCGCGATCGCTCCCACAAAGCTCTCAGTAAGGTAATAGGAATCATCTATCAGTCTATCCCGTACCTCCAGCGCTTTATCCAGAGGATAGCGCCAAGATTTATCAGCGCCATTAAATTTATACCCCTCAATCTTTTTGGCTAATGCCTGAAACTTGCCCGTAGCATCGTAAGGGGAAAATACAGCTACTTGTTCCTCTATGATTTCCACTCGCTTTGCTGGTACCTCTATGATTTCCACTCGCTTTGCTGGTACCTCTACCTGATTGGTGCCAGCAATAGCTACTGGCTCAATTTTGATTGAGCCTGGGTATTGGTGTTCAATGCTCTCCCACGCCGAGAGCTTTAGCCCACCACCAGATAGTTGCTTGGAATATTTCTGGAGCATATCCCATGCGGCTTTGGCATGAGTCTTGAGTAATGGTTGGCGCGATTGGATTTGGTCGGCTAACCACCGCCCAAAGGCAGCATCGCAACCGTTGAAGCCTGCGCCATCGCGCTCTTTGGCGCCATCGCACCTAGAACGTAAAAATAAAACGCAATTTTCGAGGGTGCGATCGCTCGATTCCTCTTTTTTCCTCTGGATTATGAGGGGTAGCTCTAGCTGAAGCCTCTGTAAATCCTCTAAAGAAAAATTTCCAATCTCTTTAAGCACTGAAGCGAGATCGAACTGATTGGGGGATTGGATATCGTCAAGCGATCCATTATCGAGCGATCCATTATCGAGCGATCCATTATCGAGCGATCGCACATACTCAAGTATCTGAATCTCAAATACTTGTGGCACTCGCAGTGCCTTGGTGGGGGTGTGGTTCCATTTTCCTTGCTTAGGAATCTCCCCCAATCTTTTGATGGGGTTGTCACTATTCATAAGAAAACTCGGTAAGTGGGAAACGAGCGTGGCTTCAGAGAAAGAGAGGGAAACGACGCGGCGACTTTAGTCGCAGTGAATCTTTCTTGTTAATCCATTACCGCCTTGGGGCTGTTCGATTTGGTGTACTAATGCAATTGCACTTTCAATGGGACAATTACCATTCCAAATATCACAACCCTGTACGCATAATGGTTCGCTCCTAAGAGCCTCCCTTTCGGGGTAATGTGAGCCTTGACCTGTTATAAGAGCTTGTTAGGCTAGCAGCACTGCCTCAGTGACCTTAAGACTGTTTAACCACTAGCGACAGAGCCGGGGATAGCTTGGCATCCCAGGGTGTCGTGACTCAAATAACGTTTACCTATTGCTAGGTGGTCTGGTCAGCACAGCCAAATGTATTCTTTATTTATTCTTCTAGAATACACCAAATTAGGGGTGTACAGCCCTAATTCAGAAAACTTTACAGAAAATTAGGGCATTATTTTTTCCCGAAGCTAAAAAGAGGCATTTGCACATAATCACCAAATACCTCTGCTAGCAATTCACTCCCTAGGGGTTCTGTCCCGCTCCATCCTTGGGGATAGGTGCCTGCCGCAATCAATTCCCTAATTCGCGTTTCCTCTTCTTGATTGATCAGATCGATTTTTGGAACACCAAGTTTTTGGGCGGATTGATTAATTTCCTGCTGGATTGCTAGCACATCCTCTAATCCCTTTAATCGTGCCTCCAAGGTAAGTGGACCTTTTTGGGATTGACGTTTACTCAAATCGTTTTTTTGGTGACGATTATTGAAATTACGCCACTCCGTATAGAGCGATCGCATTTTCAGCAGTGGGTTTCAGGTATGCCCACTGGGGAGGGAGAGCACATGATTTAGTGCTTTATCGCCATGAGGATCGGCGGAAGCAAGGGGGCAACCAATACATCCAGTTCGCGCTGCCATTTCTTGTGCCTCATCCCCACCGTAAACTTCAGCCACCAACTCGGTGGAATATCCCAACATAGGAGCCTCCACCATTAGCCAATCCCATACGTGGCATAGCCGCCAATGCATAATTGGCGCGAAAGTATCAGTACTGGGGGCTGTTTGAGTTTGTAACCATCCTTGCCCACACTCGGCTTTTGATTTAGAGCAACTGGTGGAGATTCGTTGGTCACGAACTGCTGATTCCCCTACTCGTACCCCTGTAAGCATCAGTAGGCGATGCCCTTCACTTAAATTCGCTCTCAATGCATCCAATGCCGCCATCATTGGATCTATCTTGATTTGGTGCGTACACCAGCGCATATTATTTGATGGGGGAGGTACACCCCGCCCCAAAATATAGATAAGGAACCGTTTATCAATGGGCGCTCGTACCACTTGGCAGTTGTAGCCTGATTCGCTAAGCTGCTCCATCAATTGCATAGCGTTAATGTGAAGTGGCGGAAGCTCTAGCCGGGTATCGGCGTAGAGCACAGAAATATCGCGGGGATTAATTGGTAATTCTTTATTGGCGACCATACTAGCCACGGTAGTTAATACCGTCGTGCTATCCTTGCCTCCACTAAAAGCGATCGCAAGTTTTTCGTAAATCCCCGTATCTAATAAGTTTCGTAGATTGGTTTTGGTAATTTCAAATGCTTCTGTGCGAGGCATTTTACTCGCATCGAATAACCCCAATTGCTTGCTCATTATTATTCTCCAAACAAACTTAATTGAGTTGCGTGTTCATTGATGGGGTAATAACCCGCAGGGAGCCTAAATATCATTTGCACGGGTTCTTTAATTCTTGTTGAGCAGCGTTGTTTCTTGAGTTTCCCGTACCCATTTTTTACAAGTACCCTAAATTCAATTTCGATTGGGTAGGTGTTTTTAAATTTGTCTATTTTGCAGAATTTATCAAACAAAATAAACACTGAGCCAGGGCATAATTTTTGTTTGTATTCTAATTCAAAAACCGCGCTCCAATAAGCGTTGTTAAAATCCAAATGATTGTAAACTACTTTATTAAAACGCAGATTTTTACAAATTGCAGAATATTCCTCAAGCAGAAAATCTTTGTCCGGATTAGTAAAACTTCCGCAAAGGGCAGAGGCTTCTTTTAAATGCCTAATGCATTTATCTCTAAGTTCTTCAAAAGTTAACAAAAATTCTTCATTCATTGAGAATTTTTAATGTGATTCAAAATAGTTTTCATGATTTCCCAACTGGCACCATTACCCACAGCTTCCATAGCCAGTGATTTAGCTTTTGGAAGCCAAATCTGATCAGCGATTTCCTTGCCCCCAAAAAATCTTAGGCAAGCATAAGCAGGGATTTCTACAATTTTGTCCCCCACCACCGCATCTAACTGGTGGGAGTGATTCCCGCACTTTCTGCCCAATGCCCTAATAGTTGGGGGTGGCTCTTGGGGGCTGTATAGGCGATCGCTCTCCCTGCCTCCACCTACTCGTTTAATCAATGCTCTAAAGGAAGTATGCCCAGCACGAACAGTGTTGGCGGGTTTTTGCGGAGGAACCAAAGGCGACCAATTGGAATGGTCAGGAATCAAGGAATGGTCAGCAAGTTGAGGAAATCTTTTAAGCTGCCAATCTGCCAATTTAGTTTCTGGCAATTGGGGGATTAAATCTTCAATAACCTCATACCAACCCTTAATTTTTGCGTGGGATTTAAGCTCAAGAAAATAGCCCCCACGCACCGCCATTAAATACAATCGTTTGCGGTTTTGAGCTATACCAAAATCTTTCAAATTTAATATTTGAAAGCTGCTATAATATCCACATTGATGCAAAATATTTCTGATAATCCGAAAACTCTCAAATTTTGCGTACCCCTGTACATTTTCAAGTACGAAGAATTTTGGGAGTTTTTCTTTGACAATCCCAGCCACTGCCTCAGCCACCGCCACATCATCTGCTGTTTCCGCTGCTTTGGGATTAGCAATTGAGGCATTCTTACAAGAAGGCGTGGCTAGAATCGCCTCCACGCCCTCTAAATTTGACGGAATGACGGATTGTACATAATCTTGGATCAAGCGGCTTTGTGGGTGATTTTTGGCGTAAATGAGAGCGATTTGAGGATCGCATTCGATCCCCCACACCAATTCTCCCAATCCATGAAGGGCTATACCAGCCCCTGAGCAAATAGAGCCTATTTTCATTTCTTACGTCCCATATCGCGAATTAGCTCATTAAGCTTTCGGATATTTGCGGCTTGCTCCTCAGCGGTCATCTCCTTCATTTCAGAAGAGGGTAGCGGCAGGTACGCTTGATGATTCTCTTGGGGCTGAGATCCTTTAGCTAGCTCCAGAAGTAAATCAGCCGAAGGAAAGAATCTGTACTGTGCTGGATACTTGCAAAAACAATTAGCCACAGCGGTAATCAATTCTTCCTCTGCCAGTTTTTGCAACCTTTGGCGAAAGACCTCTTTAGCAAAAGGGGTCATTTCTTTGCCATAAAAAATTTCAAGCTCTTGTAACCAGTCCATAAGCCTCCTAGTGGAATTTAAATTGGCCGAATTGCTTGCGCTCTTGAGATTCCTGCTGATTAATGGCTTCCTGGGCAACATTGATGGGAGTGCCTTCTTTTAGCTGCCGCCATTCGTAAGCCCAAACAGCTAACTCCTGCCATCGGCAAGCATTATTTTCGCAATTGCGGATGATATTGAATCCGTAGCTCACTAAATCCGTTTTAGGAGTTTGGGGGCTGGAATTTCGCCGCCCCACGAATACGGCGAAATCACCACTTACATCATTTCCGCCAGTGAGGATATACCCGCTTTTGCGGTATATCCTCACCGCCTCTCCGATTTCGCCATTTGCCCACTGCCTTAATTCCCCTTTGCTCAATTTCACTCCCTGAGCATCTAAGCTTCTATACTTTTCAACGCTATTAAGCGCCGGGGCAGCAGAATTAGATCCGGACGGTAAAAGTTTTTGCGTTTGAGAAATATCTGACTCAATTTCAATTGCCAATGGCAGGGATTGAGTATTGGCTTCGAGAATTGAGATTTCTTTTTGAGCGATCGCGGGTTCTGGTGGGGGTGGGGAAATGGCTCTATCTACACTTAATGGGATTTCCTTAATAGGTACTTCTTTATCTTGAAATACTTCCCCTGCCAAATTTGGTAGGGGTGTGGTACCTGATTTGGTAGGGGTAGTGGTACCTGATTTGGTAGGGGTAGTGGTACCTAATTTGGTAGGGGTAGTGGTACCTGATTTGGTAGGGGTAGTGGTACCTGATTTGGTAGGGGTGCGCTTACTGCGGATGATTGGCAATTGTTCTGGGGGTGCCCATTCTTCGTGGGGAGTAATTTCGTAAATAATGGATTTCCCTTTTTTTGCCTCGACAACCCCTATCAATTTGGCATCAAGCAATAGCCGTAAAGAAGCACGAACCGTTTTTTCATTCATGAGGCAATGCTTAGCCATGTTGGGGATTGATTCCCAGCAGCCGTTTTTGCCTGCACGCCGAGCAATGTGTGTGTACAGGCGATATTCGTACGGGTCGAGCCCGTAATCATCTAGATAGGAAGGCACGACAATCGCAAAATCACTGCGATTTCTAAGCTGGCTCATGATTCCACTAACCTCAATTCATTTAAAGGAATCAGCCTGCCGCCATACTCCAAAATCACGCGATCGCCCCTCACCTCTGCAATTTTTTCCCCGTGAGGATTCCACCAAGGGGGAGCATCCACCCATGTCCAGCGATTTTCAGGATTTTCTATATTTTCTATATCTGGAAAGCAAGAAATAGGATTAGAAGATAGAACTAGAATCTCCTGCTCCCAATCCCACAAACCTTGGTACCCCCTACATAAAATTGGATTTTTAAAAATCCTTACATTTTCCAATTTCCATGCATACCTACTTGGCTCCCATAGCCCGCACCTTATCTCAGTAGGAGATTGCTGGGCTATGAATTTGGGCCCCATTCTGATGCAGTCTGTAAGGTCACAAACTGCCACCACTGCCCCATAGGCCAGTTCCCCCGCTGGCAATAAATCACCCAATTCAGATATCCATGCATCTGTATCCTTTTGGCGCTTCGCTGCATGAATTGCCAGCTTGCCTCTATAGGGTGTACCCCATGAGCGTGTTTCGTAATGTTTGTGCCTGCCCACCAGTGCAGCCCAAGGCTGATGAAGGGTCAGGGCTTTAATTTTGTTAGCACTGGGTTGTGTGCTTTCTTCGAGTTCCCCTCCCCACAAATCGGGGCGCTTGGATTTAATAATTTGCCCTACCAAATGGCGGTGGCAGAAATTGGGCAATCTTTCGTAGCAATTGAGCGTAATATCTTCCGCTCTTTTCGAGAGCCAGATATTAATTAATTGATTCTTGGCTTGCATTTCTTCGGCGAATATGCGGCTATATTCTTCTGGGGATGGCTTTAAATCAAAAAGCTTTTTTGAAGGTGCAAATAGCGGCAAGTGTGCCCCTTTCCAGTTTTGGGGCGGATAAATGGAAATGCTGATTTGTGCCCCCTTTTGGGGACCGCGATAATGTGATGTGAAAATCATATTTGTGCTAAAAAGCCAGAGGGTGACTCTGGCTATATAAATGGTTATTCTTCAATCTCGATTTCTGAATCGTAGGCACCCGGAAGTTCCCTTAATTCGGGAAAGCCTGAAATTCTGGAAACATACTGCCGCGCCATTTCTTCCGGCATCGGCGTAATGCAATATACGGAGGCGTTGGCATAGAATTGGGGATCGCATAGCTCACCCTCGCTATTGAAAATGAGAGATCTTAGGTAGCTAGTCCCCGCTATTTGCACCTCGCAGACGTGCCCAATCCTTTGGCGGTGTCCCAATAATTCTAAAATTGCGAAAGTTGAGAACCCGTTTTCAACGGGTTTGGCTACCAATGCTAATTCTTGTGGTGTAGTCATAATTAAAAATCCAAAAATTCCCAAATTAGTTCTGTGAGTTCCAAAATCAAATTAGTCGCAATCAAAAGCGCGATCGCAACTATTGCCAAACAAACAATTACCGTGTACATACTGCTGCCTTCGGAAATTCCCGAACTTGCACGCATTCAGGGAATTCCAAGAAATTCCCGCCTTTGATGTGCTGCAATCGCAAAAGCTTATTGCGCCAATGGGGATTAGTCCCAAGCTGCTTTACAAATGCTGGGATTTTAGATGAATGGCATTGATTGATAACATCTAAAATCCATTCCAAATGGCACTGCCGAGCTTGGGATCTTAAGCCCGATTCACCACCAACAATCACCCAATCAGTTGGATATTTGAGCAGTTGTAGATCTACTTTTTCCAGCAAAGGCTCGACCGAGTAAAAAGTATTCCAACCCTCTTTGTGTATTTGGTTTAGTAGGGGCGATCGCTCTTGTTGCCTCTCTTGATCCTCAATCGAAGCGCCTACCCAAATATTCTGGGGTACAAGCGGTAAACTCTCTTGTTCCCACCACTCAGATTTAATATCTTCCGGAATCTCATGCCAAGCCCTATCAAAACCTGATTGATAATCTTCCAAGTACGCCGCCATACGGTCAGCCCTTTTGGTCAAGATCTGGAAAGTGTGGTGATGATTAAGTGCCATCCAAGCAAAGAGCTTATCAAGCACCCTTGCTGATACCCACTCGCCAAAGATGTCCGTCATAGATCCCAAGAAAATCTTTTTCGGTCTAGTCGGCAAGAGCTTTTCTAGAATCCCTTCATCCAGCACCCAATTGTCCGGTGGCTTGCCAGAAAATTTTATCCCCGAACTAAAGCTAAAAAAGGGATTTTGATTTGTAGATTCCGAGTAGCAGTGCAGGCACCCAGGGCTTATCTTTCTGCACCAGTGCCCCCCATGTTTTCCGTTTTCTTTAGTCAAATGCCAGGGGTTAATCGTTAGGTCTGTCCATTGAATATTAGTAGCCATGTTTCGTGAAGTAAATTACTGTGGGGCTAGGGTAGGTATTTTTGAAAGTGTGTGCAATCCTGCCATCACTGATTAATTCAGCTAAGAGTGATCGCAGGATTGGATAGCCAATATTTGTTTTTTGGTGCAATTCAAAAATGCTGCACTGGGTTTGGAGTTTTTCAAGAATTAAATCGCTCATACTACTCTTCTTTTCTTCCTCCATACATTGCCAGCATCGTAATCGGGCACAAAAATTCGTGGCTCAGTAATTGAATTTAAATTTTGAGCCCTGCCAACTTTTCCAAATTCCGACTCCGGGATTTTGTATGTGTAGCAAGGCGGAACTTTATAGCCTGTGGGAAAGTTTACAAAACCCACTTTTTTATCAGTGTATTGTGCCATTAAACTACCTCTAATTTTCTAATTTCTGGAATTGAAAATTGTAAAGCTTGTTGCCTACGGGCACCATCAAGATAGGCGATCGCCTCTTTAGTAAGGTCGTTTACTAAATTTTGCATCTTGGGAGTTATAGGAAACGATGGGCAGGTGAGGCAGGCATAGGAACTGTGAATTTCACACTTGCCAGAAATGGTCATGATCATCTGATTATCATCGTCATCATCCTCGCCCAAATATTTAAAATTCACACCACAAATAGCGCCTTTTTTCCAAATATCTGCATTCAACCCCATGAATTCCATAAGATATGGTAAAAAAGCGTCTAGCTTATCATAAAACTGAGATGCTGGTTCTTCTTTGCATTTAAAAATGCTGCTGAAAAATCCATCCTTAGCGCGATCGCAAAATACATCGTAGCCAATCAAAATTTCTTCATTATCAGCACGCTTGGCTTTGATTTTGGTAATCAGCCTGCTGGATTTTTCGCTGCTCATAAAAAATATTTCCGTTTTTGCGAGTAGTTTTAATTCTTCCTTGCCTGGATAGTTCTGCCAGTATCAGCGCAATTCTTGATACTGGCTGGGGAATTTCATCGCAAATCTGATTCCAAGATTTCTCGGTTTGCAATGACCTGATAATTATTTCCTCAATGCCACCTACTGATTGAGGAATGAAACCAGAATTCAACAATTGCTCATAAAGCAATTGCTTTTGAGGAAATGAAAACGTGGGCAGCGCTTTAAGCAAACTTCCAATTAAGTGATTATTGCGAGATTCGGTATTGATGCCGTCGTTATCCTTATCCTTTGGCATTTTTACCACTCCTTTTTTCCGGAGGAGTGAGCAGCCGTTTTTCGCACTTCTGCAAATGAAATCTAAAAGATGGCAAGGATGCGCCGGGCTCTCGGATATCCATTACTTCCTCTCCAATCCTCAGCCGCTTATCTTTGATCATTTGGCGCAAGGTGTACTCAGGTACACCTAAAAATTTTGCGGCGTGTTTGGTGGAAAACCACCTCGGATCGGAGAATCCTTCTTGTAATTCCAGCAATGCAGACTGAAACAATTCTTTAAGGTCTGCTTTGCTGAGTGTGCCAATCTCGGATCTGTCTTTTGAAAGATCCGCGGGGACTTTATTACCGGTAGTGTATTTGGGTTGGCTCATTTGTCCCCTTCCTCGGCAGCCTCGAAGTACCTTGTTAGAGCAGAAATAATAATCGAATTGCGATCGCGCCCTTTGCTCGTCGCCTCTTGCTCCAGCCTTTCTACCAATTTCGGCGGGAGCGTGTAACTCCTCTTCTGCCAATCTGCACGCTTGCGCTTATGCGATTTAGCTGTGAGAGTATCTGATATATCAGTAGTCAAAAGCATATCGGTTTATCGATTGATTATCGGATTATCGATAGCTTGATTATAAGGCCAATAAAGGGAAAATGGGAATAGATTCGGAGTAAATTTGGAGTAAATTTGGAGTAAAATTGGAGTAAATTATTATGAAGATCGATAAACTTGATGAGCTGAACGAATTATTCAGGCTCATCCTCAGCCGCGCCAACAGCATGAATGGAGCCGCCAAGCTCAGCAAGGTGGCGCAATCAACTCTGAGCGATTGGGGGACTGGCAAAACAGTCCCAGGGCTGAAGAACTATATACAGCTGTGCAGATCGCTGGGATGCAGACCCGGCAAAGAGCTAGATAATTTTCTGGGGCTGGCTGAGAATCCCCCACAAACGGCAGAGGACCTGCTGGGTGTGGCGCTCTCCCTCAGCGAAGCCGAGCAGCAAAAATTAATTTATTTAATAGCTTTTAGATTTTCGAATATTTTAAAATGTCTGATGATCGAACAAAGTTCGCCTTGTGCTTGTTTATTTTCTTTATTCGAATTAACATTTGCATCCAACCAAATCAAGACAGATGTTTCGAATTGATCAGAATGTGTGGAAATATCTGTATCCTTCACAGCAGCCATTGTTACACTTTGTAATTGATTTGGATCGTGGTGCGTCTTTCAGCGAAAGAAAAAATTCTCTTTCATCTCATTATTTTCGAAGCCATTCAATGCTCTTACCTCGTCTGAGATTAACTGAAAAGAATAAATAAATAACGTACACATGACATTATTCTTTTTCTTCGGCGACATAATATAACGATGTTACATTAGAAAAAAACAAAAAACAAAAAAACGATTTTTAACCGATATAAAAAACAG
>Ga0209611_10010958_pt1 | contig 13212 bp, 8 predicted proteins | sample S1TSphgellanicum_3_FD_187693 | JGI IMG/M metagenome (GOLD analysis project Ga0209611, IMG submission 187693) | Host-associated microbial communities from peat moss isolated from Minnesota, USA - S1T2_Fc - Sphagnum magellanicum MG (SPAdes) (version 2) | ecosystem: Host-associated > Plants > Peat... | reverse complement strand
CCCCCCCCACCGGCCTCCACCCACTCCTCCCAAAAAAACTTTTTCATTTGATCGGCAAAAAATTGTCAGAATGTAGACAAGCAAGGGCACCGAACACCAAACTGAAAACCTGAAAAGAAATAGAAATCTAGTTGAAAAGTGAATAACTGCCTCAACGGGCGGCACGAGCGATTCCAACTTCCCAACTACCCAAAAAGAACTTGTTGTTAAAAAAATGTTTCCAATGATGGGCGGGCTTCATTTGTTCACTCTTTTTTTCCGTTCAATAATCTCAATTGACGCCAGGGCACAACTTTATACCTATTGTTTAAACGTGTTCCACTTAGCACACAAAAGTTTAGGCCGAGTAGCTCCGGTAGATAAGGCTATAGAAAGAGGCCTTGACAATTTATTGTAAAGTTCCCAATCCTAGTTGCCCCAAAACCCTAATAATAAGCTTCAGATGTTTTGCATATTGGATCGGCATGTTTTAGGGTTTTTGGTATTTCTTGAAACATTTAAAAGCCGGAACAAGGCATCTTGAAAAAAGAATTCTCACAGGACGATTCCGCAGTTAGGCTGGGAAATCTCCTGGGTCACCAATTTCTTCCTCATGTTTTTAACTTCCTTTAGGAGCACAAGAAGAAACCTTGTCATTTTCAGCCTCCCAGAATATGTGAGAAAAGTCTCAACATTTGAAACATGGCAAAAAGCTGATAACATAAGTATTAAAGATCAAGTTTTCAGAGCAACTCCATGGGTGCTCAGTACGTGAGCCTGCCAATTAAAATTGGATGACCAAAAGTCAAAACATGGCTGTTTGGCTAAGCAGAAGAATGGGCTCAGCAGCAAAATGGTTTTGGCCCATCATTTTTTTGCATTCTGTCGATGGCGAAGGGCATAGCAAAGCCTTAACACCTGCCAACGAAGAGTGTAATAAATATGATCAAACTGGTGCTCCCTGTTTTTTCATTGGCCAATTATAATGATTGGTCCAGGTGGGCTTGCTACTAGGTAGTAGTAGTCTCCCACCTATTTGTAGTCCGTGTTTTAGTTTCTCATGGGTGTAGTTGGAGAAAGGTAAATAACTAAGCTTGGATGTGAGAAATATTTTTGCAGAGGTCACATACTGAGCACCATTGGAGATGCTCTTATTAGGTGTGTGATCATTTTGGTAGTGAGCGGGCTTTTACAGCTGACTCTGTAATAATACTTAAGTTTTTAACGAGTATTCCCACTAGTGCCATCTATGACACATCTTACTCCTGTAAGCATTATAGGCATAAGATCCTTTCCACTCTTAAGGAGTAGGTGTATATTCATAGATGCAAATTGCCCTCAAAATAGGCTAGGAAATTTCTTTGTGTGCTTCCGCACATATATATATATACATGGGTCCATAGATGATGGTAATATGCCTGGGATGAAAATGGTATCTGGGTAGTAAACCCCATAGACCCTCGGGTACAAACAAAGTGCTTTTACTCTCTTTCATGTTGTGTCCATGCTTTGATTTGGTGTTTTAGTTCCTTTGTTTGCTGGGAGGGGGGGGCAATGAGATTGAAAAATATCTTTCCTTTTGGACCATTTCCTGGAGTGAAACAAGCATCGACTGGATGCCCCTTATTATTACTTGGTTGTGGATGAGCCTCAACTGAGTTAATATTTGGTTTCACCTTGGTAACCAATTCTGTAAGAAATAGCTATCATACATAGGTAGGTAGGAAAATAGTAGGTAACTATTATAAATATACAAGGGCTGTTTTTACTACCTACCTACTAACAACCTGCTGCTTGTGGGTTGTTAGTAGGTAGGTAGAAAAATAAGAGGCAACTGAGCTTAACCACCATGGTTAGCTAGGGAACTGAAACTTGACAGAAAACTGTTTCCTGACCACTTATCATTCATCCTTCATGCTGCACTGGTGGGTGCTGGTTCACTGTGGCCCATTTCCTGGACATTCATTGTGGGTGCATTCAATGAACCCTTTGAAATATCCTAATGCAATTCCTCGAAAGTCCGATTCACATTTATAGGTTTTAGAGGGTCCAATTCACACCCTCCAAATGGTCACCTAGGAAGGAAAGATATCTTTTGAATAATATTAAAAAAATAAAATAAAAATACTTATGCAATGTGACTTTTATAGCTTGCATACAAACAAGATACCTGATTGGTGCACAAAAAAATAAAAATAAAAATAAATAATCCATCTTTTTTTCTTTTTTTTTGGGGGTAAGAAAAAACATCCATATCCATTCTTCATCTTGTTTTGAAAGAAAAATGCAACATATCCATAATACATATACTTTTGTTTTAGGAAGCAAGAACCTACCCGATCTTTGACATGGTCTTTGTAGTCCATTATTTTTCATGAATTGGGTAGGTAGGGTTGTTGGTAAGGCCACCAGATTTTGGAAACTTCTACTTAGGTTTTCATAGACAGTTGTTGTGTCTCCAAAGAAAGAGTCACCAAGAGCATGCCCTTATATGCCTACTACACTTGCCACCCAAAGTCCATGTGCGAATGGCCCAGTACTTGATGAAGTTTCCACCACCTAGAGTTTCATTGTTTCTTCGCCGGGTATTACAATTTTGGACTCACTTTTTTTTGTGTGGACACATTTTTTCCTTTTGTGATCTTTTTTAAAACTAAGGTTTTAATTCCACTCGCATGCAAAACTCATCTTCTTGTGGTTCCACTTGGGGTGTAGCATGTTTAGTGCTCAAGTTTGTGGTAGATTTTGTTTGTCGAAGGTTGGCCTACCATCAATGGTTATGTTCAAACTGAATACATTCACATAGTCCATGGAAAGGAACTTTGAAAGACCATGTTTTCAAATAGCTTCACGCTATTGTTTTTCTTATGTTTGATATTTAGTCAACCCCCATTATTGCATTATTGTGTACGTTGTTTTCTTGTAACCATGGCCAAAATTTAACAATAATGTGAGGTCATTGCCATTAGGAAAGGCATGGCTCATTCCATCAATGGCTCCTATTTTCATGTTGTTATTGATTTTCTACCAATTTTTGCACCCCTTGTCAATTTGATTGATCACTAAAACCTAAAAGAGGTTGTGGAGTTGTTTTTGTTGTTATATGATAATCCTTGAATCTTTCATTCAAATTGGTTAGTGGTGCACATCAATTTCATTAATGCTTTCAATGGTGCATATATTTCAACAATCATGTACTACTTCCTTTAAAAGATGTTAAAAGTAATGCTTGTTTGCTTTCCATGGAGACATCAAGTTGGATATGGAATTATATAACTTAGTTGTTTTTCAAACACCAATCATACATTTTCCATTATTTTCAATGTCCCCACAATTCCTTTTAACACCAATCACCCTTTAATGGTTTTTATATTATTTTCCCTCAAGTGCCCTTTCTTGCACCAAGATCCATTAATCACCTACATGACACTTTAACACAGCATCAAATTACCTTACCTAAGTCAAGAATGGTGTTTGTTTGCTTTCATTAGGCACTAACTAGGTACTATCCTTATCACGGTTCTAAAGGAATTGAACATCAGGGGCTCCAATTCCCATTCCTAGTATAAAGTTTGATTGTTAGTCACACCTAAGTTTGGATGCTTTTGCCACAATTCATCACCAACTTGTGCTTATTTCTGTACATTTGAACAACCCAACTGTTGTAAGATTAATAAAGTTTGAAAAACATTTTCCAGTGTTAACATTAACACATATTTTCCTCCAATGCCCTCTTCATTGCATTATTCATTTTTCATGATGTTTTCATGTAATGTGGTGTCATGCCCTCAATACTCGAGCACTTGAAAATTTATACTAGCCATCCATTTGGCTGTCTCAAGGTGTTTTGACATGAAAGAAGACTTCTACGGATGATGACACCAAGGACTTTGTTGGTGTTCTTAATATCTTCAAGAACGATCCTTTCACACGCTTGCCATGTGTAACAAATCATATACGGGAAATGACACCTCCGTGAATTGGACACGATGGTGAGGTAGACAGGATGCCTATGTCCTCACTCATAAGAAGTCCAATTTGTTACAATGTTGACGTTGTTTTTTTCTTCTTCTAAATTTCTCTTGTTTTATTGTTCAATGTTCTGTTCTTCTTGTACCAATTTCAAACGAGTGATGAAACCCTGACAAACTCCATTAAACAAAATACTCAACAAAGCACAGGGCGAAAGGAAGTAAAAAATCAAGAGGTCCCAAGTTGAGAGGCAAAGTTTGGTATCTTTTACATTCTAGGGCCATGTAGAGTACACTATAGGAACATTTTTGGCCTAATTGAAGGATCCACTTGAGCTTCACCATGCTAACTAGTAACCCCCATGTTTTTCCAATTTAGTATGTTGAATGTTTATCATCCTTATGGATGCCATTTACGGGGCAAAGCCATTATGTGACTAATGCTTATTAGTAAAGTTTGGTAGGGTTATATCAATTCCATACTATTGCTTATCATGTTAAAAGCAAGGTTGTCTAAGTAAGTCTCTCCTACAAACTGATTGGATTTAGATGGTGGAATCAATGAAGGAGCCAATCCTTCAAACCTACCATTTCTTGTAGTGACTTACTATCTAAAATCATCACTACCTACCTTTGTTTTGATGAACAAAAAACATACTTTTAACTCTAGTGGATCAGGCATAAAAAGCTATTCAACTCACCCGAAAGAGTGAGTGCTTAGAGCACCTCCAATGCAAGCGTTGTATTTTGAGCAATATCAACAACTTTAGTGTTAAGTGTTGGGCAAACAATACATATTGGGCAATATACATTGAGGGACCACTTAAACATCACTCATGAACAAGTGTGACCAAGCAACCAATAGTAGTTATCAATCATTATAATCAACCAACCAAAAGCATCATTTTCTTTTACAAGGTCTTTTGACATACAGGATATCTTGTGTGGATTTACAAGAAACTCAACCTATTTTCACACCATAGTGAAGATCATGATTTCATCCAAAACTTGATGTACATACCACTTCACTATTAGCAAAATCAATCTTAATTTTTCTGTCTCTCTAATACAATACAAAAGTGCTAGTGGCCTACCCAATCAAGTGAAATTATTTGAAACATCCAAAAAGGCAACAAGCATCAGGAAGGACAAGAAGACCACATGCCTCCCATCTTTAGTGCAAGTACTATTTTTAAGGCTCTTCTTTTGTCACATTTCAAGAGTCCTAGTTGACAAAACCATTCTCTTGAATGGTTCGACCTCTTTACAAGTCTAGATTTTCGCTATCTTCATTTTCGTACCCTGGTAATATTCACCAAATGGATGACGTTCCATTCAAGAAAAAGCACAATCCAAACTTTCTCTGAAGTGTTTTTATAGTAACAGTAAAGTTATCCGTAAAGTCACGCTGCCTTTGGGCCTACTTCCACCCCCTATCCCCTCTTTCACTGGGATCCACAAAGTAAGGAAATTTGATTAAATCTCAGTATGAAATGTGGAAGGTTCGAGCATTTAATGCACAAGGTTCGAGAGTAATTATAGTAGTTTTTGTACACGTGGAGCAGCGAAAATATATCTAGCAGCAGTGGAGGTGCTCAGGAAAAAGGAAATACAGGATGAAACTCAGTTTACCACCAAAATTTGTGGAGAAACTGGTTTGGGTCCCAGTTATTTTGCTTTGTAAAATTTTCATTCTCAGTTACATGTTTGATGTGCTTTTATGCCGAAACTGGCGGTCCTCGCCCCCTAATCCTGAGACTTTAACTCTAGTATTTGATGAAATATATTAGCAGGGATATATTTTATGTTACATGTAGGTGATGAAATACACTTGGTTTTTTGGTTGGAAGTGGATCACCACAATACTACACATGCAATTCTTATCATGGCAGTGCGGATCCCATCATGCCCCTTCAATCCCTTGAAGTGATTCAAGAAATCATGGACCCTTTTTCTGTTGAGATGAGATGATTTTTACCAACTGAGAATCATTGAGCAAAAGGAGAGAGAGTAGGTGAAAATCATCTCATCCCTACCACCCTTTCTCTTTTCCCACCCTTATGGAGTTCCTTCTTCCTTTATTGCAACCCTAGTATTTATATGTATTACTAGTGTGATATTTATTGTTTGATTTTTCCCAGGCACACTTAAAACCTAAGAATCATATTGAAAATCTGCCACCTTAGATGGCTCCTATGTATGTAATGTTTTGCTATAGATTTTGCTTTTAGAAATGATAAACACAATAGATATGCATGGCTACAAGCTGTCCAATGGCTGTTTGTTGAATGCTGGTTGTTGGGTGCTCATTCTCTCTCTCCTTTCTTGAGGGCTTGTAGTGGGTGGGACACCAATTGAGAGAACATTCCAGGAATCATGAGTTATATGTTGCATTTTGCTTTTGCAAGAATGAGTAGTTTTTACATGTGACTTTTTGCTTGGCCGGTGGTCCATCCCAAAGGACCTTTTGCTGGCTCTCCTACAGGACAATCAATCTGTTTACATGATCTGATCTGATTGCAACAGCATCATCTCTGGAGAGGAAGTTGGAGGTGCGCATGCCCCATTGTGTTTCCAATTATTTTTATTTTTATTTATTTTTGTATATTTTGGTCTCTCACTGGGCTGAAGAAATCTTGTTACTTGATGTCAAAATGATGTCATAAAAATAATAATGATTTACACAATTTGAAAACTATAATTTTCAGTATGTGAAAGTTATTCATCATGTCTATTTTTTTCTCATTCACTATCCCTACTATTACAACGTTGTTCTTTTGTGATGTCATTGCCATGAACGAAGCTTTGCGTAAGAAAAGGGTCTATTGATGATAGACTTTTTTTTTTCTATACATAAACAATCCAAAAGTTGCACTCACATTCAAGTTTGTTATCGAATAATTAACTCCAAAAATTGCAAATAGGGTTTACCTGTAGATGGTTCTATTAGTTAGTGAGGGAGCGCACCCACAATTCCTTTTTTTTTATAAAATAGAAAAAGAGCCATTGATTTGGCCCATCATTAATATTTTTGAAAAATTGGGAACTTTACAACATAGAAGGCCTAAGTGTTTTGACATGGTTCCCTTTGGCACCCCCTTTTGGGTTTATTATATACATGGGAGTTAAAACTTTGGAGAAACCATATGGGATAAAAACCAAGGTGCTATTGGCAGCATCAGTGCCTAAGGGAGAAATCTGGTGACTTTTTTTTTAAAAATTCAAAATATGGTGAATTAAGTTCTTTATATATATATATATATGTAGATAGATAGATAGAAAGGTTCCTTTGTTCATATTGTTGGCCCATTTTTTTTCACAAAATGGCAAAAATTGGCCACGACGGTAGAGAGAGGAGAAGGTCAAATAGTTTGTTTTTGGGGTAAGGGGGGGTGGGACTCGGGGATGGGGCTCTTGCAAGGTGGCTCCACCATTTTGAAGGGGTGCTCAAAAAATGGTTTAGAGTTTAGACATAGTCTTTTTGAGCTTTCCAACAAAGCTTTCCGTTGTTGCTTTTTAGTCTTGTCCGACTTGTTTTGTTCTCATCTTCTCCTCCTCCATTTCAGCTGAGTTGTTTTATTCTTGTCCTCTCCCTACTACTTACTCTGTTGAATCTCAGTTGTTTTGTTCTTGTCCTCTCCTAGGACTCCATTTATTCTTCCCCCGAGCTTTTCGAACTCTAGGGAATTGCCTACCACATGAATGAATTCTTCAGGCCCCCGCTCTCATATAAAAATGTGTGTAATCAAGCGAATACAATACAGACCGCTGAATTTGATGGTGTAGAAACGCTTCCCAAACTTGCATCGGTTAGTCAACCCCGAATACAAACCATTGAATTCTATGGTGCAAAAGTGCTGCCAAATTTGCATTGATTTATATAATTGGGGGACAGACAAGCCCCATTCGAACAAACCCATTTCCCAATAATGGGTATGGTGGTGTTTGTATGAAGAAGGGCTATTATTATTCCAGGCCAACCATACTGGCAACCAAATTTTAGGAATAGAATTTCCATGCAACCAATGAGAAGTTGTGTCATGGAGTGAAGGGGCCTCCCTTCCCTTTTTTTGGCTGGGAAGTGTTGTGGGGGAGTTCAAAGCAAATACCCTTTGATACAAGCATGTAGTTTGGTATGGGTGATCACTTTTTATTGCTTGCACAATGTTAGGAACTAGAAAGCCTTCAATTTTGAGCTATATGTATAGAAGAAGGGTCTATGAGAAGACCCTTTTCCTTAGGTAATTTGTTGTTCATGATAATGACATTGTAGAGAGACATTGCTGAAGTTGAGCAAGGAAAGGTTGGCAAGTGATAATGACATTGTCGAGGGACATTGCTGAAGTTGAGCAAGGAAAGGTTGGCAAAGTTGGAGAGTACTTTTCGGTGGAAGTTACTTTAACAAGTTGAAGAATACTTTTTGGATTACGTAAGTTTTTGGAAGCTCTCTTGAACAACTAGAACTGCAAAACCAACACTAATCGCAAAACAATGTTGTTGTTGGCGGTTGATTCCAAGGGTTTTGCCAATTTCTTTCTGGTTCTCGGTCCAATTCCCTGGGAGCCTGACTGGAAGTGACGAATTTTGTTGAAACCATCTTCAGATCTGAAACCATCCATTTCCAGCTTGAAAAATATGGGCTCATGAAACGCACCAGCAATTATGATATGAGAGACATGAGCAAGCTCCGCATGGTGAACCCCATTTTGACATTCAGTTGATTTGTGTTTCGATGGCATGAGATGCACACTCTGTGATCCTTACAGAGGAGGAAGTTGTGCAATTAGAGAATGTGATGATACCTGGGGTGGTGTTGAGTGTACCAACCTCGGGCAGCTGCACACAATCAAAACCTTGGTGTTTCTTGGGTCGAACCTACTATGACCTGAAATCCAACTGGAGGTGTATTTGATTAAGCAAGAACTAGTCTTATGAGTGCATGCACAAAATGTGGTATAAATTGTAATTTAAGGAAAATGTTTATTCCATAGCAAGGATTTTTTTTGTTACAAACTTGAAACTGGCCCCAAAACCCTATGAAACAGGGCAAAGACCCAAGTGAACATGGGTGAGAATTTTTATTTCCTGAACAGGGCGGGTACTTTACCTGACAGAACCAACCGATTGTTGAAAAACAAATCCCGTAAGAGGAGATGTGCTATGTGACGTAAGCCACTCTGCCAGCATGGCAGTGTGGTCATGCACCTGTGAACCTTCCCCCTGCATTTGTGGCCTGCAAGCCCTTGCCCATTATGTTGGGTGTGTCACCTTGCTCTCACCCCAATGGGCTCCCTCAACACCTTACCCAAAACATAATGGGCAGGGGCTTGACCATTCTGTATATAATATTGCAGCACAACCAGTTTTGTTTTTGCAAGGCAATGATCATCAAACTGGATCATAATTTCCACCAGTTGCAATACTGGATGTAACCAGCAGATTCCTGGGTTCCCATTTGAATGCAACATGAGTACAATTGCTACATATAGCATGATCTTGTCAAACCTGCAGATATCTTCATCTGCAAGGACAGCACTCCTTTCAAGGCTAGATCTGTAGCATTACTAGTCCACACATATGGACATCTCCATGGTACCTGATGCTACTGAAAGGCCAAAAACATGGTCGTGAACCTTGCCTGTATAGAAGACAGACTGAGAGGATGAAATGATGGAAATTTCTTCAGCTGTTCTCAGTTTTGGAGCCCTGCAACCAAGCTCTCAGTAGAATCAACCTGTAATAATACACTTTCAAACCAATGAAAAACCATCTGAGGAAAAACATGAGATGCATTCTTGGCTACATCTCCGCATCAATTCCACAAAATCTACAAACCAGAGCTGTGTGTAGATATATTCAAATCAACATGTGGAAAAAAATTTGAGCCAGGGAGGAACTTTGGTACATTCAAGTAGACAAGATGCTTGCAGGCTGTTGCTAAGAGTCTCTATGTCAGGATATCTGTGAATGAAAGTGGGTGTAACTGTAAACTACCCAATAAGGATATGAAAGAGATAAAATCCAACATGCAGTCATTATGACATAGATCTGTTGCCCTCAATATCTGACATCTCAACACCAAAACCTATTTAGGGCAACATATTGCTACTATAAAAATACTACAATGGCCCACTGAAACAGATTTGGAAGCTGAAGGTATGGTTGACATGGTATCTGCCACAATGCCTGTTTAAGATGTTTATTTAGGTATAACCAATGTGTCACCAGCAGAAAGCAAATCTCCAGCTTTTATTCCATTTGCTGCTTTCAATGCTTCTACTGATACCTGCATGAGGCCAAACAATCATGTTGATCTAGGTGAGGCTCTAGAAATGAATAACATCTCTTTTACCCTATAGCAGGATTTGCTGTAAACAGCTGAATCAAATGTCCGTCGAAACAATATAAGGACTTAGAACACCACACAAGACTTCAAAAGCCACTTCTCAGTAGACAGTAAAATCAAAAAAATCCAAACATCACTTTATCTCAAAGAAGGATTTCCAACATGCAGATGTGGTGAGATCAGATTGACAACAGAGAGAACCCAACAAGAAAGCTTACCCCATATTTTCGTGAAATGCCCCAAAGAGTGTCACCCTTGTGCACATCAATGACATCAGATTTCTTCTCAAAGAAACGCTCTTTTGCATTGCCAAAAATGTCCTTGCCCCTATGTTCCACCTCTTTGATCTTGGAGTCCGCAGTCTCTACAATGCCCTGCATATCCGGAACAACAAAACTCTTCCTTGTCATGTCTTCTGACTTGATGTATGTTCCCTTGCATGCATACTGTGAACCTATTTTGCAGGCACAACATCCAACAGCTCATGGATAGACTGTGGCAGGAGACAACATACCACTCTCACTTGAGCATCTAATGTGTAAGAAAAAAAACAATGGAGGTAGCTCTTTCCCATGGAAAAAAAATATCGGGTCTCTTCACCCTGATGACCTCTTTGAAGGTGGACACTTCTGAGCCACCATAAAGGAGGCAAAATGGTTGGCCAATCACAAGTTACCTCTAGTTTTCCAGACAAGTTAACCCCTAGTGTGGCTTGGTTGATTCCTCTGGTTAACATCTTGTGTGCATGCGGTGCCAGTTTATACTTGCAAAATGGCCACCCAAGCAGTACCAATTGACTTTGACCATTAAATGCTTTCATGCTCAGAAACTATTCCCAGTTCTCTGCTGCAACTAGAGCATAGTCACTGTGTGAGCAAAGCTGGATATACCATTGACAAACATTACTAGTGAGAGAATGATGCCAAAAGATAACAAACCTCTGATTTGACATCAACTTGGAGATTTTCAGTCTCTATGAGAGTGGCTTCGCTTGACTTCTTTGGCCAGAATGATCTAATCAAGCTCCACGCAATACCTGCTCCAATGACCACACCTGCAGCCTTGGCAATGGTCTCATCCTTGATGCCTTTGCCCTCCTTGTCTCCCTTCGATCCTCCACTAGCAGCTGGAGCTGACATCCTTTGAATCCTATGCCACTGCAAAGTCAGAGATCTACATAACGACATAAGGTGGTGGTCATGCAAGTTCTAACAAAGTTACACACTTTCACCCAAACCCAGCCCCAGTTGAAAGGTCAAACAATCTCTCATGACTGATTGCATCTTTATGATCACCATTGACCCACTCTAAGGAAACCCTAATATCTTGGTCTCTCAGCAGGATTCCAACGTCGTTTTCTACTCCTAAGAATTCAAGAGCTTTGAATCAATTAATGGGTATGGGGTGAAGCACTTGCTAATGGGCGCCCATTTTAAACTGAGACTCCAACATACACCTATATTATTAGACCTGGAACCCCATCCAAGCTCCCAATCTATAAAAAGTTTTTGCAAGTGTTGAAATAGACTCAAGAAGCACAATTATTCCAGTCTGAGAAAATAATAGCCAAACTGCTGCATTACAAATATCAGACGGAAGTTACAAGAAACAGAGTGTTCGCTTAAAAGACGTTATCACCGTGCTTAAGATCATATCATGCTCAATTTGACGCACATTACAAAACTGCAATTGAGGAAAAGAATTCACTTTCCATGGGGAACATGCTGAAACGAAAATGCTCTCATTCAAACAAACAAACAAACTCAATCCTAAAAATTATAGAAGACGAGAGGCATAAAATGATTGTCAAATAGCCATGACAAGCAAACTGGACTCCTTCAGATCAAGTTCAGCTGAGAGAACACAAATTCAAGTGCTCAGCAATGCATTAGAGTGAGATATCGTCTCGTCCACAATAATGCATTCGAAATACTTCCATTCTGAAGTAGAAGCAAAATTGATATCAAGAACAGGATCAACGCGTTGGAAACCGTGATGCTCATCATCCGATAGCGATTCAGAAGGAGGAGAAAATAAATGAGCTCAAAAAATTTAGTATAACAGAAATAATTTACAGAGATGTCGATCAAAACAAAACACAGTGTTGCATTCAGAAAATAGCATTTTCGGAGGTCGAAGATGATCGTGTTGAAAGAAAAAATAAAAGAAAGAAATCACAGAGACAGAGACACAGAGACACAGAGAGAGAGGCAAAAATGATGGATAAGTAAAATGAGAGAAGAACATGCGGAACGTACCTGTGCGATGATGATGATAATGATGACGACGACGACGACGACGCCGGTGATGTATCAAAGACGCGATGATGTATCGAAGGTATATGTATTACTACGCTGTATGGAAAATGTAGAAGCAGGGAAGAAGAAGGAAAGCGGAAGACGACAAAAGACAAGGGGACGGAGGGAGGGACGGAGGGAGGGAGGCAGGGAGGGCGAGCGGAGGGAAGTACAAGCAAGGACGAAAGGTGTTATGATGAATGGTGTTATGTACTTAAAAGGAAAGGAAAAAAGAAAGCGAAAGAGGCAGATGAAGTGTACAAACAAGAGCACGCAAATCAAATGTGCACAGAGAGAGAGAGAGAGAGAGAGAGAGAGTGTGTGTGTGTGTGTGTGTGAGAGAGAGAAAGTGTGTGTGTAGGAGGAATCAGTAGCACTAAAGATGAGTGCGTAATCCCAACTTGGAGCGTTTTCATGACGTCAATTGGAGCATTGGATTGTTCTATATCCCTTCCCACATCTTCATTGGTCTAGGGTCTAGGGTTTAGGGTTTAGGCACCACATACTCACTCACACATCTGGTGGAGTTATGTACATACATACATACATATTATGAAGAAGCTGCATCATCAAGGTGTTTTTTTTTTTCTTTTTTCTTTTTTTTTTTTTCTTTTTTTTT
>Ga0209611_10010956_pt1 | contig 13213 bp, 6 predicted proteins | sample S1TSphgellanicum_3_FD_187693 | JGI IMG/M metagenome (GOLD analysis project Ga0209611, IMG submission 187693) | Host-associated microbial communities from peat moss isolated from Minnesota, USA - S1T2_Fc - Sphagnum magellanicum MG (SPAdes) (version 2) | ecosystem: Host-associated > Plants > Peat... | reverse complement strand
ACAAACAAATCAGCAACCCACCAGCACACCATACAGATCATGGATGATGCATGGACAGGAAACAATTTTTCATTCTATTCGTCTCCCATAGCTAAACTATGGTGATTAGTTTGTTAACTAGTGGCACTAACCATGCGTACGCATTTTCCTACCTAGTAGTCATCAAGTGCCTTTTCTACTAACCCACATCCATAGTACCCACTTACATTACCCACCAGCGCAGCATGCAGGATGGATGGTATGTGGACAGAAAAAAAAAAGAAAACTTTTCCATTGTATTCTTGTCCTGTAGCTAACCACAGTGGTTAGCTATGTCATTAGCCATCCACATGTCTCTACCAGTGTTGGCTGGTTATTGAGTTCTTCCCTAGTTAGCAAGTTGGTTATTATAACCTACCAAGTCAGTTATTATTTATTTTTATAATTGATTAAATTGATTAAATTGATAACCATCTAGTTTTGAATTTTCAAAAATCCAATATAACCTGCCTGGATGACCTGATTATCATATAGACAGGTTATCATTCTGTAAACACTGATACCAAAAGAAATTTTTAAAATTTAAAGAATTTTTAATTTTCCAAAAACTTATAACCAGCTAGTTACGGGCAGTATAAATAGGCGATTTATCAACTAGTCATTTGATAACTTACCTTTATGCAGAACCAAAGGTTATTACCTAGTTTTTTTTTATATAACCTACCTAACAACCAAAATTTTATTTGATGTTGATATTGATAACATAAAAGTGCGATCCCAAAGAATATTCAAAAAATTAACATACCCAACAGTTTTTTTTTTTTTTAAAAGCAATAACCAGCCCAACACTGATCTCTACCTACCTACCTACCCACCAACCTACTTACCTACCTAGTAGCTACCAAGTGCCTAACCTAACTTACCTACCTACATGGTAATCATTTACATTCCCTTCCCTACTACCTACATGATAATTAGATACCAACTTCACATAGGTAGCCCTCCTATTTGCTTAGGTACCTAGAGTGAGGTGGAAGTAGGAAGATGTGCATGATATAGCTTAACAAGGCACTGGAAGGTACCTTCCCACCTTGTAAGGCTGTTGTGTGATTGGTTCACAACTGAGTCATAACTGGTGCATTTCCAATGGATGGGTGCATTGGTGGCTGCTGCTGCTGCTGCTGCTGCTGGGTAGCATAATGCTTACTTAAATTTGATGGATGTGCTTCTGACCATACACAAATTCTTGCTTCAATTAATGCAAGCGTTATTTCCAGGCTCCAGAGGAGTTCTGTGTCATTGGATTGATACTGTTTCCATCTACTAGGTAGTACTACTTGAAACTTCCTTCCTCTCTGGATCTCTGTTGATTGTGGGAACACTCTCAATTTTGATGCTCTCATGACAGTCAGATCTTGCCAATTACTTCCTCTCACTCTCACTCATTGGATTGCACACCTTGAGGAGGAGTCCGCTGCCAGATTGCAGACTATTTGGAGAGCGTGTGTGTGTGTGTGTGTGTGTGTGTTTATATATATATATATGATGAGGGCAATGTGTGAAAGTTCTTATTTGAAACTCAAATTGGAACCAGTTTTTCTTTTCTTTTTTTCAATTTGAAGGATTAAACAATTAAAGAATCATGATTCGCTAATAAGACTACTGAGGGTATAACTCTGCAAAAATAGTCTGAGCTTTCATTGGAACTCCAAAAATGAGCTTTTGATGAATAAAGCAATTGATCAATGTTAAGATCCGCTTAAATTGTTTTTTTGTAGATAGCAGGCTGAAACTGACTGTGTTCAAATTCACCAGTGGGTTTATGATAGATGTTCCACATAATACTTTCAACTTGGGTATCTGGACTACTAGTCATCCCCAAGTTGTGGGAGTATTAAGTGCAGGGTAAGCCCTCAATCCAATTGAGGGCATTACCAAAAGAAGAAGAAGAAGAAGAAGAGGGCCCTGCAAGGTGGTGGTAGCTGAGTGTGGACCCACTTCTAGTAATGGCCCGTGAGTGTGGAGCTAGTGTGTGGAAGAGTTTTTCTTCTTCTAGAAAATGGTTTTCATAAGATATATTGTTGGGTTACTAGTGGAAAATTTTAAATAGTCGTATTTTTTTCAACCTTAGCAAAATGTCATTTTTAATTGCAAGCTTTAATCTCTAGATGTCAAACTTGGTGCACATGATATTTTGCATTGGTGATCAATTTTTTGAGGTTAATTGACAACTAAAACATTTTTTTTAAAGAATTCTTTTGAGATCATAAATATTGTTGGACAAAAGTTGGTTAAAAATTTCACTAAGTTATTGACAAAAGGTGACTTGGAAAAGAAAATTGTTGCATCTGTGAAGGATGAGGGGTATATTATGACTACATCACCTCAAAATTGTTGTAAGTTGTGGGATATTGGATTTGGAGGAAAGTTTGTAAAGAACTTGTATTGGCCATGCATTTTTTAAAACATGCCAATATGCTATGATGGATTAAAAAGTTTGCAAAGGTTTGAAATATGTCTTCAAGGATGCATAAGGGGGTTTGCAAAAGCATATCACTTGGCCCAAGAAATTAGGGAAAGGCAAACAAGAAGGTGTCAAAAATATGGTGTAATCAAGCAATTTTGGCAAAGGCAAAGTCCACACATGAATTCCCAATTTTTGCATTCCCTTTGTTTACCCTCACACAATTCCAAAAAACATAGTATTATGCTCATTTTTTTAATTCCATAACCTCTTTTTAAATGATTCAATCACTTTGAACTATTACTATTTTTTTCCCTATGTAAATATATTATAGTGGTTAATATGAACATGAATTTTTGCTTTCATTTCATTTATTTATTTATTTTTCTAATAGTAGTTATGTCTATATACAAAAATTGTTAAATGTTCATTGTGCCTTAAGCATAAGGAATAAGATCATTGGTTTTAGACCATTTTTCATATTGATAATACAAACATTTTTTTCCTATTTTTACATTTTTATGTTCTTTATGGACTTTCTAAAATATATATCTTTAGAACACCCAAATAAAAATATATATATATGTTTCTCAATTTTTTATTTCCACATGTCGTTTATAATGTATTTGTTCAATTCATCTAATGAAATTTAAGAACATGAAATTTTTTCCCATGGGGAAAAAGTTCACATTCATATTTTAATTTATAACAAAAAAATATCTACAATTTTTTAAGTCCAAAGATACAATGTAATCAAATGCTAATTGCAAAAATGTTTCATATATTACATTACATATATAAATTATTATATTTGAGATTCAACCCGTAAAAAATTCACTACAATTGTCATGTAACCTAATATTCCATTTCATCACTTGTGGAAAATAGTGGCTGTAATGTCCATTTTGGTCCAAGGCATCATAATGGAATAAAACACACCTTAATTATGGTTTTTCACCAAGGAAATGGAATGTCATGAATAAATAAAAAATTATTGAAAATTTTATTTCCATTAAAGTTAACTTCTTGTAAAAAAACATAATTCAACTTTTTTTTTTCACCTTTGCAATTTTGTTAATAAATTTATCATTTAAAAAAATATTTGTAATTCAAGGAAGCCATTAATTATATTATGTTACATCAAGCAAAGTACTATGAGGATGATTGCATGAATGCCACCTTCTTTGACATTTCTCAAATTATTGTTGATCACCTTGCCCTTTGTTGTATATGCGCATTTAAAACCAATTTGGGGTCATTGGTTATTAAATGATGCACTGAATTTTTTCATATCCATTAATTTGAAGTTCAAGGATGAAATTGAAACTTTAACTTCCTTTGATAACATAATGAAAAAAGATGCAAGTGTTGCTTTTGAATTAACATATCTAGCCTCCAACATCAAAAAAAAGGTTTACGGGGTTTTGGATTCTTTTCTTTCCTTTTTTTTTAATATGAAAGGGAAAAAAAACCCATAATTAATATATTTTCCTTGATGTTATATTTATGTTTTAAAATCTTTGTTTAATATTCTCACTTATCAGTTGTGAATAAGGTAAGACCATTGTTGAACAATATGATAAAAGGTCCTTACACCTTATGTTCTTCAAATGTCATCATCATTTACACCTTTTGGTTGAATTTGAATGTGGCATTGTTGCCAAGGAGTTGATGAAGATTACAACTTAAATATCTTTGAGATGGTTATGAACACAAATGAATCAGCAAAGGAACTTGTCATTAGTAAGCTTTTGATCTTCAAGCAGTATGAAATGGATGTCAAAGACATCAAACATGTTTTTCAATGGTGAGAGAATCATGAGATGGAAAGGATTTTTTCTCTTGTTATAATATTTACAAATTTAAATAGATGCCATGTGCAATCACAAAAATTAGACAATTTGATTTTTGTGAGCAAAAAATTGGTTCAATGACCCTAGGATTGGTTGCAAACCTCCCTTTAACATGGTAGAGTTTGATGAAATTGATGTAGATTCATTTAAGGAATTTGAAGAATTCAAACAAGCTTTTGAAAAGAATGAAGTTAATTAGAGGTATAGAATATAGATATATATAAAACATTGTTGCAAACTTTTTCGTTTTAATTTAATATCTTTTTAATGAATGAAAATTTGATAATCAAATTGTGAGAATTAACATGTTTGAAAATGAATAAAATAAGAAAAAAATGTAAATCTTAATACCTCGGCCAAATCTCTAACAAAAATAAATAAATAAACCAATCTACTTTTTACAAACCTACACAAGAACAAGAATCAACTAGTTTTCAAAAAATAATGAAAATTGCCTCATATTTCAAAATATGGGAAATTATGTTGGAAAATTGGGAGATACCTCCATAAAACAAAATGCCTAGTGATTTTTCAATGTACTTTTTTTTTAAAATAGTTCTTTACAACTTTTTGGTCTTTTTGTTGAAATAATTAAATAATGATATGTGTCTCGTTATGGTGGTTAAATATTGACTAGTGATTTAAATTTAACATTTCCCAAGTTAAACATTTAATAAACCAATAAAAGAGGCTTCACTCAAGAAGGTAAAAGTATTGATGTAAATGTTGACTCATTGCAACTAACCTATCACATGCTAATACTTCTTTGGCCACATTGAACCAACAATCATCATCGCACCATCCATTGAAACACCATGAATCAATTGTGGATCAACCCCCATTGAATTGACATTAAGTGTCACCTTGGTAACTTGTATTGTAACTTATAAGTCTAATAGGTAGGTATGTAAATAGGAGATATGAAAAACAATATGTGACTACTAAGTAAATATATTCATGTAGATAGTTAATACATAGGTAAATAAGGGTTATTAGGTTGTTGATTAGTATGTAGTAAAATCAACAACTAAGCTAAAAGTCCACCTTGGTTAGCTAAAGAATTGGGACCCAATGGAAGAATGTTTCTTCTCCACCTACCATTCATCCTTCATGGTTTTTTGGTGTTTGTTAGTTCATTTTGGCCCTACTTTGCTTCTTTAGGGGCTTCTTTAGGGGTGGGGTGGGGTGGTGGGGGGGAGGGCTTGCCCCCACAAGGGGCAAAGACTCTTGCACTTTTCTTCAACAAATGTTGGCTTAAGTTGTCCATTTCATTTTAGTGAAACATGTTTTTTGTGTTGGATGTGTTTAAACAAGGGAGTGGGTTTCATTTTGGATTTTTTAATAATTTACATAGTGCCAAATACAATTTAAGGTGTGGTTTAGGGGTGGTTTGAATAATGAGGTTAAGTTTGAAACTTGCCAAGGCTTACTAGGGTTGGATAAGTGTTTAAGAAGACGGATGTTTTGTTTAAGGTTGGGGTGTTTTGTTTGGAGATTGTTCTAGACATGGTGGACTTAGGTTTTGGCACTTGATGCAAAAGACTAGTTAGTTTGTTCTAGTTTGTAAAATAAGAATATATCGGTTTGTTGGTTTGGAACTATTTTATAAGTTGTGGTTATTGTAAGTTTTGTTGGTCAAGTTGTGATAAAATGACTCATTGCACATGTAACCATTTTTAAATATATATAACACACTCATAAATTTTCAACTCAACTTAGGTTTCAATATTTCTCATATAACCTATAACCTATATATTATGATGTAATATACACTCAAGAATGACATAAAAATATGAATCACTTTTGTCGACATTTGAAAGTAAAAAAAATGATGAACGCTTGTAACCACTCATGAGGTATTGAGTAGGTCAAATAAGAACTTTCAAAATTGATCTTCTTCTTTTTTTGGAATTTTTTCATATGAATGCAAATTGAATAATCATTACATTGTACTTGGTTTGGGATCATCATTTGGATTCATGTAAAATACATTACAAAATTCAAAGTCTTGCACATATTTCCCTTCCATAATCCTTGGGTAAATGTAAAAATAAATAGTATAACTCAAAATATAATTTTAAAAAAACTTTGTGCAATGGTTGCATGCCACATCATTCTCCAATGTGAATTCCATATTGATGTGCTTTTGCAAAAAGAGTTGAATGCGATTTATTTTCCCATGGATTTACCCTATTAGGTGTTTTCATGATGTGTTGTTGCTACAAATGTGAAAAGTGGAAGGTTAACATCATGTTAAGTTTTTTTTACTTTTATTTTTTCTTTTTTATTTGATGTTTTTATGTTTGGTTGGTTTATTTGAGGCCTTGTTGTTTCATCGGTTTTTGTTATTAACATTTAAATGATTATTAAAATTTTGTGTAGTTTATTTTTTGCAATGTTATAGTTGTGAGTTGTTTGTGGAAGAAAGGCAAGGTGCATGGTTTTTTGTGTTACAAAAGTTATGTTTCATTTTGGTTGGGATTTTTTGGCGAGATCTTTTTAAGATGGTGTTGATTGGCTATTTTGGAACTAGATTTCTAACTAGTAGTTGGAGGTGTTAAAAGTGGTAAGTTCCTCTTAATAGAATGGTGTGCAATAAGTGTTTGATTTAGCACCTCTAACTTCCAGCTTTAAGTTTGGTTTAATTTCATTTGTAAATCTTTAAAGTAGAAATATGTACCTTATTTTGAAAGCTAGATGGAGTTTTTTTGTTTCTCATCATAGTGCTTATGGGTTCCTCTTGCTACAAATGAATGGATGTACTTGTCTTGTATATGCCTTTGGAGGTTTTGAATTATTTTTTATTCGATAGACATATATATTGAAGGAAAAAAATTGTGGAAATGTTGGTGCTTGGTGTTGAAAATATATTGCCATAGAAACATGGTTGGACTTGGGAAAATGCATCCAATAAGTAGTCTCTTCACTTTTGTGCATGTATTAAAACTTAGTTTTGTGAATGTTTCTTTGTTTTTCTCTTCATTTTCTATGGTATGTGTTTAAAGTATACATATATGTATGTGCAAGTTGGAGCCACTTTGCCCAATTCACCATTTTCGTTGTAAACAAATATTTTTAAAAATGGAAATACTTTGATAATATTGTTGTACAAATATTATGTAGAGAATGTTTATGGTTGGTTGTTAATGTTGTGGAGGACGGTGTTAGATTAGTTCTTGAAGGTTGTATTAACTAGTGCCTCAATTCAAAGTTATGATCCTTTTATACAAAGTTGAGGCCATTTTAGTTCACATATTGGATCAAATGGGCTTTCATTGGTCATGAAGACACCATGTTGTATTTTGTTGTTAAATATATGGTTCTATGTATGCTTATGCTTAGTAAGTATGCAACAAGCATAACTAGTTGAATTTTCTATAGAGTTGGAAATCTAGTGTCTAGCAAAGTATTTTAACACTAACTTAACAATAAGGTCAAGTGGGTTTTTTTAAAAGCTTATTTGTGATCATTGCATTTATATTGATTGTTGTGTGCATTTTAGAACCTCACCACGAAAAATTTCACAATTCAAAGTATTGCCCATGATATATATATATATATATATTCACAATTCAAAGTATTGCCCATTATATATATATATAATTTTGTATTTAAAAATGCATTCATTTTTCAAGTTTCTACTTAAGATTTTTTATGTTATACTCTTTGTGGAATGTCAAGTTTCTTACTAATTGACGAGGATCATAAATGCAATATACATGTTTCACAAAAAAAATTAAATGGAATAATTGGAGGAGGTTCATTTCAATCATGATGAAGTTTTCTTGTTACTTTCAGAAATGTGGTAGAAATTGTGGATACAATTTTGTATGTTGGGGAATATGATTTCATTTTGTTGTTATATGGTTATGCATATGTTTATTGGATATGCAATGTTTTTGTCACATTTTGTTTTTTGAATTGTATAGAATTCCCATGTTGGCATTTAGGAGGTTGTTTACTATGTATTGTTTGTGGGATGTCAACTTTCTTACCAATTGTTGCCAAGGGATTCAAATACATTACATAAGTTTTGCAAAAAAGATAATGACTAGGATTGGAAGAAATGCATTTAGATCAAGTGATGATTTTGTATTTTTGTTTCACCAAAATTTTGTTATTATTTTTTTCAATGCTACCTCACATCACACGGTAAAATTTTCTTGTTGATTCTAGAATGTGGTAGAAATTATGAATATATAGTTGCAAATGACAATCTTTCTTCTAATGTTGGCAGCCTTAAAATAGGAAGATAACAACATTAGTTAGTGTTGTAGGGAATAGATTTGAATATATACATTGTGACCTAATGAAGGTATCTAGGGTCATGATGATCAATTTGACTATATTAGGTTTAACTTTTGTTATTGTATTTTCCCCCCATCTCAATGTTGGGTCATACATATGGATCTAGAAATTCAATGTTACAATTAAAAACAAGATTGAGAAAAGAGATTAGTCCATTATTCAAATAGATGAAATAACCATTACAATTGAGCAAATTGATTCTTTTCTAGTTTCCTTACATTTTTTCTTTCTCGTTCCATCAAGACCATCTAAAAACAAGATTTAGAAAAACTTGGAACAATGGAAATGGTTGTTATTGAAATTTAAGGTGGGTTTGTTAATAGCTTCATCTTGGTTGTAATAGTGGATGGGTTAAGGCCTAATGACAGCCATGCACTACCTTTTTTTCATGAATCTTATGCATAGTATGTTCAACTTGTTGACATGTGTAGTATTGGCAGGGTTACAACTCTTATAATCAAAAACATTGGGAGTGATGTATTTGGAGAACAACAATTTTAAACTATTTTTTCAAGTATCTTTGTGATCATTATGTCTTGACCTTGCAATTGTTAAGAGTTTGAATCAAAAACAATAGAAAGATTTGAAAGCCAACTACTTGTAATCAACTTCAAGATATAATTAATTAAATTGATTTTTATTTTGTTTTGTGTGTTCATGATGAACTTATATATAAATACTTATCCATGAATTGTGTTGGTGCATGTTGTTGGGAAGTTGATTATTCTAACTAACACCTCTTGTTTCAAAAATGTTTGCACAAGATGTCACCTCCCATCTTTAACGAACATGGATGGTGATTACTACTGCTACATTTGCAAATACATAGTTCCAATTGACATTCAATCTTGGATTTCTTGCAGTGTTAAATAGGAAGGTGATGACAAATACAATTGTGCTTTTTGTGGTTCATGGATCAAGTCTTTGTTCAAACACAGTTTAATCAACCTCAAGAATTTCATAGTGAAGTAAAGTTTATTTTTGTGGTTGTTTAGAAAGAAAAATAAATAAATTGAAGGTAAATTTATCCTAAGTCCTACAACAAAAGTAGTTAGCCTTGGAAAAGATGTGATGTCAAAAAGTTCAAAAGAAAAAAATTGTAATTAATATTGATATTCATCCTTCTCGCTATTATTTTGAATAAAGTTTGGAACAAAGTTTTGAATTCAACCTCAAAGTTTTGAACATCTTACTTGAATAGATTCAATTTTTTTTACTCATACATATATTTTATGGTAGATCAAAGGAGACATTTTGGTGTTGGCAACTTGTAGATTACGTAATTTGAAATTTGAACCTACATATTGGGTAGACATGGTTTATTTATTTCAAGGTAACTAGACCTTACTATTGGGAAAGTTGAAATTGAATTTTGAACCTTACTATTTGGGAATTGAACTTAAATTTTGAACTTAAAACTTGGATAATGAATTCTCTTCCCACCTAAGGCTAAATTGATGGGTTCATTGGGTTACGCTTTTGAAAATATTTGCAACATTCAATAAATTAAAAAATTATCACATCAATTCTTATACATACTATGCAATTTTAACACTAAAAGACCTTATATTGAAATATTATTGTGTTCATATCATAAAATTACTTGATTTATAAAGAAATGCATTATATTATAAAATCAAGTTTTAAAAATAGATTTAGGTGATTAATAGGAAGCATAGACTTTTTAAAAATTAGTTAAAAGTTTCAAAAGTTTCAATATATTAGTATTAATAATACATATAGAAATAGTAAAACATAAATTATATTTTTAATTGAAGAAGTAAAGTATTTTAGATTTTAGATTCTAAATTTATTGAAATATATAATCTTAAGGGAAATATTTTTATTGAATTTAGTTAGATAAATATATTAATCACTCAAATTGTATATCAGATTTTAATTGCACCTTAGTCAAATAAATAATAAATTGAAATAAAAAATTCAGAAATTATCTAATAACATAAAGTTAATTTGAAAGCTAAACTCCAAAATCAAACTTAACCTACTATTTTAGGTTTCAATATGAACGTGGATATATTGAGTTAAATAAGATTTTTTGTAACGAATTACTAATTTTCATTACAATGGGATTGTAATGTGGGTGATTTTTTGTTCAATGTCATAGCATAATCATTGAAATAGTCAATAAGTTCTAAAATGATATGAAAAATCATTATGTCTCATCTACAACTATGTTTAACATTGGGCACACTACAAGTGTTAGAATGTCATAGATGTGAGTCAAATTTTGAGCTTTTACATGATTTGCATCACGAGCAAGCAAATAATGCAAAAAAAAATGCACAAAATGTCAATATCCAGTTTAGATTATTGATTGTGGGGGCAACTTCATTGTTGTGTATTAGATATTGGAATGCTTACAATGTTTCATTCATGTTTAGAATAAGAATAATGGTCAAATAATAGTGAAAGTTGAAAATGAAAATGTATATGGAACTTAAAACATAATATATCGAAATGGTCATTTTGAATCTTCTAATATTTATTGTGAAATTACAAATCCTTTAAATATTCATAATTATAATATAGAACATAGAACATAGAACATAGAACATCTAGTTAAAAAATTTCAATAAAAATAAATAATGAAAAAAATGTTAATGATAAACAAACCAAAAAAGTTAGAATTTAAAATTAGATAGTTGTTTGTTAGAAATCAAAAATAATTTTGAATGGATGCCACAAGAGATTGCATTAACATTCATAAAAATCCATATTTAGGTTTAAATGTGTTACAAATTAAACATCATTTTAAACATGTTCAATCTAAAGAACTTGTTTTATATTGGTAATTGATACTTTTCTTTTTTAAATGAACATGTTTATGATGACATAATCCACCACTTTTCAAATGAAGTTTACATTTTTTTGAAATAATTGATCATCAAACTAATATTTGTTGCTAGAAAAATGAAGACAAATTTTATAACAAGATGCAACATTCATCAAATGGATTGTTAAAAATTTACCAAAAAAAATCATGGTGAAGATGCCTTTATCATTTAAATGATATGAAATATGGAAATATTATCAATGTTGAATGCAACCATTTCCAAAACAATGATTAATTATATTTGAAATGACCATAATTTGTTCCATTTATTGCATCAAGTAACAAATGTGTAAATTTTTTTGTTGATAATACTTTTATTAAATATACAAAAGATATTTAAAACGTTATTAAATATGTTTGTAATTCTTGTTGAAGATTATGTTTTGCATATCAAATTTGTTATGTATCAAAATATATCAAAAGTTCCCCAACATTTTAAAAATGGAAAACTAGCAAATCATGTACTAATTTGTAAATCCTATCAAAAATATAATCTAAGAAAACATTTAGAATTAGCCTTATGGGATCATATCATCAACAACAAACTAGACATGAATTTTTTCAAAATAGATGTTTAATTACACCAAGTTTTACATTTGCACAGTTCTTCCAATTACAAGGATATGGACAATATGGAATGCATAGAAACATTTTAAACTCTAACAAACTTGAATCTTGTACAAAATGTATTACCTCAAATGCCATACAATGATTATTTAATCTCAATGTTACTTAAAAGAAAATTAGAATACAAATCTATATATATGTCAAGTTATGTTTGTCCTAACATAATGATGAAAGCATTATGAAAAATTTATAGAGAATTCCAAGTTGTATATAACTACAAATGTTTCAATAAAATCAAATTGACAAGGTTTAATGAATTGCAACAAGATAAATTTGAATTGTATTAATTATTTTAAAATAGTTCAAAGTATAAAACATTTTGGATAATGAACAAATAATTGATAAAGATGAAAGCACACTATTGGGGGGGAGGGGGAGACTTTAGGCATTTTCACAACATGTATATAAAGTATATTTTTACAAAACGTATTGCATTTAATTTTGGGCTTCACTTTTAATGTTTGGGTTTGATATTATGATTTTCACAAACTTAATGATATATAATATTATTTGAAAATAAAAATAAAAATTAAATGCTTAAATTCAAAGAATAATGAATATATTTATGGTATATACATTATACTAGAGCATGTTTCTATTTTTGAACTACACTAGGTTTGGGTTTGAATTAGTCAACCAAAAAATGTTCAAAATGAAAATTTTAAAAATGACCCAACTCACATATCTTGTCATCTTTCATTTGAAATTGATAGTTTGTCAAAATGTTAATTCACCACATACTTATGGTGATCACCCCCAAAAACACCCATTTGTGATATGACAATTATCAAACTCTTCAAATGGCTAGCAAACTTATTCTAATCATATGGAATCACAATGTTTAATATACATTACAAATTTCATAAAGATTAAAAATCATTTCAATCATTTTTTGAGTATATTTGCATTTGTAGTACATAGTGATGTAATTTTTTTTGCCACAAATATACTTCGAAATTGCACAATATAAGTTTGAAAAAAGGATTTTTTTTTGCAATTGAATTCTTTGTGTTATAATCTACCATATTATGCAAAAAATTTGGAAAAATATGCTCTAATATTACCATGGTTGAATTTCAAACATGGACACCCTTAGAAAACAATACAATGTGTGACAACATTTTTTAC
>Ga0209611_10010955_pt1 | contig 13214 bp, 10 predicted proteins | sample S1TSphgellanicum_3_FD_187693 | JGI IMG/M metagenome (GOLD analysis project Ga0209611, IMG submission 187693) | Host-associated microbial communities from peat moss isolated from Minnesota, USA - S1T2_Fc - Sphagnum magellanicum MG (SPAdes) (version 2) | ecosystem: Host-associated > Plants > Peat... | reverse complement strand
TTTTGCCACTTTGAGATTTTTTAAAAAAAGGCAGAGTACCAAACTGTCCAAATGATTTCATGAAAAAAAGCCCCACAATAAAATAAAAAATTCTAGGAAAAAAAAGGTAAATCTCGCCATATTTAGAGCATAGGTTCTTGTATCTCACCAGTATATACCAGAGTTTGAAAAAAACTCTACTCATCTCTAACCTCTAGTCAAAGTTCCAGGTTTAGGGTTTAGGTTTAGGGTTTTAGGGTTTAGGGTTTAGGGCTAAGTCCTCTTATGGATGATCACAGGTCCACTTACCTCATAAGATTGAAAAAAAAACCTTGTATGGATGATCACCAACCCATCTACCTCACAAATTTGTGATAAAAAATAATAATTAATTTTTAAAATAATTTTTAATAAAAAACAATGGTAGGGACACGAGAGATAGGCACCCTACCAAGTTGACTTGCAACAGCAGAAAAGGAACGTGGTAACCACTGCAAAACAGATCAAACCAAATCGGGTCCCAGTTTTGAGGCCCACCCCCAATGGCCACTTTTTCCCCATTGCTTGCCTGGAGCTTGCTTGAAGCCGCGTACAAACCAATCCATTTCTATGTCTCCACTTGCTTGAAGCCAATTCCATCCCTATGTAAGTCTCCACTCGTGCAAGGTCCTGAATGTTCCCAGACTAGTAGCTTAGCCACTTCCAATTCTTTCATTCCAACGCTAGTGTTTTCTTTGTGTGTAATTCTTTTTTCTGTGTGTGGAAGAAGAATATTGGGTTTTTTTTTCTTTGTGTATAATCTTTTTTCTGTGTCTGGAAGAATAGTTTGGTTTTTTCTTTGTGTATAATTTTTTTTCTGTGTGTGGAAGAATATTGGGTTTTTTCTTTGGGTATAATTTTTGTTCTGTTTGTAAGTATATTGGATTCCAGTGGAACCAAAATTATGATTATAGAGATCATTGATATCATCAGGATTTCAGTGCACCAATTCCCCCACCAGTTTAGAAATCAGATTAGGATTTCTTGTTTGCACAGAGAATTATGATCTAGTGCAAGCTGGAAATATATTCATTCATTCTTTAGTTTGTTGAGCTGCAACTAATTTTGGTTGTAGATCTCTGAATTTCTCGATTGAGTTCAAAGAGAAAGAAAAAGCTGAAGCTCAAAGCTCGAGTTTATACAATGGAGGCTTCCAGAAGAGGAGTATGGGGTACAATTCCTGGAGCAAGGATCAGGCGTTTGTACTCATCATGGGTTGTTATGGGCACATATTGTATTCGGCTAGTTATACTTGTGACCATTATATTTGTTGGGTCATCTCAAGGGAGAGAATTGAGACAAGCTGCAACAGCAGCTTCAAGACATGAAAGAAGATTAGAAGCTTACACAGACAGCAGAAGTAATGGAGCTCCTATGCATGGTCCTGCTGTGCAATCATTCCAAGTTTCTGATGGAAGCTGGGTAGATTGTATCCCCATAGAACAGCAAATTGCAGCTCATCACCCTGCACTCCAAGATCATATCATTTGGATGCAGGAATCATCATCAACACATTTGAATTTGCAGCGACAAAATGCAGATAAACAGTCCTTACTGCACCCACAACGTTTTGCCAGGGAACATGGAGGATGCCCTGAAGGTTCCATCCCGGTACAGAGAATGTCAACGGATTCCAAACAGCTGAGCTTGAGAAAACAACAGCAGTACTACAGAAGACATCCAAGGCATTCGAAACACATGGGTAATGGATCCGCTGCAGCTGCGAACGACTTTGGACATCTGTATGCAGTAGTGGGAGCGCCGGAGACTGTGGGAGGTTACGCGGGTGCAGGCGCAATTTTCAGTGTGAATGGACCTGTGATCGGAGATCCGTCGTACGAGTTCAGCCTTTCACAACTGTGGATTGCTGCGGGGGACGGGAACAACACCAACACAGTGGAAGTTGGGTGGCAGACATATCCAGCTTTACACCAGGGGGACAACCCTCTAGCTCCACATCTGTTTGTCTACTGGACTTCAGATGATTACCAGGGAAATGGGTGCTACAATCTGGATTGTCCTGGGTTTGTGCAGACAAGCAACACTTGGGTACTGGGTGGAAGCTTAGCATACACCACACTCGCCGAGGAGACTCAGAACGAATTCAACTACGACGACGAAATCTCCATCTCGGTGAACTTCGATTCTACAATCCCGGGATGGTCATTGTTCATCAATGAAACGAATGTGGGTTACTGGCCGTCGAGTCTCTACACGACTCTACAAACCAGTGCGGATACTGTGGAATGGGGCGGCGAGATTGCGCCTTCCACTATACCCACAAACACAAGTATGGGTTCTGGAGCATTTCCGAGTGCCGGCTTCCCCATGGCCGCATACCAAAGAAACGTGATATTCTACGACTCTGCTCTCACTCCCACCGATGCCAATTTGAGTCTTTTGGGTGTCACAAACGCCAATTGCTACAACGCTTCGATCCAACAATCTGGAGATTTCGCGAACTGGGGAAGCTACTTCTTCTTCGGCGGCCCTGGAGGACTCGACTCCGCTTGTGTCTAGGACGTATAAAATGAGGCTCGCTCAACTACGCTTGCATAGCGTACAGTCGTATAATACGCGACTCGCTCAACTACGCTTGTGTCTCTCGGGATCGTATACTACGACGCTCGCTCGACTCCGCTCGTTTTGTGCAGGTCGTATAGTATGAGGGTCGCTCAACTACGCTTGTGTCGCATTGGGGTCGTATAATACGAGGTTCGCTCAACTACGCTTGTGTCGCATTGGGGTCGTATAATACGAGGCTCGCTCAACTACGCTTGTGTAGCTTAGGGTCGTATGGTCATACGGGGCTAGAACCCCGTTCACACAGTGGGGGCCAAAAGGGCAAATCAATGGCCACTCTCCAGTACTTGTTAGGGTATTTGCACAAGTTGTATTCAACATTCTTTTGCAGCTCCAAATTCAGTTGGACTCTGCCGACATTTCTGTTTACAGTTTGATTCAGTATTTAGACTTCATCCAAATACAGTTCTTAGACTCCATCCAAACTCCGTTTGATGCTGCTACTCAAAACTGGAACTTCATCCAAATTAGTGTGCATAGCCGAAATTTTAGCGCAAGATTCTTTTAGAGGTCCCAGCTCAGTTTCATACATTTCAAAACTTTTGAACATCATCCAAATTACCCTGTACACAGGCAAAGTTAGTTTCCTGCCATCATCCAACTCTGGAATTTCATCCATGCTGTGTATAGGCCAAGGTTCAATAAAAGTTGCTTTACAGGGACTAACCCAATTTCAAGTTTTGAATAGCATGAAACTTATTTTCAATATAACAGACAATTGACAATATGTAGATTATATAAAGAGTAATCTAAGTAGGGTTTCTCTTTTTCTTTTTTCAATTTTTTTGTTTTTGAAAGTTTGGCAAATGTTTTCTGATCATTTTTAATTTACACTAAATATAATTTGTTTTCCAAAATTTTCCAAAAACCTTTGTTGCCACAGTTATAGAATTCGCCAAAGAAAAAAAAAACTGCATCTAAGGTGTACTAGGATATTCAAATTAGGAAGTTAACACATTAGAAAGAGACTTCAGATTTTTAGGGAATTTCCTCAAAAATAAAAATTTTCCCTCATTTTTTCTAGAGATTTTTAAATTAAAAAACCAATCATATGCTTCAAAAAAATTCCAATTTTGTGTTTGTTCTATGACTGCAATGAAAAAATTCATCACAAAAAGACCGATCACAACTACCCACCACAACAATCCACCATCAACTCCTATGATAGTCCTATCCATCTAAGCTTATTATAATAAAATAATGTCATCAGTACAAATATTTGAAATACCATAGTACCTTGGCAACTTTAACACTAATTACTTTATTTTCAAAAATGTTGAAATTTTATACTAAAATTCAAAGAACAAAATTGTATGAAGGAAAATATTGAATCTTCATGATTATTTCACTTTTTGAAATAAAATTTCAAAAACTAATTAATCAATTACTATAGATATGATTGATGTTCAGCACTAATTATTCTGAAGAAGGCCTACCCAGAAAAAAAGAGAAACTTGAACTTGCACTACTAAAATTCCACAAAATTTAACTTGAGACATTCCCCATATATCACTTAGTCCAAACATCCAAACTATGAAGATATTTCAATAATACCACTAGCAAGTTGAAAACAGAGTATAGTTAGTCATTATTGTTGATATTCTGAAATTTTCAGATTGAAGCTGCCAAACCATTTTTTTTAATTAATTATTTCCACAAACATCTATCAATTTAAACTATCAAACCATTTTTTTTTAAATTAATTATTTTCACAAACATCTACCAATTAACAATTGTTGGTAGACTATGCCACAGACATGTGTCAAAGTTGCCAAGGTACCACTATTTTTTCTAGTGATTTATCACCATTTTTTCTATTTAAAAAAACCATGGCTACTAATACAAAAGGAAAGTATGGTGTGAAAATTTTCAAATCATTGTAAAGTAGCAAGAAACTTATGGGATGGGTCAGAAAACATTCGATCATGATGTGGATTCACCAAAGTAAACCCTAAACCTAATTTCCTTCTTGCCAAAATGGGACATGGAAGATGTTAAATATCATGTGAATGCCACATCTAAGTTATCAAATAGCCTGTTCACAAAAGAATTAGCACCTTCATCACTAAAGTTTGTCATTGTTTATGTCAAAATGTTTGCCATAGTCCTTCTCTTTGTTGTTTTTACTCATCAATAATTAAATGTTATTTGTGATGGTCTTCCATGTGTAGGAGTTCTTACTCATTAACTACAATCTCCAAGGTTTTCAATGATTTTAACATTTTATGTTTACAAACCTTGTTGTTGTGCAAGTTGCAACTTTTCAATGAAGTGGATTGATGGTGATAAGCACTACACAGAATTACATTGATTTTTTTTGTGAACTTTCTCAAGCCTTGGTGGTGAAAAAGAATATGTATAATTTTTCTTTTATCATTATTTTTTTGTGTTTTGCATCATCAAGTTTGTAAAGGTCTTGTGAATGAATTTTGTGTGCACCATGCAAAACAAAAGTCATTTTGAAGTTTGTGCCATCTTAGAAAATTGCAAGATGTTTTGAAGTTTTAATATTTCACATTATCTTCAAAGCATGTTGTGCAAGTTTTCAATGAGAACAATCACTAGTGGTGGGTGTTGCAAAGATCTTCTATCACAATGGCCGCATTATGCATTGATGTTTTTACATGAACTAAATCAAACCCGACAATAAGGGATAATACATTTTCTCATTATTATTATTATTATTTGCATCTTCAAGTCTATAACCATGTTATGAATGATTTTGGTGTGGATTGTGCAATAGGCCAGTTTGTGTGATTTTATATAATCGCAAGGTGTAAGATGCTTGTAAAGTTTTAGGTGTTTTTTTGCTTATAGTCATGTATGTACCTAGTAGATCGATGACAAGTGTAAATCGACAATGGATATTGCACATCAACATTGCACATTGATAATCAACAAGTCCAAGGAGTTTGTGTGATGCTTGTTATATAAAATCATATGAATGAGAAAAAAAACTTGACAAAGAAAACCCAACCAAGCCCACTATGCCTTTCTTTTATTTGTTATCATCTATGATTTTTATTGAACATCACTCATATAATGTTAACAAACCCATATCAAAAAGTTTATTCCTTCATGAATGTTTTAAAAATTTGAATGATGTGTTTGCAACATTGATGGTCTTCATTTGTTGTTTTTTGTCCATGACATTTTTAAATGATTTTAAAGCAAAACATTCATGCTTGCAAAACAACAATGGCCCTTCATTCGAGGTACAAGAAATTATCTCATTAGAATAGGTTCCATCTATTATGTTTTATAAGGTTGTTATGTTTGCCCAAGATAAAAATATACACTAGATATAAACGTTTTTTATGATTTAAAAATAAAGGAAATGTTTTTGTCTACTATACAAATCCTGAACTTTTGAGATTCATTGAATAAAACTTATTCAACAAAGATCACACATGAAATTGATTACTTTACAACCTATGACATTCCTTTGCAAAAACAATTGTGTCGAATCTAATTTAAACATTAATGAACTAATGCAATATTAATTTAAGCATTATTGATCTATGCACTATTGATCTAATGCAATTTGATAAAGGAACTTTAAAAACCAAATACCCTATATCCATGAACAATAATTGGACTATTTGTCAATGAGACTAATTCTTCATAGCAAATGGTTAGGGTTCTACAACCTCATTTTGATGTTCTTTACTTTCTAATGCAAAAACTAAATGTGTATAAAAACAATAGTTGTTTGTCCACTATTATGTGCTCATTGGACTTAAGATTGCAAAATTAAAACTTTGTTTTGTTCAATTACATAGATTGTAATAAAGGTTTTGTTAGTTGTTATCCTTTTTTTATCACAATACCACCACTACTCCTACCTACTTACAAATTCAAATATTTCTTTTCCTTTGGGAACTTTATCATGGGTGGTCTTCTTGTTAGTCTTAATTGTGATGTAGCTTTTTCATCTTGTGGTCATGTTTCATCTTCTCCTCCCTTGTTATTTGGTTGTAGTTTTGATCTTTCAAATATAAATTAAATTTAAGATGTCGATATGTCTTTTTGTGAATTTTCCCACACTCGTGAAAAAAATTTCCCATCCATCTAAGGTACGAATCAAGAAGCAAAATTATGATGTCACAAAAAAATTCCAAGACAAATGGGTAATGAAATTCCCATGGGCCGAGTTGTTTACAAGGGAAGATGGAAGTTGAACATTGTCAAGTGTAAGATTTGTACTAATGTAAAAAGGAAGGACAAATTATTTGTTCATAAGGGGGATTCTTTTTGTAATCATGTAGGTTGTAAGAAGACTAACAAGAATATGAGGTCTAATGTGAAAAAAAGGAATTAGTATTATTCCAAAGTGTGTAACCATGCCAAAAATTAAAGAACCTTTATTTTCCGTAGTTGGGAAATTATTGGTGTGCAATTGACACATGGGGTGGCTAGAGAAAAAGTAAGGAAAGACATTCAATTTTTTATTATCCTTCATTCGTTGCAACAAGGTCATCCAATGTTGGAATATGAATCATTGTAGCCATTATATATGAATTTTTGGTAATGCCAAAAAAACATCCAAAAACATTGAAATGAAAATTTGAGTTGGACCATGACAATATTCATGTACCAAGTGGTGACAAGCGTAACTAGGGCAATTGTTCAAGCTACACACTACATTACTTTTAGTTTTGGTAAAGTTTCTAAAGTTCACAACCCATTGTGGTTGTATATCCACTATTATGTGATGAAAAACTAGATGAATTTCATTTTCATTTTTTTGGATTAGGCGTGGTTGCAAGATCAAGGTATGATAACCTAATTAAAATGATTATGGAGGAGTTATTAGTAAGTGGTGGCTTGCCATGAAACCAAATTGCTTAGAAACTCATTTGTTTTGAGGCAAATGGTGTTAATGTTTTGCAAAGCAAAAGAACAAGTGTTACAAAGCAAATTCATGACAACTATGTGCCTATTTATCTAAGGATCCATTGTATGACCCATCACATTAATTTGGAAGTGCAAACCTTGTCAAATTTGCTTTTGGTCATTTGCATTGAAAATTTGTTAAACCTTCCACAACTACTTTACACATTCACTTAAGAAGCAATTAAAGTTTACAAAACTCATAAAAATCTTAGAAACAAAGTGAAACAAGATTTTACAAAATGTGAAAACGAAGTTGATTTCAATATTGGGCCTTACTAAAAGATCAATGACAAAATATTGAATGCTCTTAGTGAATATGGTGTTAGACAACCCTAAAAACCAGCAAGCAAAGATGAATTATGAACATTTATGTGAGCTTTAAATTTAGTTTGGACTTTTTTGTATCTTATTTTTGTTAAAATCCATGCATGCTATGATTAAGTTTACACAAATGAAAGATGTGTTTGTGTGCAACCTCATGGTTATTATCAAAGTTTTCCATGGTGATTTATACAACATGTATTGTGAATAGTCTTCCAACTTTATTACAAACACCTTCTAGGCCTTCAAGTCATTGCTTGAGTGTAAGCATGAAAACATTCAAACGAAATGGATACCTAATCTTAATTTTGGGGGTCAACATTTGATCCTTAAGGTAACTAGTTAACATATATGGACAATGCATTGAGATTTGGAGACCATGATACCTACCTTTGTCACTAAAGATACATTTGTTGATGTGGAATCATTGATGAAGAACCAATGCAAAGATAAATCCTTGGAACTCTCCTTTATTTAATTTCTACTAATTTATCTCTCATTAAGTTTGCACGAGTTCCCTTATTTAATTTCCACTAATTTATCACTCATTAAGTTTGCACGAGTTCCCTTATTTAATTTCTACTAATTTATCTCTCATTAAGTTTGCACAAATGAAGAATGAATTAGCATTAGATGATGTTTCTATTATGCTAGCATGTCTTGCCCAATCTCCATTGTCCAATGCTTATAATGTTTTGTCTTTGCATATTTTCTTGAAGTCATAAGTGTATGCTAACTTGGGTTGATTTTGTAGGTCACTTATTCTAAAATGGTTAGTTTTAGAGGTTCAACTCCTCCATAAGTGCTTTTGTTGGGCCCTGCTCCCACAGGGACAGAGACTATAGCATTTGATCCAACTTTTGGAAGTTTTACCTTATTAGAACCGGTTTCACATTATGTGAACCAGTTTTTTTGGTGAAAGTGTTTAGACTGTTTAGATTGAAACGGATTTTATTGGTGTTCAGAGTGTGGACACAGTAGGTAGATGTACAACATCTTATCTATTGGCAGGGCCAGCGTGCTTGTGATGTGTTGTTTGCTACAACATGTTCATATGTTGTTTGTGTTTTTTTGTTTAAGTGTGTGCTTGCAGTTTGCATTGTGTGTGCAGAATGCATTTAATAGTGCTCACTCACATGCCCTAAACACTACAATTTGAAACAAGTAGCTGCCAGATGCTAGCAAAATCATTTCACACGTTGCCTTAAATAGGTCAAATGCAAAAGAAGATTAGCCAAAGACCTCTAACTGAATTCCAAGGGTAATGAGATTTCTTCACATCTAAAGTTGGAGGAGGGGCCAGAATTTTCACTTTCAAGTTCTAAGTGACAGCCATGTTGAGATTAAAAAACTACCAGTGGGGCCAGACAGAGCTCCCAACACATCTTAGTTTTAGCCAGTTCAGCACTCCATGCCCTTCAGCTGTGGACCCAATGGCTACTTTGCGGAAAAGAAAAGAAAAACACTGCAATGTACTATGGTGGTAGCCCCAGCGAGTTTCATCAAAAGCGGCGACCAAGTAAAAAGAGGGGATGACAAAAACGTCCGCATGCAACAAAGAGGGGACGAAACTGTTCTTTTCCGGCCCTAGTTTTCTTCCTTCTTTCTTGTCGCTGTGTTGTTTTTTTCCGTTGCTTTTCTTTGTTGTGGGTGGCAATGGCGGCATCGGCAGGCGAAGTGCGACATCTCTTCCGTGCGCTGCTGCGCGAGGCGAGCCGTTTCTCCAACTATAACGTGCGGGAGTATGTGAAGCGGAGGGCCATCGACGCTTTTCACCAGTATCGGGACCAATCAGATCCTGCCGTTGTGGATGCGGCTTTCAAACGGGGTTTGCGGCAGCTGGAGATCGCCAGACGTCAGTCCCTTGTCTACTCTCTCTACGGCCCCCGCGTGAAGAGTATCATGGACTTGCGGAGCTCGAAATAAATCCTTCAGCCGTGCATATTTCGAAAGTTAGCTTCTCCGGGGTTTTCTGGATCTAGATTTTGAAGATTTTTTCTTATGGCCTGTCTCTTGGAATTTTTCGATCTTCTGATTTTCTGCGCACTTTGCTGTTTGATTTGGTAAATTGGACAGAACATTGCCGAGTGTTATTTCCAGAAGGTTCTACTGCTCCTTCCAGATAGTTTGGGAAAAATTAGGCATGCTTGTTGTATGCTTGGAGATCGAATGGGGATCGCATGTGCTTTTGCAGACGAGACGAGGAACAGAGTGTAGTCGCAAACCCTAATGCTGCTTGAGGATTACTCCAATGAAGCTTAAAGCTCTGTTAAGCATGATTCACGACCTCTTCTTTCATAAGAAGAAGAGATGCAACTCAATGGACCGGGGATTGTGGAAACCCTAAAACAGGGCTGAAGCAACTTGTTGGGATTTGTAAGGTTTAGATTTTCTTCTTTCAGACTAAAGGATTAAATATGTAAGGCTTGGATTTCAGGATTAGGGCTAGGTACTGGTCAAATTAAAACATCTTTATTTTTGCAGAACTGCATGTTTCATATTGTACCTGGAATTCTGACGAGCTTAGTGAAATCCTTTCATGGCAAATGTTGGGAGCATGGTTCTCATTTTTTCAAACCTTAAACTAGAGGAGTATTTTTTTGAATCAGATGACAGAGTTGCTGCATAACTTGCACTGACAAGTTTATCTACACCCAATGATCATGGCAGGATGATCACTGGAGCTGCATGCAAGCCCAGTCACCCTCACAAAACATATGTTTCTTGACAGAAAATGTGTCTGTTGGAGTATTGTTTCTGCAGTTTGCCTTGACCCTTCACACAAGTTTTAGCCACACTGCCAAGATTCCTGTTCCTTTGATTTTAGGCTCAATTGACTGTGTTTGGAGTTGTCATCAGGTACAACATAATATAAAGGTTCCAGGCTTTCAAATATTCATGGGGATTTATACAGTGTCAAACTGTTGTGTTGCTTAAATCACTTTCACAATCTGAAGCAATTTCAGAAGCAACAATCAGCTGACATAACACATCATATGCACTTCACAGGTTGTTATTCTGCTTGGATTTTATTTGGACTTTGGACCATGCTCACTTGCCAGCTCTATGCACTGTCAGGATAACTTCCCAGCAAAAAAAGCTAAGTCTCAACTTCTTTGCCATTGCTACTTCCTCTTGAACTCTGCAGCCATTTCCTTTCCAGATGTCAATGAGATCAACTGCAACATTAATGCAAAGCTCGCTTGTTCTCCATGTTGCATGAGTTCCTTCACCCTAACCTTAAACCTTTCTTCAACCACATCAAAAGGAAAAGAGAATTTCACACCATAAAACAGCTTCAGTTACCTCAGTTTCTTTTGTCACTTAAGTAGTTATGGCTTACAATCCCAGGTAAAGTGCTCTTCCTCCTGGACAACTTCAGGAGCCATTGTTTCATCATATTTGTAGGCCAAAAAAATTCAGACACTAGGACCCATCGAGACAAGACATTTCTCTCCTGAAACCCCTTGTGGGTCTGCTTCCAGTCTTCAACTGATTCAGTCTAAACCCAAAAACCCTAAAACCCAGTGCAAACTCAACCTCCTCTCCTACTACAGTTCTATGTCCACAGACACATTTTATGGTTTTTGTGAGTGGTTTGATGATTGCTTATATAGTCACCATAAGTGTCACCAACAACTTATATACCATAGTGACACGGTAAAACCCTCACTAGATTAACTAGGTGTGAGAGGGCACACTCAGTTTTTTTTTCCTCTCTCAAAAGGAGACATTTGATTGACCCATCACCAATATTTTTGGAACATGGGGCACTTCCCAAAATAGAAGATTAAGTATCAAACAAAATATTACTTAACAGTTAAACAAATAAACCAGATAGGTATAATGCACAATATATGACTGCACGCAGACCCATGAAAATTACAATTAGGAAAAAATTAACTCTTTAATACTTGGAATGCTAAAAGTTTGGCCTGACTCCAAGGTTTTGCAAGTTCCATCCTAGGCAAATGTGATTGTGAACCATTTTTGTCACCTCCCAAGATGTGCAGATTCTTCACTAAACAAATGGTAATGTGGGCAACATTCCAATCCATAGGATTGCAAGAAGCCTGTGTCATCTCCAACATTTGGAGCTTCTTCCCTAAACCAATGAAAGCTGGGCCCCACTTGTGAACAGCATTTTGTACAGTTCCCAGAGAATCCTGAAACACAAATGCGAGGTGAAGACACAGTGGGACTGGATTAAGCAATTCTTATTTATATGCTGAAAGCGGTCCTTTTCTACCAGTGTTGTTCTGTTGCAATTGTCCCACTGGTTAACAGGGACAATATTTAACAGTGTGATCTGTTAACAGTTGCAATTGTCCCATTGGTGAACAGTGACAATATTTTAACAGTGTGATCTGTTAACAACACATTGTTAAAATATTGTCGCTGTTAACCAATGGGACAATTGCAACAGAATAACACTAAGGACCACTTTCAGCATATAAATAAGAATTGCTTAATCCAGTCCCACTGTGTCTTCACCTCGCATTTGCAGGGACGCACATATATGCCAATTTCAAGGTCTAGAGTTTAGCTGTTTTGTCGCAGGTTAGAAGAGCAGATGCAGCAAGAAGCACTGGCAACACTTTTCATCAGTTGTCAAGAATCCCCTGATGTTGCATTAGCAAGCTGGGAGATTTGTCTCACAAGGACCTGACTGCATGCGCTCTGTTTGTCCCCATCGTCCTCAAGTCTCTTTGTTACTAATTTCCTGCACAGCACCTTCTCTTGAATACTCAATTGTCACCTCAAAGTGGTGCAAATTTTGATCAATTGGGTTGCTTTTCCATAGCTTTTAAAAAAAAGAATTTGATTGTTGGGTTGGCTTTTGATACCCTTTGTTTTTGAAAGTCTGATTGTTGATGTTCATTTCTTTTCATTTTTTCTGTGTGCAGAACATACTTTGAAATACTCAGCTCTCAAGAGCAGTTCAAGGACTGATTTCAGGTTGAACTGAGAAGAGGTGAAACAATATCAACATTCCGAAGCATGATAGGTTCAGATGCTGAACCACCATCAGTGCAATGGTCGGCATGGGTGGTGTCTGGTGATGTAATGGAGATGGCAAAACTCATGGTTTTATTGATTATGCTCACCCTGACTGCCTGTGGCCTTTACCGAAACAGATGTAGGCCATGGGCTGTTTGGTCCCCAGCTTCTCCTTCTCCTAATACTTCAATACCACCACCAACTGAGGCCATGGGTTAGCCCCACCACCCTCCCACTCCCTTATCATTTAGTACACATCTTTAGTTGATTTTCTCTCTATTCATTTCAATTTTTTTTTTTTTTTTCTCTCTGGGGAAAATAAGAAAATCTTATTGCAGAGTGGAAAAGGCTTCCCAAAAAGTATGTGGTGGAAAATTGGAGCAACCTTCTTGATC
>Ga0209611_10010954_pt1 | contig 13214 bp, 8 predicted proteins | sample S1TSphgellanicum_3_FD_187693 | JGI IMG/M metagenome (GOLD analysis project Ga0209611, IMG submission 187693) | Host-associated microbial communities from peat moss isolated from Minnesota, USA - S1T2_Fc - Sphagnum magellanicum MG (SPAdes) (version 2) | ecosystem: Host-associated > Plants > Peat... | reverse complement strand
TTTGATTTAAAAAAAAAAAAAACCCTGCTACATACTGATGATAGGACAAGAAAATTATAGCCAAAAAATTATAGCAATTAACTTTTGAGTGAAATGTTGGAATGATAGGTTAGAATCAATGTTTGCTAGTTCTTGATTTTTAGAAGAATTGTGTTCTCCGAATCTAGAGATTTCTTTTTTGCAAAATGGAAGATCCTCTGGTTTTGGGTTTTGTGAATATTTTCAAAAAATAAAAACTTGATGGGTCCAAGGTTGGGTCAAATTTTCCTGGACTAAAGATTTTGGGTTTGACAGGTCTAACCTTATAAAAACCTCTGGTTCAAGGTTTCGCATTTAATAATTCCAACTTATTCTTGAGGGCGGTTCCAAAGTTGATTTCTAAGCAATTTTGATCTTTTTGGATTTGGATATTCCCACAATGTTCCCACCAAGTTCAAAGAGGTTGCCATGATATTTCGAGGCATTTTTGAAAACTTCCCAACAGATTTCCAAAGTTCCCAAAATGTGCTCAAGTCCAACAAAGATTAACATAGGAACATCACAACAAATTTATGTAAAAACCATTTTAGTGCTACCATTGAAAATGCCCTCATGTATTAAAGCTTAGGGCTAGGACCTAAGATGCTAGAATTCAAACCTAAAACCCTAAAATTCAGAAAACCTAAACCTTATCTAAACCAAGGACTCTAGCCTCCACCTAACCCTATGATCTAGACCTTGGGGAGAAAAAACCCTTAAAACTATTTAGGTCCAATTCTTGGCATGGTCTGGGTCTAGTTCTTAAACTTAGAAATGGTGTTGGTTTCTTGATCCCTGACTAAGAACCTAGATCCAAATCTAAACCCAACCAAAAACTCTAAACTGACCCAACACTGGTTAGAACATTAGAACAACCTTGTGTTAAACCACACGTTCAAATTATTTAAATTTCTTATATAGAAAAATATTTAAAATGTTACACAACACAAACACATTAGAAAAACCCATTTTAATGATTTTCAATCTTTCATTATTGGATACCTCCCAAAAATTTAAGAAATTAACATCAAATTTGTAGGTACCTTTATATGGTCTTCCTTTTTTTTTTAATTATGTTTTTGTAACCAACACCAAAGTGACACAAAAATTACAAAACTTTTGTGAAGTTCAAATAACATTTGGATGTCAATTCAATTAACACCCAAGGGCCTAAATGGTGGTTTCTCACATCATAAAAACTGAAAAATCTTTGTTTTCAATTTAAAAGGAAGGTGCTTTAAATGTTTCTAGCCAAAATGGGCATTAATGTTGCAAAATGTGTATGATGCACATGTACTATTAACCCTAATTTAATGGCATTTTATACATGATGTCCATTGTTGCTTCATACATGTTTTTTCCAATTTGATCACCAACCAACTTAATGTTTTAAAAACTCATTTTACTAATTGTTCCCATGTTTTGATATCGCAAAATCATCCCATCCCCGACATAAGTTCGAGGATTGGTGCCATGGCATCCTTGGGCTTGTATGTGAAGAAGAAGAAGAAGAAGAAATTTGGAGTATCATGCACATCATTTTGTTGTCCTCATCTCTTCATCTCAACCCATTGTAAAATTCTTTCCGGACAACATTAGAGGGTGTGTTGGTAAGAAACCAACAACACCAAGCCTATTCTTTCAACTTTAGGGCATTGAATTTCCAATGGGCTACTTCATTATCCCCACCATAGTAGCATGGCAAGTTCCAACATTTCAGTGTGGAATCATTTTATTTTGTTTTAGGGTTGAAAATAGAATAATCTGAAATAATATTTGCTATTTTTTTTCCCAAAGTTTTGTTCTTTGAGATTTATTTTAATTTTTTTTCAAGATTGCAGCATTTCTAAAGAAAATAATAATATAATTGGTAGTGTCTAAAACTGCTCTAGGTATTATTTAAGGTATTATTATTACCTCTCAAAGGTGATTTGTTTTTTTTTTTTCAATTTTCTGACGTTTTATTATTGGCTAGCATCTCAAGAGGGATTTAGCATTAAATGGCAACAAGCTTTAAGAAAATAAATAAATAAATGGTTCTAAAAAGTAGTTTAACAAATGCTACCAAAATCAAATCAGAGCCTAAATGTGACAAAGAAATTCCAAAAAAATTGGCGGAAATTTGGCAAAATTTTCAAGAAAAAAAATGGGAGTATTGCTACAAAATATTCCTTTAATTTATTTATTTTTCGCATTTTGGCGAAATGTCGCACCAAAAAAACGCTGCTCTCACGCATCGCAATGAACCCCCAAAGGAAATTGAGAAATAAAAAAGAAAACAATAAATAAATACGTTAAGGAACCCTAAAGGTGCCATCCAATTCAATTCCCATTAGGCCAACCACCCCGCCGGGTACGGCGTGAGGTCCTGAGACCCGTCCCGCCGGTTCGCATGAGCGAGAAGATAATTATTGGCGACAAAGGACCAATCAGAACACGACAGGAAGCAGATTCGATCGAAGCCGTCGACGAGTGCATCATTGAACGCATCCAGGCGGTCGAAAAAACTGCCAAAAGCCTGCGGTGAATAGAGACATCTCAGCCGTTGAGACTCCTGGAGAAACATCTCCGCCGTTCGCCGTTGATGGAAAAAAAAAGGGGCCCCGCCTGCATATCGCACGATGGTACGCACATTCCGAGAGAATCCGGGTGCAGAGAATCGATCCACAACCGTCCGATGGACACAGGCTTTTGGATCTGAACCGTGGTCGTGCTTTCCCTGGAGCCAGGGAATCGTATCTGAACAGAATTTCAGCAGGAGTGCACTTTTTCACTTTAATAATGACAAAAAGCCTAGTCAAAGTAGTTACCGATTCCAGTTTTTTTAATTTCAGTGTGAACACAGAAAAAGCTCATTTATGGCTAAAAAGCATGGACACCTGTGAAAAAATCTTTACACGTGTAGTTTTTCTATTTGTTGGAAACTAAATCCAATTTTGTCCGACCTTAGCCTTTCTAGGGCGTGACACACGGCAAAAATGAATGGCGAAGAGGAGGCCAAGACTCAAAGTGGGACCGAGTTTAGTAAGGCGCTAGATTAGCCAAAAAACCACCACCCCCCACCCCAAAAAAAAAAATTAATGGAGGAGGGGCTAAATTAATAGCCAAAAGGTGACCACTAAATAGGTACTTGGTATGTTCATCTAAAGGAACTAACTAAATAAATAAATAAAATAAATACATGCTTTTTGTGGGATGTGGGACCTTAAGGAAAAAATATAAGCCCTCTCGTGAATGCATATGTTGAGTGATCTCATTGGCCGCATGTAAAAAGCAAAATAGTTTTCGGAAACCAGAATATTTTGTCATTTCTCCCTTTTGATTTGAAAACTTTTTGGCCTAAAAGCAGCGCCTCACCCCCCAAAAAAAAAAAAAAAAACCGTTTTTTTGGGGGAGGGTGTCACCACACTGGTGTCTATTGGCTTATGAGTTCCTTGAAATAATGTAGCCAATTAAGTGGATATCTACCTAGGGATGTTCGTCACATTGGCTCCACCAGGAAATTGGGGGAAAAAAAAATGCAAAAAACAAAGGCACAGGTTGCCACAATTTTTTTGACCATTTTTGACCTGAACGAATACCCTTCCCAAGAGTGCGGCGGGCGGGTACATATTGTGATTCATATTAATTAGTTGTGGGGACCCCCAAAGTTCAAGTTTGTTTTCTTTTGTGATGGGTATCTTGGATTGCCTCATCATCGAGAAATTTACTCGAGCTTTGGACAGTCCCAAAATAGATACTCCAGTTATTCGAGGTTGTTTCAGGAGCAAGCTGCAAATGTGCCTAAGATGCCTAATTATTTATTTATTTTTGTCAGATATGTTCGGCAATAGAAATAAAAAATAATTTATAATTTCTGAGCATTATACCAAATAATGAGGCTACTTTGCTTGAGAGCTCCATTCAGATTTTTGGCAATTTCAAAAAAAAATTAATTAGTGCTTAACCGGCCTAGGTACTAGGGTGTATTGTATGTCTCCGTCTTCAGGCTGCTTTATATACTTACAAGAGTAGAACTTAAGCAAAGCTCATGGGACAAAGTGAGGTGCTATTGGGAACATGCTGAGGAACATATTGAGAACTCATTGAGAACTTGATGAAAACAACCAAAAATCCAACAACCCCCCCCACCCACTCTCAAAAGGAAAAAAAGACCTCGACTGCATGTTGGCTCATCTTATGGCCATCAGGAATTTCTATGTCTACCTTATGTCTTTTACCATTTTTGGCCTAGGCTAACGGCAAGGGCAGAAATCTTGGGCACATAGACCACTCACCATGCACCTAGTGGCCAAGAGGGTCCATTATTTTTCCTTTGTGGAGCAGGGGCTTTACACAATAATGACAAAGCAAATTTTTAGGTCAGGAGGTTTCGTAATGTTACCACTAAACATGTAAGCACTAAACATCTAGAGACTTAAATGACAATTGGAAACTGAGAAAGCCAATGGATGAAAATGTCAATTGTAAATGATGAAAATGGATGATATGTAAACCTTTTTGTTTTGGTGTTCACTAATCAGGATGTGAAGAAAAGTCTAACTGGGACATAGAATGATCAATATGGTGTGAGAGCATCTCCAACTGTGCTCAGTTTGTGAGCCTGCAAAAAAATATTTCTGACATCCAAGTTTAGTTGTTTATTTTTTTCAACCCCACACATAAAACTTAAACTGCGATTGCAAATTGGTGGTAGACTTGAGGTACTCACAATCTACCTCCACCAATGACTCGATTGATCAATTATTAGAAACTGGGAGCAGCAGTCAGATCATATTTATTACACTCTTCTCCAGCAAGTGTTAGGCTTTGTTGTGCCTATTACAACTGTGCAAAAATATTGTGCTAAAACTATTTTGCTAAGCCAAACCAGCACCATTTTTGACATTTCTTCATCCAATTTCAACTTGGAAGGTCATTTACCGGGCACTGGTGTAGTTGCTCTTAGAGCAATTACGCAGTGACAGTAAAATAGTGGATTTGCTAAGCGTCAATTTTTGGATGAGGTAAGTGTCGTAGTGGTGTGACAATGGGCGTGCTTTCTCTAAACTTGCACTTGAGTAGTGGAGGTTTCCAAAAATTGGTAAAAAAAATTACCCCCAGTTGGTGAGCATAAGTCACACGTTGCCTGCTATTAATTGGCTAGTCATACCGATATTAATTGGCCCATGTGTGGTGTAAAAAAAATTCTTCAATATTTATTTATTATTTTTGAATGAGGGAGAGAAAAACAATAACACTAAATTTGGATGTTATAAATAATTGATATTGTCTAAAATATAGTGCATGGCTAGAGTTGCTCTAATGGGCATCATTGAGAGGAACATGCATCCACAAACATTCGAATATTTGCCATTGGATAGAGAGCAACATTTAAATTTGTTGCACTTGTTTAGTATTTGCTTGTTTAAATGACATGTTTAGTATTTGCTTCTTCAAATGTAAAGGTAATTTTAAGTGTGGGGAAGTCAGATTTCTGAAGTGTATGATTTCATAGAAAGTGAGTGATGATTTGTGCACATTTACACTGATCAAATAAGTTTTATCAAGTTTTTTTTTTTTTTTTTTAAATTTTAAACTCTAAACATAACCCAGGGGCAAATCCTGGGTGTCAGGAATGTTCTCATCCCTTGGGATTTTGTGAATGACACCATCCTTGGTAGTAGGTGGGTTGGCGATCATGCACAAGACAATGTAGCCAAATTTGGCTAAAGGTTAGAGGAGGAAGTAGCAAATTTTAAAACCCCCTCTAATTTTTTGGCAACTTGTTAGAATCTATTCTCTAAATATGGCAACTTTGGATTTATTTTTTCCTCCTAATGTGGCAACTTTGTACCTTTTGTACCTTCTTTTCTTTCTCAACAGGTTGCAAAATTTTGCCCCCAAAAAAAAAAACCATACACTAGCACACCATGAGGATGAATGGTGTGTGAATGGAAAATATTTTTCATTGTATTCTTACTCCATAATTAACCATGGTGGTTAGCTATGTACTAACCATCCACATGCATCTACCTAGTAGCCAACCAAGTGCCTTACCCACTTATGTGCCTACATAGTGACCACTTACATTCCTTACCTACTTACCATATTAATCCAAAAACATAAAGACCTAGTAAATAATTTTATAATGTATGGAGAGGATATGTTAAAAGGCATATTTTTTGTCGAGCTCCACAAACAATGGGAACTTTTCATTTCACTAGCACACTTTACGGCTTTGAAAAGTTCTTGTCTTTTCATTTTAAGTTTCTTTCAATTAAAAAATTTCATATGCTTTCAATCTATCTATGAAGGAAGGTTGTTTTGTTTTGTTTTGTAGTCATGAGATCCACTGAACCGGGATGATTCAGATCGTGTTCTTTGGAAACCTCTCAATGAGAAGGGGTGCATTGGGCTTGGTTCCATGATGTTTGGACTTGCAGTACAAAAGTTCTTCAATATTGAATGATTTCTTCACTGGGAATTATAGATTAAATAGTAGCTGAAAATTTTGGAGTAATTGGAATGTGCCTTTGATGTTGTTGGAAAGATCTTGATGAGCAGGATTTAATGGAATTTATTTGGTAAGATTTGGATTCAGAATGTGAGAGATATTAATTTTTTAATGGATTTCTGCTGCTGATAATTCAAATAAATTCTAAAAACCAGGTTTTGGAAGGAAAAATCAATTGAGGACGTGGTACTACTTGGGCCAATAGCACAGGCCACACTAGTATCTTTTAAATCAAAGGATGTTTTGAGATTAGGTAACATGTTTTGCACTTTCTTTTAATGCTTTTAAATTTAATTTAAATTTAATATATTTTAAGTTAAAGTGAATGTTATTCAAGTATGGGCATTATCCGATCATTAAGTAATTTGTAATTTTTTAAACAAGCATTTATAAAATTGAAAACACATTTAAATATATGCAACAAATTAATTGCAAATATATATTTCAGCATTTGACATGGATTAAAAGCTTCCTACACACATTATAGAAAGAAAGATTCAAAGTAATAACTAGAATGCAAAAATGATGAAATTCTACTAATATTCATTGAAAATCTTAGTTATTTGGCAACATTGTAGTCTTGCTACAAAAAAATCACATTAAATCGATCAAGTTGTGAATTGTAAAACATTATGTATTGTTGAATTGGTACGTGCCTAAGAAAACACTAAGAATCAAGAAAATTATATTGTACAACCTACTACAAGTCAAGTCTGAAGAAAAATTGGAGGTTCATTTGTGTAAGTAGCACATTCTCCTTGTTTGAATGTTCAAAAACAAAAGTCAATGCACAAGAAGTGTTAAAGCTTACATACCAAAAATTTTAAATCTTAAATTTCACGACTCAAATTGAAAGAGAAAATTCAAAATGGAAAGTCACCAACCTTGAATTTCTTGAAGCATTGTTACTTCTCAACCAAAGCTTCCTATAAGGAAATTAACATTAGAAATCTTGATCAATATGATTCTATGAACAACTCTAGTTCCAAGCTCATTATTATCATAGTATGTGAACATCTTTGGCTATATATATATATATATATATATATATATATATTGTTGAATTTTTCAAAATAATAATAATTTATGTCAAAAATTTGGAGATTCAATCAAAATGTAATCAAGGTAGGTAGACTTGAACTCACACCTTATCAAACAAAATAACATAAATTGTCACTAGTCTAAATGAAAGGACAACAAGAAACTTCTAAAATATCTAATGATTGTATTTTATTTAATATTTATATGTTGAAATTTTTAAAATCAAAAACTCAAATGCCAAATTAAGAACTTAAAATTATATTAATTATTCTGCACATTAGTGTTGAAACTACCCAAGTACTATGGTAGTTTAATTATACCTACAAAACAAAGAGTGCACTAAAACAAAAAGGGAAATCCTTATTTGGTGTAGCTATTGGGAAATCTTTATTCCATAATCAACTAAAACCAAAGCATTTGCCATATGTGTAAAGCAACTCCATGCCCCATTTTGTTGTTAATATGCCTTCCCCTCAATTCTAGTATATATATTTTAATTATTTACATAAAAGTTTCAAATAACTCATTGCAATGATTGTTTACATAAACCCAACATGATTGTGCTTAGTAATGAACTTATTATTTAGTATTAAAAAAAAAAGATGAGGAGAAAAGTCACCCCATTGAGGTTTATGAAGAAGTAAAGCTTTGAAGATCTACATTACAATAACAACATAATAATTTATCTGAGAGCGGGTGCAAGATAAGGTGGATTAGTTTTTGCATCACATGCAAGTTTTTGTAGAGTGTAATGCATTAATATGTCATAAAATCATCATTGTGCCAAATTTGCCATTGAATTAAAATTCTCAACTTGAATAAAAAGACATTTACATAAAAAATTATAACATATATTCTCCATATATAGAGTATTGGACACTACACAAATGTATGATTTCATGTGAAATTTTTGGGCAAATATTTTCACAGTCATGCATTCTAGTTAAAACACAAGCAGCCATTGCCTTATCTTGTTTAAGTAGTGGTAACACCTTACAAATGTGTGGTGAAATGTATGGAATGGTTGAAAGCATTATATTTATCATAATAAAAGACTTTTATGCAACTATTAGAAAACACTTAAAACATTTGGTGATAGAAATATTAACAGAAATTATAAGAAGAATGGCATAAGAATTTGAAGAATTTTGAAGGCACACCTTATATTTTTGGGGTAGTTAATGAATGGTAACACATTCTGATTATTGCACCACTTATAGATCCAACTTTTTACTATTGTTGAAAAGGGTTATATTCAACTTTACTACAAGGTGTGGTTGATGCAAAATGTAAGTTTTGAAACTATGATTTTATGGGTCAATTGTTGCCATGATTAAACATTGTTCCAAAAATTCAACATTGGCAAGAAAATAATGAAAGGCACATTTTTCCATACAACTAATTGGAGACGCAACCTACCCAATGAGGCCATTGTTTTACTCACCATTCAAAGGTGAGAAAGAAGGATTACTAAAAACAAAATCATATTGGAACTTCATACAACTTAAAACCCATATGGCAATGGAAAGGGTTTTTGGAATTTTAAAAGGACAATGGAAGATCCTATTGAAGATATTGGATATACCAGATGTGGTTATAGCTTACATATGGGTGCCTCCATGCTAATAAAAGCCACACATGCCCACTTATGTGATTGTTTATCCCAAAATATTCTTATAATATTTTAGGAATTTGTTGTTTGAAAGTTGAAAAAAATAAAATTTAATTTAATAAGATGTTGCAATATAGTAAATATTTGTTCAAAGAACTTCCCCCAAAATCTATCATGTTTAAAAAATATCGCTAAAAATAAGAATGGTTATAATGTTTATTTAACACTAGTTATAGTGTTTAATGAGTGTTTTTGAATATTCCATTTTCATCAATTTCATTTCAAATTATAACACATGTTTCCATAATAATTTTTAAATATTATCATGTAAACAAATGAAAGACTTGCAACATTAATATAGTTTTTGAAACAAAAACATGAAAAACTAAATATTGGTTACACATCTTGTGGTTCTTATTATTGTGGATGCACCCATTTTTCTTCATAACCTATGCATTTATCCATGGAAATAAGTTTGACATGGAATGGGCTCAAGAAGCTAAATAAACAATGGAAATGGAAAACAACCATCTTCTTCATCAATTTCAACACAAGGACATGTTTCATGTAGCAAAACAAGGTATCAAAGAAATGTGTTGATTATAACACCTTAAAGGCATTCTTCAAATAGAAGAAGGGGAAGAAAAACACAATTGAAGAAGATGAAAAAATTGAAGGCAAATCAAAATCAAAGAAAGATACAAAAATCATAATTTAAAAAATGTCATTAGAAGCCCCACAAAGTTCATGAGTTATTAGCCAACACATTTTATGGCAATAAATGTAGAATAAACTCTCATTTTTGGGGAAAAACCATTACTTTAAGAAAACATAATAGATTTTATAAGTGGGCATTTATTTTTATTTTTCATTTTTCTTTGATTTGGCATTATTACAAAACCATGTCTTTTCACCCCCCCCTTTGGTGACTACAATGACTAAGTTGGATTTTTACTAGTTTTAAATGATTATAAAATGTAACTTTTTGTTCATTTCTCCCCCTCCTCAAAAGCAGTTGTGTCTTTTTTACTAAGATTACTATCAAATATAGTAGTATCAAACAATGCTTATGCCACATATATGTGATAATGCTAACATGACATTAATTCATACTCTTAAATGACTAGTTTTAGTCATGGCATAAACAATCTAGCATGGTACATACCAACATGATGTTAAAGTCTATGAGGATGTGACTAACTTAAGTCTTAATGCCATGAGTGATCTAATTTGTCGCAACCCCACTTTGGCCAAGTGTGGGGGTGAAGCCCAACACTTGGAAAAGTTGGAGATTTGGAGTCCTCCGAGATTCCCAAATGTTTAGAGCTCGACAGCAAGGACCAAAACACCTCGCATTGAGGTGTTCTTGGTGTCATTGGAAAGGTCTTGAAACGTAGATATTGAAAATGGCCTCGCATTGGTCATTCGGACATTTGCAGCCCAAGTTATGGGCAAAAGAAGGGCCGGGAGTCAAATTGGCAGTTTGACTCCCGACCACTAAAAGTCGGGAATCGACCTCTTCCTGACGTTTCCTTGAAGAGTGCGACACAGAGTTGGAAAGCTCTTGATGAGAGCTACAACTTTGATTCAGGACTTGTCCCGATCCGAGCTCGGGGCGAGGAGTTATGGCCGTTCAAAGTTCCAGGAGTCCAGCCGGGACAGTTTCGGGACTCCATTTCGGGAGTCCCAACAAAATGTGTCATTTGGATGTAGCCTCGGCGACCAGCTGCAGAGAATACTATAGGGAGTAAGGTGGTGGCTTACTCCCGAGTCCAGGCCGTGGTGAGTCTTGTGTGTCTAAGTGCCCGTGGCAAGTCCCAACACCCAAAGGTGTCCCGAATGTTAAATTAACCTCTTGTGGCTGGTTTTTGGATGCAGATTCACACGAGCTAAGCTAGTCCCTCTTCCTAGTTTAATCCCTGGGCTCCCAACTCGACCCTCTACCCCTTTTTAGAGTTGGAAGCCGGGAGCGCGCCGCTAAGTCACAATTTCCGCAACTTGACTTTGGGAAACCCTCAAGTGGGTTTCACCCCGTGCCTTGGGAGCGTGTCATAATTGCTATGTGCCATACATGTTATATTTGATTAATTTGGATGGTTACTTTATGTTACATGTGTCAAGGGTTTGATGTAATATTAATTTTCACTTGTATTTAGTGATAAGTAATGGGCAATTTTTTTTTTTTTTTTTTTGGGTATTAAATTTTATTATCATGTAAGGTCACCATTCAAACAAAATGTTTTGTTCTAAAAGCAGATTATGTCAACTATACCAACAATTTGAAAATGGCGTAAAAGGTGTCTACTTAATTAGTTGGTAAACTTCCAAAATTCCCAACACATTCTCCACATCAATTATTCAAATAGGTAGTTAATTATTAGGAAACACATGTTGAAGCTATCAAGGTAGTACAATATAAAATCATTTACATCCCTTACTTACTTCTAAAACCTTTAGTCCAAAGTACTAATCTTTTAAGCTAGATTTAATTTATTGCATACTTTGTATATCTATGTGCTTGAACATCACATTTTTTTGTCAATATGGTGCAAGTTATGTCTAGCATTAAGGTGTTATATTCTCTAATGAATACATAGTCTTTGCATGCATGCATGACCTATTGTACACATTATGGTTGAATACATATCATAATATTTTGGTGAATTTGGCACACGAATGTTAAATAATGAATTTAATTTTTGTTTCTTGATTCATTTAGTGCTTAGGTTTTTAATTCTGAGAATTTTGGCAATAAAGAATAAAATTATTGTAAGGTACTTTTACTTCAAATGATTTAAACTGTTTTAGTGATTAGGTGGATTTCTAAAGTATGTATCCTCCCTTGAAGGCCACCATAGATCAAACTCTTACATCTTAAATAATTTTTTTGAAATTTCTACAGATTAATTTAATTTGTGCCCAAGCTACCAAGGTGTTACAATATTCTTGACATGCACACATGGCCTATTAAAAAAGAACCCCAATTATGAACTTTAAGGTAGACTCATTCAATGGAATTGATCAATGTTGGGTGGGTAAATGTAGTACCCTAATATATTTGTGGGCATAAAATAATAAATATAAACTGTAAACAAACCCCATACTTGAATGGATTGACGTCTCAATTCTAAACTAAGTTGAGATGCCATGGTAGAAGGTAAAGAACCAAAAAGGACCAAGGTGGATATTTCTTCAAATTATTTATTAGTTCACAATTTACTCACCCTTCTATGAAGAAGAGGAAATAAATTATAGCATAGTTTGATCTTGTATAGTTTTCTCCCTCTCATCACCCAATATACTTTGTTCTGGACAACAATGTGCCATATAGTGGCTAAGACAATATATTCTCCTTAGGTAAAGGCATAGTTTAATCCATTTGTTCTTGCTACCACAAGAGGTATTCCAATTCTAATTTCGTTGCCATACTTTCCAAATCCATTTCTATTATTTATGTGATATAGGTATTGATCCATATAATAACACTTGGGTTTTGATTTTTTAAAAAATTTGGAGGTGAAGTCTCTTTAATCCTTTGATAATCATTCAGTCGAGCTAAGATATTTCACTTTTCCAATTTTGCCATGGCATAAGGCAATTCCACAAAAAATCATCCCACTGAGAGCATTTTGTAAAAAAATAGCCACATGTTTTAGTACCCAATTGGTAATTTTTTTTGGGTTAACCTTTTAGTTACCCTACTTGGTTGGTAAACATTTCAAACTTATAGTATTTTTATTTTACAAGATTAATATATAATTGAGGTATGGCTTTACACAATGGAAGGTATTGTGATACATGGCTGGTTTGACCCTAATTATATTATTTTCAGAAATGTTGAGAAATTTCAAAAATTATGTTTTTTGAAAACTAAAAATTTGAAGGAAAATAAAAATCTATTGGAATATTTGAAAAATTTCATTTGTCAAAAAAATAAATCTCAAAATTGATTAATTATTTGACAAATATGTGTTGAAATGACCAATGTACTATGGTAACTATCTTGAAGAGAGTAAATAAAGGGTAGAGTGAATTGGCCCATCACTA
>Ga0209611_10010953_pt1 | contig 13214 bp, 10 predicted proteins | sample S1TSphgellanicum_3_FD_187693 | JGI IMG/M metagenome (GOLD analysis project Ga0209611, IMG submission 187693) | Host-associated microbial communities from peat moss isolated from Minnesota, USA - S1T2_Fc - Sphagnum magellanicum MG (SPAdes) (version 2) | ecosystem: Host-associated > Plants > Peat... | reverse complement strand
CCAACAAATTTTATTCATTTATTTATTAGGTAGATTGTGGATTATAATTTGGGGAACCCATGACATGTCATTAGGATGGTGTTATGATCACAACATGCTCAAGGTGGGGTTTGAACTTTACCTTTTTCGTCACAACTCAAGGCCTTTACTCTCCAACCACCACCTCGCATGGTGATATAAATTACCATCACAAAATATATAAACACACATACATTTTGAATATCATGCATTATAATCATATTATATAATTAAAAAATGTCACGATAAATTTGATTATACTAAATCACTAGATTTTCATAATAGATTCTAGTAGGGAGCTGAGAGAAGGATACTTTCATATATGATTAATAGCCAAATTTGGCTAATTTTTTTTTTCTACATGATTGCCATTTTGGGTACATCACAAAATTGAGAAAAAAAAAGCACTAGGTAATACTTAGTTACTACCATGTTATTCTTGTTGAAGATGGGCACTTTCCAAGTATTGGTTGGAACAGAAACCTTCTCCAAAACATTTGGAACCTCATAGAGTGTCACACTTGTATCATCTGTAATTTGTGGACCACTAGACAAAAAAGTGTCTTTAAAACTTAATGAAAGTAGTCAGCCATGACTTTCTACTTCATGTTAGTTCAAAATGATAGTCTTGATGATTGATGCAAGTGAGGTTGTAAGGATCTAAAGATGTTTCCATGATCCATCATCCAATGGACTGATTGGAATGGAATATAATCTCGATAGCTTTTGCCATGGATCAAGATTTGGGTAATGAAGGCAAGGAATGGCAATTGGATCTTGCCACTGCAATGACACATCTTAGCATCATATGAATTGCATAGAGTTAAGTTAGTTCTTGCATAAAGGAATCTCTTTCTTAATATTAGAATCCAAGATGTTACAGTAGCTCAATTCAAGTATGTAGTATGTACCTAGACTCCACGAAAGTCAGCCCATTTGCAGACTTGTAACTTATATGCTTCTATACTTTGAGCTTCTGGAAACAAAGTATTATATGAAGTACAATGACTAAGAATTAGTTTAGGGAGATACTCTCAAATATATGCCAAAATTTAACTTGTGTGTGTACTTTCAGTAAATGCTCGAACTAGATCTCTTGTAATTACTATATTTGTGACTACATATGGTTCTTTCCAATGTTGGGCGGTTTTTAGAATGAGGGACAGGTACCTGCCGGTTATCATCCTGAGTATGTGCCCACTTACCTGCTGGTTCTCAAAATATTCAAAGAATCAGCTTGGTATATAATCACCATTCTCAAACAATATGAAAAAGCCCTTTTTCTATTTTTCCCCCAATTCCCAGATTATTGACTTATCACTTGAAGGCCATATGATCAATAACCTCAAAACATTAGTCCATACACATCAGATCGAGGTATGAAAACAAAAGTATCAAATAACTCGAAATTTTTTAACATACAAGGAATTGAAGCGCACTTTGTCACACTTTGTCTCTCTATATATCTATATGACAGCAATAAAATTCTGCAAGCATCGATCAAAGATTTGATATACGAGTTTGTGCAAGAAGGGACATTTTGGCGTACTTAATCTACATTGGTTTTCCTTAAACTGAATTTTTTTTGTTCCGTGTGAATTATCCAAGTGCTTTACAAGGAGGGGTTTTGGGTTTTGCCACTGGAGGATCAAAGGAGCAGACAATACGACGCAAACTGCATTCCAATGCAGATTACTGGGACATAAGGCAGGCATCAAAGGTGACAGGGGGAATTGGGGAAATCCCAATCTGTGATACAGTTTGCCTGGGGCCATGTCCTGGCTGAGGAGAGGGTGGGAGGGGGTGAGGTGCCTGGCAGCAGCAAGTGCAGAGAAACAAGTCTGGGTCTGTAGCAAGCAAATCATTGTGTCATACAAACTACCTTTGTGGAAGTCATCCAGTTGACTTGGTGTTGGTGCCTCTGCACACAAAAGCAGAAGAGCATTCTTCAACTTTTATCACAAATGTGCTGCTGCTCATGGCTGGCCGGCTGGTGGAGTAAATGCATCTGACATTTTGCTACCGAGTTGCAATTAAATGCATGATTGCAGATCTTCCTTGCTGAACGTGATTACATGCATCTGACACTTCAACATAATGCACTTCAAATGAGATTCCCACTGCACCTATGGCCTAATTCACAATGCAAAACCCAAGAACTAAACCTCACTTCACATATGGGTTGAGGCCACTTAGACCATGTATGTAGTATATTCAAAATCCCCTAAACTCCTCCTAAAAGGCCATCATACCATACAAATAAAAAAAATGAATATTGAGTGGACTGGGCTCTCAACTCTAGTGTCAAGGCCCCCTGAGTTTGGAACTCTAGAGGAATAAATTTCTGAAGCTTGTCAAGCAATGGGCGCTAGGCAATTACTACAAATTGCTTCTAGATGGAAGATGTAACCATGATGTGACAAAGGTGATAATGACCATTTTTTCACACTCATCCCAAGTGTGCCATCCCAAACATACCTCCATTGCCTTGCCTTCATAATTATCTTAGGTCTAGTGTTTCGGGTTTGCCGATCCTTTTACATGGCTATTCAACATACCAAATACCAAGGCCTACATGATTGTCTCTTTTCATTTATGCCACAAGGATCACAAGTAGCTCCCTTTACCATGCTTTCACTCAATGTGAGTGAGGGCATTTAAATTTTCTGAAAATAGAGGATATGCGTTTCATATATGATCCTCTTAGCACAAGATCATGTGATATGCCAACATTTTACAGGAGCTTTGATCATATGATTGAATAGTTGACCTTTGAAAAGTGTGCAACCCTCAATTATGTTGTGATGCCTTTGGACTTTAAAAATGCATCCATTATCTTTTAACACTTAATCAATGATTTTTCTTCCCATGAATATTTGCATGATTTTGTGGTTTGTTACTTGATGACATAAGCAATTTTTCCAAAACATGTACATGACTTGTTTTGGAGACCTTAAGGAAGTCGGACTTTATGTCAGATTTGAAAAAAATTAATTTCAAAGGTTGATCCTTCCAAATTGGAAAGATGTGAATTTCAAACTTTTGGCAATCATCTTCCGGCCATGAACACATTCATAGTACATATGAATTGAAATGTTGCCCATATGTGGCTCATCCATTGATGAATATTTGATCATCATAACAATCAAGTGGGAAATATGAAAGTGACAACATGTTTTCCTTTTGAGACAAATTCTCATTCAACAATTTGACCTCTTTGTCATGAAAAAAACACATCTTGACCTTTAATTAACAATTATAACCTCTTTTGTTACTTCCTTTCAAAGGTCCCTTCTTCCTAACAGTAGCTTCACTATTGATATCATCTACCTTGAAGTTTTTCCACCTTGCGATTTGTAAGGGATTCATTATATCCATGTCCATTTAGACAGAACTTGCTTCACGTAAACTAATTTGTAGAAGTCACATTCCAACTCACCTGGACATACAGTTGCATAGATTTGTACAAACAATTTTCTATCGTTTGTTACTTCAATAAAAGATCCAAGTATTTTCACACCTTATTATTATGTTCTATCAAATTCAAATTGGTTAATACAATTATGAAAAGAGTATCCCCATTGGGTGGGTGTAGCTCTACTTTCGTGGAATTAAAATTAGCAAACACTCAAGACAGTGCAAAGATTGTCCAATTACAAAAATCAGACATTGATCTAGATTGAAGATGATGAGAGTCGACTTTCTCTTCAAACTTCAATTCAATCAAATCAGTTGATTGATAGTTACATGGGTTTTGGCTTCCAGGTTGACCATGGACAGACCTCCTTAAAGGGCGTAGGAGGTTTTATTAATGGTACATATGAAAGACCTTCGAAATGTGAAAATTGTACCAAAAATGTAAGAAATTGTGTTGTGAAAAACTTTCCATCACACTGACCAACTAACAGTTCCAATTATTAGAACTTCACAATCTACAAGTGACTATTAATCCAGTATGATACATTTTGGGAATTGAAACCATGATACTGTTTGAACAACAAAAAGGTGCACAATTTGCATGTGAACATAATTATGGTTTACAAGGGTAACCAATAATAGCCACCAAACATGACTCACCAAGTGTAGCAATAGTTTACATTAGTTTGATAATGAAGATATCTGCAACTTCACCAATTTTGTATCTAATTTTTTTTCAATTGAATTGAATTCAGATTCCAGTCAATGTATTCGAATTCAATTTAAGAATTTGGATTCAACTCAAGTTGCATGTAATGTAATTCAATATTTTCATTTGAATGGACCTTAATTTCCACAAAATCAATTCATTTTTCCATCAAGTGATCCTCCCAACTTCAATGCATTTTGTAATGATGCCAAAGTGTACTTCAAAGGGCCATTGGTTGCATGGAATGTAAGGAAATCTATTTTAAAATTATACATTGCACATGATCCTTTCCTAGTAATACTTTAAAAATGCCCCAAGTGAAGCAAAGTATTATTCAAGCAAATTTGACTGGTAGCTAAGCTAAGGTGGACACATGATATCTGTGTGTATTGAACTTTTTACAAAACACCAATGAACCAGGGTGGACCAGTATGAGTGGGAGGGAGGGCCTGCTGGAATGGTGCACCTCGTTCATTACACTGGGTGATAAACTGCTGCATGTGAATTGTGAAGCAGAATTTTCAGATGTGTCCTGGTTGCAATCTCTTCCAGTTTGGCAAATTGGGAAGAATTTTGTTATTGATTAAGGATGCAAGCTCACTTACCAATTGACTTGAAGCAATTATAACCATCAGTGGAGTGGGAGAGCCACCCTAACCCCATGTGAAAATACTTCTTGCAGCTGAAATCCAACTCCACTGTTGGATAATGAGCACTGTGTCTTGAGCTTCTCAACTCCTAATGTGGATGGTAACTTTTGAAGATGGCCCCAGCACCTAGCGGTCAAATCTTAAACCCTGAAACTCCAAAGGAGAAAAATAAGGGGCACATAGGGGTATATACACAATGTGCAGCAGTGTGTGACACCCACATGAAACCTACAAGATGGAACACAAAATCAGAGGTCATGACACAACACAAGTGGCAAACAGACGTACAAGACAATGATAAGTTTCGTTTTTGCCTTTTACAGAAAAACTATATATCCTCAGATCTTAAATTAATCTCAAACTGCTTATCACCATAACTGTAGATTGTATTCCCAATATTGTAGAATCTATAGTATCAAGTTGGACTGGAAATTACCTCTCACAAAAGACATGGTTTCAATTGGTGGCCACCCACTTGATTTGGTAACAACCCATGAACTTTGGTTCATATACCTGCATCAAAAGGTGGAGATTATAGTCTACAATGCATCCATCTAGGTTGAAAGTAGACCAATGCAACACCTGAAAGTGCAGTGTTTATCATCAGAGTTTAGCAACAGTCATGCGACTCTTTCAGTATGTGGTATCAGTGTGCAGCATCAAGTTGATCCGGAGTGTTTGGCATTTATTGACCCTGGTGCAGTTAAATTTCAAACATGTTTTGCTGCATCTGACCAACTGAAGAGAGTTAATAACCAGTTCTGGAAATTTTGCACACCCAGAACCTAGGTAGCTGTCTTCATTGGATCCCCACATGTAGAGCTGACCATCTCCTAACAGCCCACACAAGAAATCACTTTGAATACAACACTGTGAACTCAAAACATCAAGAACGACAATGATCCACTAAGTGTGCTCAATCTCCTTGCCTTCTGAACCAAACAGGCAGATCAGGAATGCAAAGTTGAAGGCTATCTTTCTTCAACTGTGTATCTTCACATGCCCTAATTGCATTAAGTTTGAGAAGTGCACTACAGGATTAAGACTGAGGGTTAAGGAGTTTACATTCAAGGAAAAGTAGAATTGGTGATTGAGGCATACAGATGGCACCTGTGTGGTAGCTTCTGGATGTGAACTCCACAGCAGTTGCAAATCCAGTCACCCAACTTCGTTCTGTAGCATCCCAATTGTTACCCACCCCCTTGAAAGTGTTCCCGTTCCCATGAGTGAGGATTCACTGCAGATTAACTAAGGAATATGTCTTCACACATACTGAGAACTTCTCAATACTTAAGATTTGAGTGAACCTAAAAGGAGTTGAGAGAACAAGTGCTAATAAGGTTATTGATAATTCAGATCTGACAATGTAAAAGCAACCAAACAGAAAGACAGAAAAAGAGGAGCCCTAACCCTAAAGAGAAGACTATTATGTGTGGTTTCAATGAGAGTGGTCATAGCATCCCCTCCAATTTCAATACCATGTATGTTGTCATTGAAGATTCCTGTGAATGCTTATGACCACCTACCATAACATCCCACTAATTTCATCAGATCTGGTAATGAATGTACATTAGTTTCAAAAATTGACCAACACGCTGACTTTCCACCATATTGACTAAGCAAACACAAAGCATGTGATAAAACATCCAGCTGACTTTGTCACCCATTTCCACATATGTCCAGTGCACCTTGCTATAGATTATCCTCCAATGCAATGAGACTCACCCTGCTCTTTCAGCATGATATCATCTCAGCAGGTATTTTACCTGGATTTTCTGTGGCAAGAAATTCTTGCAATGCTAATGGAGATCAGAAGAAGAGAGTGAACCATTGAGGCAGGTTGAATGCACGAGCCTGGCAGCAATTTTATGTGTCTTGACATTCTGGAGAGGCTGCATTAACAAATAGAAAACCACCAAGTTTGTCACACAATTTTTGAGCATGTGCATTGAGCTGTTACATCCAAACTCTGTCAAGTGACCAACCTTGAAGGTACAGAGAACAAAGGAGATACACAGCTTGTTCTGGAAATGTGCTGAACATGAGAGTTATGTCCATGTCCATGTCCAAGGCATCCATTCAAGCTTGCCTCCCAGCTGAGTACCTCACCTCACAAGCAAGTGGCACACAGGCTGAACACACCATGCAAGCAATTCACAAAACAATCATTTTCTTCATTTACTACAGCATTGAAGAGCTCACAGGGTTTGTTGCTGGTCCAGAGAGGGAGGGCTAGTGTGTGCTCAGAGCCAAGACCCATCATCTTGATTTGTAAGTCCTTCAGAATATCCAGCTGCTGTGCCACCCACCTCACCTGCTCAACAACTTCTTTTGCTTCCTCTTTCAACTGCAGTCATATCTAAGAAACTGGGGTGAATATCATCCTCTTTGCTTGCTTCACCTAAATAGTGACAATGCAGTCAGATCATATGAAACACTGGCTTGGTCAAAGTTTTCTCTTTCCAAGGCTAAGGTACCTGTGACTTTCTGCCCTACACAGATCTTCGCCATCATTCTCTGAGCACAAAAGACAGATTTCTAGTTTTCAGAACAGTAATGCCATGCTCTAGAGGAAGCTCTAGAGGAAGATCAAACAGAATAACTTGAGAGCAACTTCATTGTGAGAATCACACACCAAGGCTGGAGCAAGAATCAGAAACTGCAGCTGTGTCACAGGCTCTTGCAGCAATGTCCACAATTAAACTGTGTGCTAGCCTGGTAAATCCACCACCTCCATGAGTTCTCCACATAAGTCCATCTTGCCCACCTCTGGAAGCTGAGACTAATATGCTACAACTGAAACTGCAGATTGCATTCCTACTCTTCCCCAAGAGAAGCCTCCCAATACAATTAGGTCCGTTGAGAAAAAAATCAAAACAACATCATTGCTACATATCAAGCATATTACTTCACAAAAAATGGCTGGGATTTACCAAGGAGTGCCCTATGGTCAGAGGCATGCCAATCTGGGCTCAGTCATTCAGGATGCATTCGATCATATACTAGACCATCCTCCTCTGCAATCAACAGCATGGGCTCAATCTCCCTCCTCAATTCTCAGCCAGCTAGAACTTGAACGTTGTTCAAGATGGAACCACATAATGATCCATAATAGTGCAGACTCATTGATCAGATTGTGACCAGTTCTTCTCAAAATACAACTTGGGCCTGCCAAAAGGTTTAAGCTTACAAACCCTGTGAATCTAGTCATCAATTGACAGAATTGGAATAGTTTCCTTTTGGGCATAGAACTCCAATTTGGGTGCAAAATCACACAGATTCACAATGGTATAATAGCAATTAAACATCAGTGGAGGAAAATTTGGAGATAAACAGCACAAGAGAAAAAAAAACCCTACACCCTGAACCCTAAACTCAGAAAGCATAGTCCAGAAAGAGATAGAGATGTGGAGATAGACCTGTGAGAACAAGGGTGTGAGCATCTCCACAAGAGCCACCTATGAGCTGGGCGTGATGCAAGCTGGAAAGTCATTCAAACCTCTGAAGATCTTTGAAACCAACTTGTCATGCCATGCCATACCATTTTCTGTTATGAACTTTGGTAAATCGAAGCTTTTCATTGGTCCTGTTGTCAGAGGTTCATCTTTCCCATTCACATTTCATGTCTCAGCAGGAAATCCAAAGCACCTTATGGAACATCACATTCAGACTCATAACATCAACCCTGTATTCAATCTTTCTCACAAACACAGAACCTCATACAGAACCACATACATGCCTGTGATCCTAAACTGTTTAATGTTGAACTACCACCCTACCTTACCTTATCTTAGCTAAACCTTTAGTTTAGATTAGTCCTAGGTTAAGTTAACCCTTTAAGCATGTATATATCACTATTACAAATCATGGTTTTCCAAGAGGTTCAAGTTGATTAATTTGTTATTTTTGATTAATAGACATATACATTTTAACTAAAAGCTAAGGGCTTGAATGACATGTACATGTAATTTTTTGATTATAATGGTTTATAATCAAATCATATGTGCATAAACCATGTATAAACCATGTATATTTTTTATTTGAATCAAATATTTAATCAAAATGACCATTTAGGTTTAATCATTATGTTTAGTGATGTGAAATAAATGTGTGAAATAAAAAACTTGAAAAATGTTGGACATTTTTGATGCTATAGTCCATTGGTAAAGACTTGGTTTATCACTATGAAAGTTTTAGATTTAATTCCTTACACTTGCAACCTATGTGCATGTTTAAAGGGTTAAGGTAAGTTGGTTAGACTAAGGTAGTTTGGTGAGGTGTGGTTAGGTTAGGTAGCCTAGGCTAACACCTTCTTACTTAAGTACTTTTTTTGACCTATCTAGACCTATTTACTACCTACTTACTTACTTGCCTATTTATTAATTTTTAATATTAATAATTCAAAAAATGATTCTAATTAAGTATAAATTTGACCTAATCAAATGGTCCATTGTTTACCAATCAAAGATTCAATCACTCTATCAGTAAAAATGACATGGTCCAAATTGACTACTTAGTCATGTTGGCAAGTTCAAATCGACTTGTTCAAATTGATAAGGTGATTTTTTTTATGTGTGTCATTATGGGTATTTTAAAACAAAAAAACCCCAATAAAAAAAAGCATGATTTTTAATAACTATGTTGCATGTATAAGGATTTGAACCCTTGACCTTTATGATAAGAAATTAAGTTTTTAACTGATACACCACACATTCATAAAATATTAAAATTTGGTCAACCTATTAATATGAACATGTGTTTATTTCACATCGACAATAGTAATTATGCAAGAAAATAGGTAATAAATAGGATGTAGGTAGGTAGATAGGAAAGAATTTGTAGGTATTTACATTGACCAATGCCTAGCCTGAACCTTAACTTAATCAATTAACCTACATAACCAATTTAATTACTTATTTAACTTACTCTACTTTGGCTTAGGTAGGTACACTAGGTTAGTACATATGTTAAATTAAGTATGTATGCTAGGTTAGGCTAAGTAGGCTACCTAGCCTAACCTATTGTTTACATAGTTTAGTTTAAGTCGCCTACTTACCTAGCCTAGTTTGCTTAATTATTTATGTAGTTAATGTAAATGATCAAAATTTAAATTGGTCAAAGTTTAATGGGGGGGGGGGACTATATATCTTGTAGTCATGTTATAATTTTAGTCATAAATTTAAAACAAATTGCCAAAACTAAAATCACAAGTTCAAAAATTTGAAACAAAATTATGACAAAAGGTTCTTCAAAAAAGGAAAAACTAGCTAGCATTAGTTTGAACCTTAATGCCATGTATTAATTTCATTCACAACCCATTCTTTCTAGCTTGCTATAATTTTTTGGTCTTGAATTGAAAGGCAAAGGTCACAACATCATACATCTATTCCTTAAAAGTGAGAGGGATTTCACATTGATTTGATTTTACACATCCTTGTATGTGTAAGATTCCTCTCATTCTTAAGCTAAAATCAAACCACAATAATAAAGGGAATAAAACTACCTCTAACTTTAACCCATTCACACAAAATGAATAAAATAACTCAAAAATAAATTGGCAAATTATGTGCCATTGCAGTTGAAGTGGGGTTAGATGTGTTGGTGTACCTTGTTTCTAGAAATATATATTTACAAATTTCTTAGATTCAATTTCAAATAAAGATGGAATAAGGAGGTTAGTTTCAAAGATCAAGATACCCCCTCCATGTTCTAATTAAGAAGTTTTAATTTGTTGGTTTTTTTTGGTCATTGTTGTGTTTAATTTCTTGACTATTCCAAGTGCTATAAAAAGAAGATGAGATCATTTTGGGAATTAAGCTTGAAATCATACAACTTGAATTGTCTTGAAGACTATGTATGTCTCGTGCACAACAAAGCTCTATTAGAAAAAAAATTTATCTTTCAACTAACTCAATGTGTTTATAATACGTGAGAGTAAATATGAATCAAACTTTTCAAGCATTCAAGTTGACATTCCAATTGAATCTTTGCATGACTTCATGACTCTAGGATTTGGTGTCACAATGGTATAGGAAAATGGTTTGGATATTGTTTAAAAAACATATTGGTGTTACAATGCAAGACAAGCTTCTTATGTGTTGGCATATACTTGAGATCATTTCAGTAGAATTGTAACTATAATTACATTATTTGTGTAGTATTTGGAACTCCTTGCAAACGTATCATGTCAATTTAAAATATAATGACAAGAGGAAAAACTAAAGCTATTGAATATCAAATTGGTTGTATCAAACATGGTTGAAACGGCCACTCTAACAAGAATCATGGTTGCATCTTGTCATGGTATTCATTGAGTTTGGGCTAATTTTGGGGCTTTTAGTTCAAGGTTTTGAAACCCAAAATATGCACATGTTTGAATTATACCACATTCACGATTCTTTGGAGACACAACACAAAGATTTGGAGTTAAGGCTTGGATGACAACATGAATATTTGAATTGTTGATTTCATAAAATGCATCTATGTTATCTAATTTTTTCATGTGTTGTTTGAACAATTCAATGCAAGGTTGAATTAATCCCATTGGGTGGTTGCAAGATAAAGTGGATCATTTTTTTGCATCACAATGCAAATTTTTGTTAAATATTGTGCACTTACATGCTATTATCATGCCCTAAATTCAACAATATTATGTTAAATTTGTGGTTAAATTTGGATTTTCAACTTGAATAAAAAGACACATTTTTTTAAAAGCACCATGTATATACCAAATATATAGTAATTGGTTTTTGAAGTTAAAATATATGAATTAATTTTTTTGTTTGGGCCTTTACATACATGCATTTTAACATATGATATATTATTAAAAAACCATAAATGAAAAAAATTACTGGAACAAAATAAATCAAAAAAAGTTATGAACTTATGGATGGTTTGAAATGGGTCATATTTTCAAAAGTCCATATCAAAATCATTTTTGAATAGATGTTTTTTTTTTCCTAAACATGTATATTAATTTTATTTTTTCATATGAACTATTTTAGTTCATTAATCACAAAATAATTTCCATTTAACATTGATTTTCAAAACTTTTTGTCATTTTAATGTTAAAATATGAGCTATTTAAAATATTTTACTCGTGAAAAATGAGTCACCCTAACTTGCAACTATGGTATTATGATATTTTTATACATCCTTTTATGTGAATAAGATAAAGGTTAATTTATTTTTTAAAAATTAATCATTTTAATCTTGAAACCAAGAAAAAGTTAATTGGAACAAAAATATCATTATTATCCTTCAATGTGTCTCCAACTTAATAGGGGTAAGATTCCTCCCATTCTTAAATTCCCATTTCATTTGCTTGAGAGCCCTTGTCCCAAGGCATTTAAAAATTAATGATTAAATGCAGATGAACTTGTGGTTCAAGTTCATTTTACAAATGGTATTGTGGACCTAAGCAATCTTAAAATTGAAAATGGATGAAATGTACATTTGAGATCTCACTTGACAACATAAAGCAAAAAGTTTTAGAATATCCTCGAATTTGTTGGACTCAACTTTAAATAGATCAGCTTGACAAAATTCATGAGAACAACGTAAAAAAAACAAAATGTTGTTATTGGTTGGTAGAGACTATTTAAAAATATGAGAAAGAATAAGTTTGGGTGGAATTTTGAATGCATCTCTTCATATTTGTTTACCCTATAAAATTAAAGGGAAATAAGGACAACTCTTCTAAGCGGGGGATATTTGTAACAATTAGAAATAATTTCAATGAATTTTGGGATTTTTACTATGGTATCAGTGTGCCTGCTGGTTCACCCAAGGCAACACAAGACACTAAATACCCCGTATCGAGAGCACTGTCAGGTGCCCTTTCTGGGCTTGACAAGTGCAGCCGTGCGAAGAACCCTGTGGTTTTATGCAGAACCATGCAGGGTCGAATGTGCAAGAAGACGAGCAAAACAAGCAAACAGAACAGAGCTCAATGGGGGGTGTAGATAGAGTCTCACCAAGGCAACAGCACTTAAGCAGGTACTACACTTAACATTGTGAAAACCTTGAAAAAAAATTCAACTGGTTTTAAACAATGTAGATATCCTGACATCGGACTTAATTAATTCGGGTCTTTGCATCCAAACTTAACAAATTTTTTGAGATAAATATAGTCACTAGGAGGCCTTACCACTCAAGAAGGTAAATTGCTGGTTCACCAGGGCTGATATTTCACACAGCCAGATACTTCATGCTCTCGAAACAAAAAAGCGGCTCAACACATAGTTGCTCTGAACCCCTTATGTCAAGTACAAAACAAGAACAGCTAAAACAGGAAACATTTCATGAATTCCAAAGAAAAAAAAAAGAGCTAAAATACAAAATGTTCCATGAAGTTCCCAAAATGGGCTAAATTACAAAACCGTCCCATGAAGTTCCAAAAAAAAAAAAACAAAAAAAAA
>Ga0209611_10010950_pt1 | contig 13218 bp, 13 predicted proteins | sample S1TSphgellanicum_3_FD_187693 | JGI IMG/M metagenome (GOLD analysis project Ga0209611, IMG submission 187693) | Host-associated microbial communities from peat moss isolated from Minnesota, USA - S1T2_Fc - Sphagnum magellanicum MG (SPAdes) (version 2) | ecosystem: Host-associated > Plants > Peat... | reverse complement strand
TCTCTGAAGTTTCGGGAGTCCACCGGGACTCCATCTCCCAAAGTGGGAGTTTGCCTTGGGAGTGTGAGGGTTCACTCCCTCACACTTTCTAACACTTTCTCACACTCCCTAGCACTTTCTTGCACTCTCGGGAGTATGTGATGTGACTCCCGGGCTTCCTTTCGCCTTGACTCCCGGGCTTCCTCTTGGCTTAACTCCCGGGCTTCCTCTTTGGCCCGCACCCTTGTAATTCCCTTTGCCTTGGTCGCAAGCCCAAAGCTAGGGTTGCGACACCGTTGGACATCCTGCACCTTGTTGTCTTGCGTTCTGTCATCCTACGTTGTGCTGTCATGTCGCCTTGACGTCTTGCGCCCTATTTTTTTTATCGTCCTACCTTTTCATCCGACGTCTGTTTGACTTTTATCCAACCTTCGTCTAACCTTCGTCCAACCTTCATTGGACATTCATTGGATTTCTATACGACGTTTGTTTGTCATGGGTCATTCCCAACAACGCACTATATTTTTCAAACTGTACATTGTGTTAAAATTTTGTAGTTAGTGTTGTGTGCTAGCACCAAATTTTGGGGCATGGGACAACACCGTGTCCTCGAATGATGAGAGCACTATCGCTCAGCCAAAGCCCAGGTATCAGCTACGAAGTAATTCACAATCCTTTGAGCCAATTTCTTTAAGCTCATGATCTTCACGACGATACCATCAAGTGTCTACAGCACCACCGTCATCCAGTACAACTCATACCAGGAATTCAGGTTCAGGTTATACTACATGAACGATACATCAGAATCCATTTGGAGGGGTTTATCAATGGGGTACACATGTTGCGGCACCTACTTTCACACCATCACCGTATATTCCGTTGCAAGCTGTGACCTCAATACCCATATACACCATGGTGGTCAACAGTTCCTTTGGCGAGGTACTATTTCTTTGAGGGAGTTCAAGGTAACTTTCTCAACTGTGGTTTGTGAATTGGAGCTCAAATATGGTGTTAATTACACCGAAGCGGTTGCATTCAATCAATTGGCCCGTTATGTGCACTATGAGGCATTGGATGTTTACGAGCAACATTCTGCAAGGATTTTGGTCGTCACCTAAATTTCCAATCTAACTTACGCCATAGCCATAGCCACCGCTTCTCAAGCAGCATTGCAAGCTACAATTGCACATCATGGGACTATGCCTAATAATCTAGACCCGGTACTTACCTCAGTAAACCTTTCTCCTCAACAATTCATTGTTGCTACCGCAAACATTCCTCCCACCACTGATGTGCCCGCTTTTGCTGATCCAGTGGCGGAATTCTTTCGAATTTTTGAGCTGGAATTTCCAATCAAAAGTTCTGAAAAAATTCTGCAGTTCGCCACCTTCTTTTGGTAGAAGGATGAAACCCTCAAAATGTTCTACAAGAGGCTTCTCAAACTCAAAGAGGATACCCAAAGCATCACAGACCTGGAAGTTGCCCATCGGTATGTTCGTTCGTTAGAAAGTACTCCAACACTCCACGCGTAGGTTTTGCAACGAGTCTTTGCAAAATTTGGAGACTCGTACACTTTGCTGGATGTGTACAACATTTTCGAAAAGCTAGAACTGGTTCATGCACATTATGAGGCCATTACTATGAGGCCTCCATCACGTTCAAGGCTTCAACCTACACTTGCTCTGCTAACTAAATCATCACATTCTTCTTTAAGGACTAAAGCGATGCACTCAGCTACACCCATCCTACCTTCTTGCAACTACTATGGCAATCATGCCCACAAAGCTAGTGAGTGCAACATTCCTTCCAAGGATCTCTTTTGTGATTATTGTGGGAAAGAGGGACATTAGGAATATGTCTGTTTTGCCAAGTTCCCAGAGCGGAAGAAACTCCAATTACAACGGCAAAATCTACTAGCATCTTCTGTTGTCCCTCAACCAAAAGCCAAGGCACTTCAACCTTCCACTTAGGCTTTACCCACCAAGGGTAATTCCAACAAGAATGCTAAGAAGAAGGAACACAATGTTAACAAGAGGGGAGGTGCTTCAGCCCATGCAATTCAAGTTCAGACTTTACAAAATGAACTCGAATCATTGAGGGCTCAACTTGCTAATCTAAAAGGCAAGTCCTCCCAACCAGCTAGTCATGCTCAACCTGTACAAGGTTCAGGATCACGAGAGGGACCTCCTAGGTCGTTCTATGGCCTTCCACAGGATGCCATGGTTGGGGAATATGTTCTTTCCACTCCACACAATTCTAATCTCACACCAGAATTTGCTACTTCTTTTTGCCCTTCCTATGTCGCGACACAAGAAGCTAATGTGGCACCCAGAGTTTCTGCCACTAGGCAGGTAATTCAAACTCATGGACTCGCATTTGGTTCAAGTCCTATTACTAGGGCTAGAGGAGCTCGAGCAGTCATGCCACAATCTTTTCGTCCTCTCAACATGGAAGAAGAACGCACCTTGTTGGCGAAGGGGGAGGAGACTATTACACCACAAGCTGTTAGGGCATCAAATTCTCGTGTCCCAAGAGTACATGTACATCATGAAAACACACAATTTTCCATTGATCAACTTATGGAATGCCAACTTCAAATGCATGAAGTGGTGCAAAAGCTTGTGAGTACACCATTGTTTACTTTTCAAGATTTGAAGTTAAGCACTAAGGACATAATTGCAATCTTAGAGGATACCTTGAACACTACATCAAGTCCTCTACTAATCCCTGATCCACATGCTACAGAGGTCCCATCCAACACCTTGGAGAGACATTCGATGGGCTCACGTGTTGTAGATGGTGTTCATAATTTGGTCACTAGTTCTAGCATGGCTAAACTAGTGGGCTTTCCTACCTCTGATTCTACATTCACATATCAGAAGGGAGTTCAGAACACCTCATTTATGGATTTGTTACTCAGCAAAGGTGTTGTGGATAGCCATTGTCGTAACCCCACTTTGGCCAAGTGTGGGGGTGAAGCCCAACACTTGGAAAAGTTGGAGGTTGGGAGTCTCCCGGGACTCCCGAATGTTCAGAGCTCGACAGCAAGGGGGAAAACACCTCGCATTGGGGTGTTCTTAGTGTCATGGGAAAGTTCTTGAAACGTAAATATCGAAAATGCCCTCGCATTGGCAATTCAGACATCTGCAGCCCAAGTTATGGGCAAAAGAAGGGCCGAGAGTCAAACTGGCAGTTTGACTCCTGACCACTAAAAGTCGGGAATCGACCTCTTCCCGACGTCCAATTTGAATGTGCGACATGGCGTTGAAAAGATCTCGACGAGGGCTATAACTTTGGTTTAGACCTCGTCGCGATCCAACTCTGAAGTCGGGAGTTATGGTGGTTCAAAGTTCCGGGAGTCCTGTCGAGACAATTTCGGGACTCCATTTCGGGAGTCCTGGGAGTTTGTGCCATTCGGATGTAGCCTCCGCGACCAGCCGCAGAGAATACTATATGGGGGAAGGTGGTGGCTTCCCCCGAGTCCGGACCGTGGTGAGTCTTGTGTGTCCAAGTGCCCGTGGCAAGTCCCAACACCAAAGGGTGTCCCGAATGCTAAACTAACCCGATTTGGTTGGTTTTTGGATGCAGATTCACACGAACTAATCTAGTCCCTCGTCCTAGTCTAATCCCGGGGCTCCCAACTCGACCCTCTACCACTTTCTAGAGTTGGAAGCCGAGAGCGTGCTACCAAGTTCAACTTTCCACAACTTGACTTTGTGAAACCCTCAAGTGGGTTCCACCCCCGTGACTTGGAAGCGCGTCAGCCATTCTTCCCACAAAGTCTTTCACTCATTTCCGAAGGTGGTGCCTAGTGAGAAAACTTCCATCGCCATTGGAGTTACCATTGTCGATAATACTGGGTCAACAATCCAAATGGGAGGACATACACCTAAAGTGGTACTTCTTGACACAGGTGCCCAACCAGTGATTCTTGGAGTTTAATTCGCCAAGAAGATGGGCATGCTTGACTCCAAACTACGAAAACCTATGTGGTAGATTCGCACCATTAGTAGGAGCGTAGAGGAGGTACTTAGGGAAAGTTCGGACTTGATTGCACTTAAGTTCAATGAAGGTACAGATCAAGAGCTTTGTTTATAGGTCATATGTTTAGTCACCAATGCCACCAGTTATGATGTGCTCATTGGGCAAGAGGCCCTGTTTCCACCAGGTTTCATAATTAACAACTGGTTCGAACATGCGTATTACCGAGTGGATTGGGAGACTGATGGCCACCACCTTGAATACATACCCCTTGATTTACATGGGAACCATAGTCCTATGGCTCACCATTGTATGCTCAAGGGAGCACACACCATTTCCTACATTCAACAAACTAGCCACGAATGGATAGAGGGAGATGAGGAGGAGATAGCTTACGTTCAAGTTATTGAAAGCTTGAGGGTGGTTCCTACTGACATTCAACATGGACCAGAGGTTTTACAGAGGTTCAAAGTAGCCCAGAAGCCCTTGGTCAAAGCTTTGTCTAGTTTTGAGAACATGGAGAGCCATGGCGAACCGATTAAGCCATTACTTCGTCAACTAATCACCTAGACACCACCTAAGGAAAGGATTACATTACTAGAGCTCTTTGGTGGTATTAGTACAAGTCTCGAAGCCCTATTATAGTCAGGGATGGTGGTTCGGAGGTATTTTTACGTAGACATTGATCCTATTGCAAGGCAAGTGGCGGCATCAAGAATGAGGGAGTTCACAACAAGATTTCCACAACAGTTTGCAACCACCGCATGGAAGGCTAGTTTCACATTTTTGCCCTCTGACATACAATTAATTCAGAGGAAGCATATGGAATTATTTGGCCCTGTCGACCTCATCATTTCAGGTTGGGAGTGTCAAGGATTTTCAGCGGCTAGATTTGGAGAAGGCTTGAGTGACACAAGATTTAGTCTTTTCACGGACATGATACGATTGATCACCTGGGCTCAATCCATTTCTCCTACACTTGGTTATGTAATTGAGAACACCCCATTTCAGCTTGATCAAAGGGAGAAAGTCCAGGAGCACTACACATTGGTCAAGCATTACCTTGGAGAGCCGCTCTTACTAGATGCGGCACAATGTGGTTCTTATGCGCACTGGTTGTGCATTTAGTGGACCAACCTAGCACCACTTTCAATTTTGCAGCTAGCTCTGAAATACACTATCAGAGATCCGAACCTGCAAGTTTCTCACATATTGGATGATCAAAGTTCTTGCCAACCAGTTACAAGGCAAGAGAAACCTCCTTGGATTCTTGCAAACACAATAGGAAAACCAAGAGGTGTTTGGCCCACCTTTGTCTCCTTCCCAGGAGCACATGCCTTTCAGGGAGATGGGCCAGGCCTGGTGTATCATCATGCTTCAGCCACTTGGGATGAACCAAGCCCAGAAGAAAGAGAAAGGGCTATGGGGTTCCAAACTGGCACTACTAGTCACACTAAGGTGACTAAATTAGAGCGTAACGCTCTACTGGGGAGAGGCATGGACCTGAACTCCCTTACATGGTTGTTGGTAACTTGTGTACTCTTTCAAATGTACACAATACTAACATTGATTCAACCAACTTGCAATTTTGGTGATGCAACCACATGGCACCCCGACCAAGTACACTTGCCTATCTTCAACACTCTACATTTCACTCTTAGTGTTGGGGGGGAAGATGTACCATGTAATTTGACTCAAGTTGTGCCTAATACACTTGGAGGTACATCGGCTTCTGGAGAAACAATTACAACCTTTTATGAATCTGCGCAGTTGGATAGTGGAGAACCCAATACACCAGGTTCTTCAAACACACTTTCCAACTCCATTCCATGTGTTTCCAACTACCCTTTCGTTATGGGGAACCAACTCACCAAGAAGGAAAAAGACCAGGTCACAAATTTGCTAATTAAGTATGAGAATGTGTTCGCATTTTCAATGAAAGACTTAGGTAGGTGTAAGACCATGTAATTTTCTATAGACCTTATAGATGAGACACTCGTCTATCGGAGGAGGCATAGGTTGAGCAAGCATGAATGGGAACTGGTAGATGAAAGATGCAAAGAGCTCCATGAGGCTGGTTTCATTCAGCCATCAAATTCTGATTTCATAGCCGCTATAGTAATGCTAGCAAAGAAAGATTCAATTGGATTATGGACTGAGAAAAAGATGTGCGGGGATTATAGGCCTTTGAACCTAGTTACACCTCAGGATAGGTACCCCATGCCCATCCCTGAAGAATTGTTTGATAACATTAGAGATTCAAACATCTTCACAATTGTGGATTTGAAGCAAGGCTTCAACCAGATTGTGCTCGTTGCGAAGGATCGCAAGAAAATAACATTCCATGGAAGCAACAAGTTATGGGAATGGCTTGTGATGCCTTCTGGACTAAAGAATGCACCTATCTTCTTTCAACGAGTCATGGACCAGGTTCTCGAAGGGGCAGATTTCTTGAAGTGCTACATAGATGACGTCCTAGTGCATAACAAGGGACTCCTGCAACGGTTGGCTCATCTTGAAGAGTTATTCAAGAGGTTCCACGAAATCAATATGAAGATCCATCCTAAAAAGTGTGAGTTTGTTGTCACCTCAATAATCTACCTTGGACATAGAATTTTGCCAAATGGTATTATGGCTCATTAGGCCAAAGTAGTAGCCATTTTGGAGATGCCCAATCCTACTAATATTCACACGTTGAAGAGCATCATCGGAGTATGTAATTACTACAGAATTTATGTCCAAGATTTTAGTACTATTACTCATCCTTTCTATGCATTGTTAAAGAAGGATGTTGCTTGGACATGGAGTGATGAGACTCAGGAAGCTTTCAACACACTCAAGGAAAAACTTTCAAAGTTCCCCATTCTGAAAAGACCTGATTTCAACAAGGTCTTCATTCTACACACTGACTAGAGTGCTCTTGGTATTGGAGCTATTTTTGGCCAACTTGATGAGGAAGGTAAGGAATATGTTATCGCCTATGCATCTCGAAGCAACAACAAGGCTAAGAGTAACTATTCTTCATACGAGGGGGAGTGCCTTGCTGTTATATGGGCTGTCATACATTTCAGGCCCTATCTTTATGGCACCAATTTCACTTTGTATACCGACCACCAGCCTATCAAGTGGTTGATGACCAACAATAAGCTTACTGGTAAGTTAGCTCGTTGGGCACTTATACTTCAAGAGTATGAGTTCAAGGTTATTCACCAACCTCGTATTACACATCAGAATGCGGATACCATGTCGTGAAGACCCCTCATTACCTCTGAAGATTTTTTAGAAGCCAGGCAAGATTTTGACCAGATTCTAGTAGTACATGTATTTGAGGCATCTAGTTATCTTACATTACTGCAATGTAACTTGGTTGAACATCCCATTTTGGATATATGGGAGGATTTGGACACTCTAAGGTTTCTTCAACATGGGGAATACCCTCCCCAAGTTACATCAAGTCAATGGGATCGCATACAACAGCGGTCCAAACACTATTCATGGAAGGACAATCACCTCGTCCAATGCTTACCACAAGGCGATAGAGTGGTTCCACCACCACATGAATGACCTGGTCTTATTCAAAAGGTACATTCGGAGCTTGGACACTTTGGAGTTAAGCGTACTTATAGCCTTCTCGCTCCTCATTACCATTGGAGAGGTATGTATGTTGAAGTCCGAGACATCATTGCTAGGTGTGAACAATGTGATAGAGTGAGAACTTCTTTCTCCTCTCGATAGCTCACGCTTTCTCCACTCCCTATTCAAGGCATGTTCTATCGTTGGTCATGTGATTTAGTTGGAGAATTACCACAAACCTCTAGGGGTAATGTTTACATCATGATTATGATTGAGCATTTTTCAAAGTGGGTTGAGCTTGTTGCACTACCGAACAAGTCATCACAGAGCACCAGCTATGTTTTTTTACAACAGGTTCTAAGTAGGTTTGGGGCTTGTGCTAAATGCTTTATTGATCAAGGGTCAGAATTTAGGGGAGAATTCCAAGACCTATTTGACCATGCTTTCATTGACCATCGTCGGACTTCAAGAGATCATCCCCAAGCTGATGGCCTTACAGAAAGGATGGTTCAAACGTGCAAGAAGGGACTTTGGAAGATTTGCCTCACTAAGAACAAAGAGGATTGGGACCTGGCCCTCCCATACATTGCCATGGGTTACATGATGTCCAAACACGCCTTTTTATCTCATTCTCTCCTTACTTTTTACTTTTTGGGAGACATCCCATTCCACCCTCTTCCATTGCTGCTCAAATGGACTAGGTTGTGGACTTGGACTCCCCAGCCACTTGGGCTAAGGTCATTGCAGAAAGGGCTGTTCTATTCAAGAGGGTTATGCCCATGGCCATGGAGAATTTGTCCATTGCACAACATCGAGACACCTTACGGTATGCACACACACGAGGTGGCAGTTACAAACCTAAGGTGAGACAATTTGATGTTGGTGATTTTGTATATCTCCAATGGCAACCAAATGATACTCTAGACACTTCTTCCGGTCGCACTATTTTAAGGATTAAGGCGATCAGGCCTTTAGGTGTGTTGGAGCTGCAAGGAGTTAATGGACGCACAATTCAAGATCATTCCAAAAATTATGCGCCTTGCCACCTGCCGAACTTGGATCCTACCATCATCACGTCGACTTGGATTCCTCCACTTGATTATCCATGTCAGGTATGTCAAAGGATGGATGATGCTGATCAGATGCTATTTTGTGACAACTGTAATGGTGGATACCATCTTTTCTGCCTCAAGCCGGAGCTCACTCAAGTTCTCGCCGACAATTGGTACTGTTCATCATGTTCTCCTACAACACTTTGATTCCTACTCAGACCATGCCACACTTTTCTTGGCTAAGGTCTGGGGGGGGATACATGAAAATTTCATCTCAGCCTCCCTTGTGCATTGTATATATATATATATATATATATATATATGTGCATGCATCTCTGTTTGGTTGATTAATTTATACCTTTAACTGGCTTTGGTCTTTTTGTTTAGTAGAATTTACTATGGATTTACACCCTTACAACACTATACGTCACAACACACATGTCACGACAGCTGTCATGCCCGTACATGGCTTCATACATGATGGCCAGTTATGGGCATGCCCATGTGCACTTTTAGGGTTAATGTACGGTCTTAGGCGACTATAGGTTATTAGGTACTTAGGGTTTCAGTTGTTTGGTAGTAGTATAAAAAGCCAAGTCTTTTCTTTCTCCCTTTAGTTTTTCTAGAATTCCTTTGTCAGGAGAGTTCCTCCATAATAAGCTAGGATTTCTAGATGCTCACGACGGCCATTGCACGGCCACCATCTACATACATTTCATTTCCTTCTTTCTTTGTAACTCAATATACATGAAAATTTCATCTTAGCCTCCCTTGTGCATTGTATATATATATGTGCGTGCATCTCTTTTTGGTTGATTAGTTTATACCTTTAACTAATTTTAGTCTTTTTGTTTAGTAGAATTTACTAGGAATTTACACCCTTACAACACCGTACGTCATGACACTACACGTCATGACATTAATTAGAAATGAATATTTATGTAACAAGGATATTAAATTTTAAACACTAGTTATCTTTTTTTCATTAGCCTTAAATTTTTCAATGTCTAAAAGTGGTACCTACTTGCAAGTCTTAATGTGATATATATTGTAATTATATATACAATAATGTTAGTGTTGCATTTGATTTTTTTTAATTTTATGTTTCTGAATTGTAGTAGTACTGTTTGATTTTTTTAGCCTTGAACTATGCATTTTTTTTTATGTTTATTATATAGAATTTTTTTGAAAACTAACAAGTTTTGAATTGTTTTCATTTCTGATTTTTATGTATTTTCATTTATCCATGCATTGGGGTGAAAACACAGTCAAAGGAACTAGGGGCGCCAAGGTAAAATTCTTTTCCAAGCATTACACATGACATGTGTCATTTTTGAATTGGTTTATAATTTATAATTTTGTATTTTAAACATCTAATTTCACATTTCATGTTAGATATAAATATGTTTTGATTACAATTGATTTTATATCATATATATTATGCATTCATGCCCTTTATCACATAAATATGAACTTTTTTTAAGGCCACATTTTCAAAATCCATAATTTTCAGGGTCAAAAGCACGTTTGAACCAAATGTGCTCAAATTGGTTATATAAAAAAAAATTAGTAATTCAAGTCCTTTTGCCCTTATAATCATCAATGTTAAAATCCTCTCCAATTTTCAAAATGAATAGTGCACATTTGGTAAGAAAAAAGGACATTTGAAAAAAATAAGGATTGTCCACTCTCAAGGTTTGAGTGCTTTGAACATGCAAACTTTGCAATTAATGAAAAATATTCCAAAAAAAATCATGATAATCCAAACTATTATGCTTCCCTTCATATCTTTCAAACATACAAAAATGTAGTTTTAAGGAGTGTCCACTCACTTGGGTGGCTTCTTTGATTGTGTTTTTACCCATTGTGTTCCTATGTCTCTATTGTTTAATACACATTCATATATAAATTTTTTAAAGGATCAACATTTTGTTTACTTTTTTGTAAATCTCTTTTTTATTTGCTTTTATCAACTATATTTAATAACATAATGGCTCTTGTTTGTGGTCCAAGTAAGAAAAGGCTTACATATGTGAACATTTTGTTTATTACTAAAATTTAGCAAATGATGTTGGGTGTTTTTTTTAAAGGTTTGGTTTTCAATTAATATGACTTTTATGATGTGGTGGGAAGTGTTTACAAATACGTACATTGTGATGAATGTTTTGAAATATTTCACAATCATTTGACTATGGGATTTACATTTGTGAGCACATTTTTTCATCCTTTTAAATACATGGCATATATTAAAGTCTCAACATTTGGAGTGATGTTCAAGAACAAGTTTGAAAAAGGAGTCTCGAATTTTGAGTTGAAGGTTGAGGCATTCAAAGTGATATAAAATATTGAACCTTTTCCTATCTACCTAAAATTTGTGTGTGTACACGTACCATAATTTGGAACTTCGTTGATAAAAATGATATTGATGAATTAGGTACCATTGATATGGAGTTTGTGCCAAAAATCTATGTCAAATCTTTTATCTTTTGACGTTCAATGGTTTGGAGGCTAAAAGTATTTAAATGTTAGTTTTATCATAAACTCTATTTGTAGGACATGTAGCTTGCCCAAATTTATCACACATGGAAACCTATTATTGTGTTATCAATGAAAAATGTTGGGAGTTTTACTTTTGGTGAACACCAATTTTTGGCAAATTATTTATCCATATTTGTGATGCCAATTGTGAAGAAATTGAATGAAGTTAAAAAAAAAAGGATAGAGCAGAAATTTAATTTAACACCACTTTTGAAATTCTAGTATAAGACTTCCTATTTTGAAAATGTATTTTATGGCAATTGTCATATATGCTAGATCTTTGACCAACGAATATTCTTGATAATATTTTTACACATACAAATGTACAATACCAATCAATAAAACCCATGTTATTTGTAAGCTCAAGTAAAAATGTGGAAAAAATACAATTGTATTTTGAGTGGTCCATGGATTCAATATGTTTTAGTTGTAATTTCCCAATTCAAAAGAATTAAAAACAAACTAGGGTTTATACATGAGTTTTTTAGGACAAACAACTTGTGGGCAAATTTAGTGTGAGTTTAATAGTAAGGATTATTGTCCTAATTTTCAAAAAATAAGTCTATGAATGTTATGTGACATTTAGTTTTTGTACATAAATTTTATGTAAATTGATATTATGTATTGGTTGTGAATCATATTATATCATTTTGGATATCGAATAACATATAGTAAGCATAAAGGTATCATTTCTTGGGACATGATTGTTTGGATGGGTTTTTGAAGGGTTTGAAATCTAACACACAATGTACAATATATGGTTGTTTAATGTTGTATTTTTTTCAATTAATTTGATCATGTAATCTTATTGCATTTTTTATAACACTTTTTAATATACTAATTTGGGTGGGGCCACACTTGGAAGTATAACACACTTAAGGACCAGAGTTTGGAAAAGTTAAATTTAACCCTATGTCCACACATGCAGAAATAGTTACATCCAAATCATATGTGGATGCCCATGTGGCAAAGGAAGTTAACTTAGAGGTAGCTAACCTAATTGTTACCTCTAAATCTACAAAAATCCTAGATTTTCTTTCAAAAATCCAGAGGTAACTAACTTTTCAAAAAACGTCCAACTAAGTCCACGCTAACTTAGTGGTCTCGCCTATGACCTTCACATGCTCAAAAATTTGTCATTCAAACAATAACACAACATTTTACCAAGTGCAACAATGTTATCCCAAATGCAACAACATTTTCCTTTAGCGTAGCAAGGTGATTACACATTAATGTGGACTAAAAGTGGCAGATTTTGGAGTCCACATTTTCCTTTTTCATAACTTTTAATGAAAATATTTGATCTTTTGGGAATGAAAATTAATCCATTTGAAGGTAGGAAGTAAGAAAATACCTATACCCTAAACTTACAAGTTTTCAAATTATGACATGTGCTCTGATTTGATTAGCTAGGGGAAAAGTTGGAAGCAAAAACATAGATTTTTGAATTTTCATAATTGGCAGATGTAATGTTGGGTATTAATGTCACTTTTTACAAAACAACATTTATCAAATTTTCCATTTCAATAAATTATGGACTTTCTAAACTATTGGTAATATTATAAAATATTAATAAATTAAAATTTAAAATTTTGATTGGAAACCCTTATTTTAATATTAGAATAGCCTCACAATCATATTAAGGGGAAAAAATCAACAATTAAAAAATGTTTACTATGTAATAAAAGTCCATAACACTTTTATGATCATCACATCTTGTATCATTTGAAAAATCCACCTTGTAATGAAATGATGGCATTTTATTTTCAATTTTTTAAATTTGATTCTTCAAGTGTTATAGTTTAATTAAATGGGTCCCTTTTAGAAGTTTCAATCAAACCTCAACACATATTATACCAAACTTCAAAGTAACCCTGTAAAAATTGCCCTTATTTGTCCATAAAATGGATTGTCTACTCTCCAACTACCCTATAAGCAAGCTCGATTTCTAGGTTCCTTTGCATTCTTTCAATAGGTTTGGCATCACAACAATAATAAGCATAGACAAGGTGTCTGGTGTCATAACAAGAACAAACTAAACCAAATGTTTGGGGTCGCAACAATAATAAACAGAACATGGATGGCAATGAAAATC
>Ga0209611_10010949_pt1 | contig 13219 bp, 13 predicted proteins | sample S1TSphgellanicum_3_FD_187693 | JGI IMG/M metagenome (GOLD analysis project Ga0209611, IMG submission 187693) | Host-associated microbial communities from peat moss isolated from Minnesota, USA - S1T2_Fc - Sphagnum magellanicum MG (SPAdes) (version 2) | ecosystem: Host-associated > Plants > Peat... | reverse complement strand
TGTCCGAAAGTCACAGGTACCACTAGTGTAACATAAACTACTTGCATTATGGACATGATGAATGGCTCCCTCATACTTTTTATGGATGCCATGATATTTTTTGAAAATGTACATTTAAAAAATTAAAAAGACCATATAAAAAAAATTGTTACATAAAATTTCAAATTATCTACACATTTACTAAAACCCCATGGCTAGGGGAAAAAATCTCTAGAATTATGTAATTTATATAAAGATTCTTATTTTAAACTTAAAGCACAACTTTGAAAATGTGAAAAAGAGGAGAGAATAACAATAAGAGGAACTAAAGGTTTATCAATTTAATAATCAATTCTATAAATGTAATAAATTTATGGAATGTATTCTAATAGTTAAATTAATCAATGAAATTTAATTATATGATTATTTAATTTCACTTGTATAAAAAAGAATTAAGAATAATGACAAAGATGTTGGAGGCTTATAATCAATTTGATAATCATTTATATAAATATACATTTATAATCATTTGAAAAATATAGAATGTACTTTAATAATTAAATAAAAATTAATTTTTAATTTTAAGATTCATTTTGAAAAGGAAGATTTTCAAAAAGTATGTGAGAAAGAGATAAAGATAATGGAAAAAGAGGTGAAGATTTTGAAAATATATTTTGAAAAATAGTTGTAAAAGTTTTGTCTTTCATGTAGGTGGGTAGGGATGAGGAATGAGGTAACTAGGCTTGGAAGAGGTAGTTATTATTTGATGACATAAACATACATACATACATAATGACAAGAATTATGTGATGAACCCATCAATTTTCATTAGTGCTTGATTACTTCTCAAAAAAAAAATTAAAAAAATTCTAGAATTTTCATAACTTCGTGAATTTTTTTCAGAAGATGAAAAAAATGCAAATTTTGTAAATTCTAGGGTTTAGGGCCATTTTTTGAAATAATTATAATTGAATTAACCTCATGTAGACCTAGAAACTTCCTAGGTCATCACTTGTAGTAGCACTTTTGTAAAAATGTTAAAGCCCACCTACGAGGGTTGCCATTTAGTGCTAATTAATGCTAGAGATCCTCACCAATGGACCTACTTGAAAAATTTGAAAAAAAAAAAAAAAAACCAAACCATGCTCACAAACCTATCAAAGCCATTTATGGTACCTTGGCACCTTCAACACTAATTATATTATTATTATTAGAAATGTTGAAATTTTGAACAAATGTTTTTCAAGGAATTTTTTGTTTTGGGTGAAGGAAAATAAAGAATCTTTTTTTAAAATTCTGAAATTTAAAATGTTTCCACATGGAACCTTCAAAATAAAATTAGTTATTTTACATTAAAATGTTGGGAACTTACAATGGTACTACAAAGTTTAAAGTAGAAGGTAACTGAAGACAAAGAATCCAACTACAAACTAAAACACCCAAGCAAGTAATTTCAATACTAAAATCTCCTATACTTGTTGTTTAAACACACGAAACTCAAGCCTATTCCAAGCCCCCATCTCCATTGGTACATATACCAATGCTATAAACCTTCAAACCTTTGTCTCTAAAAAGACAAGATTTCCTTAAAAAAACACACAAACACAAACAAAAGAAACACACACACACACACACATACAAAACACACGTTTGATGAATTGAGCATGAAGGTGCCATTTGGCTCCCACAAAAGATCCCATCTTCCTTTGTCATATGTTTCAGTGGGACCCAACTTCCAAGTGTGGAAGAATTGAAGGAAGTGATTGAAGAAGAAGAAGTTGGAGTATGAAAGTGCTTGCTCTTGCCATTTGTCTCCCTAGAGAGAGAGAGAGAGAGAGAGAGTGTGTGTGTGTGTGTGTGTGTGTTCCCTTCCGTGTTTTGTGTCCAGGTTTTGTTGGGTATGTGGGACCCAACAAGGCTGGCTATAAGTCTCCTCGTCTCTTGGTTCCAAGAAAGAGTCAATAACAGCCCAATTCCTACATGGGTTTTTTCTTGTGATGTGGTGGAGGGTCCACAAGGGAAGTGATTGATGCCCAGACTGAAGGAAGGAAGGAAGGAAGGAAGGAAGGAAAGAAAGAAAGAAGGAAGGGATTCTAGTCTCTTGAAGTGTTTTTAGTAAGGGATTCAGAGCTGTACTTGTTTCCCCTTCTTCCCCTTCCTCCCTCACCCTCTCTTTCTTTCTTTCTTTTTGCAACAGATTTGCAACAGATATACCAACAACAGCAACAGCAGCAGCAGCAGCAGCAGAAGAGGTTTTGGAGTTTTTGGCAGCGGGGTTCAAGCTCCTTTCTTTCAAGTCACATCATGGCTCGGGTAAAATACAAACTACATTTCCATCTTCTTGTTCTTCTTTCCTCACAAAACTGTTACTGTTGTTGTTGTTTGTCGCCCAGCTTCTTCACCCAGATGAAAGTTTGATGTACAATCGTCATGGATTTTTGGCTTCTTTTTCTTCTTTGTCCCAGGATCTGAAATGGGTGTCTCTCCTTTTGGACCATTGTGGTCAAGGATGGTATTGTACTTGTCTGTGTCTAGCTTCCCAATCTCTGGATGATTCCTTTCTTCTCTTTGTCAGGTGTTGTTGACTCTTTGATCTAACCTACTACCACTTCGGGTCTGGAAATTTCTTATCCCTAATAGGCTAGGAGACTTGGTCCTTGCTTGTTATGGCTTCTCTCTCTCTCTCTCTCTCTCTCTCTCTCTCTGTGTCTGTTATCGTCTTCCTTTCTGAATCTACAGATGTAGAAGTTGTAACCTTGTAATCTGTGATTGGGATTTGAATCACAAAAATGTGCAAATCTTTCTTATGGAAAATTGTTGTTTCTTGGCACTGAAATTGGGTTTCTAGTGTATGTGGAGATGCCATTGTGACTTCCAGTTGTTGTGCTTGCTGTCTTCTTTTTCATGCAGATTGGGTTAATTCCCACATATTCCGATAGTCTTTTTCCCCCCCTGCCCTAGTTTTTCTTGCCTTGATTCCAGTGGACACAAATGTTTTGGGCTTCTTTGCTGTCTCCTAAACTTTTCTTCAGCTTTCACAATTCTCATTTGGCACGTCTCATCTCTTCAGATTCTTGTCATTGGGAAAAAGTGTACAATCAGACCTACCCATCACAGCATTTGTGAGCAATCATATGTTAGTCTGCTTTGAAGTTCCTCAATTTGATGGAATCCAAATCAGGACTTGTCAAGTACCCATTTTGCCACAAATCTGAACTGTCAGTCAGTGTGTGCATCCAAGAAGCTGGGGTGATTGACAAATGGATTTGCAATCAATTTTTTGTAGGGAGCAAGAATCTTATTGGAGCATGCAAAGAAGGCTGGATATGCAGCCAGATATGCCCGATCATATCAGACCACAGTTACTAAATCCACTACGGTAACTGAGATTTATCATTTTAATTCTGTATACAATGTTCCACTTGGTTGATTGGTTGGTTCGTGAAAGTTTTTCTGTTTTTATTATGCTTGCAATACTAGTCCTTTACCCAAGTGGGGTTCTCTTCAGCAGTTTCTCGTGTGCAGGACTTGCGATCACGGCTTGAAGAGTTGGTCCCACAAGAGCGGGTGAGAGCCTCTTTGATTTTTTACATTTTCCATTCCTTTACTGTTGATTTTTCATGGAAATGAGTAAAATAAAAATCAAACTGTCTGGAATCAAAAAATTTCCATTGGATGAGGGTTTCTGTTGGACTTTCAAGAAAGTTTTTTTTTCCAGCAGATGATATTTTGTTGGGCTTTTGAGAACTAATTTGAAGGACTTTCCACAGGAGCGACTGAAGGAGATAAAATCCAAGTATGGCAAAGTCTCTCTAGGTGACACAACAGTGGATATGGTATGTCATTAAACACACTCCTACTATGTGTAACTTTAGATCAGGAAGTTGCTATTTATCAAGATTTCTAAACTCCTGAATATCAAGCGCTGAACAATAAGTGCTGGACCATAAATCCTTATTTCAAAAGCAATGTGCCTGTGACAGACTTGCACAGTGTTTGTTTGCATCTGTCCTATAGTTTCTGACTGACTGTGAAAACATATATTTGTGGGTGTTTGATAGGCTATTGGAGGAATGCGAGGTATCAAAGGCATGCTTTGGGAGACCTCACTGCTCGATCCTGATGAGGCATGTTACCCTATTATTATTGTTTCATACATATGTTGCATCTCAGTAGTGCAATCTATTATGCCTCTGCTGTGAAGAAGAAGAAGAAGAAGTGTGTTGGGTACTGATGAATCCCTGAGTGTATGGTACTTCTCCAAGTAATTTGGGCTTATCCATGAACACATACTGATCTGGTGTTGTGATACAATCTGACACTCCAAAGCTATCTGTTTGGCTTTTACCATGATTTGGGTATCATGCTTTCGCATTCAGCATTGGCTCTTTGAACTATATCAGACTGACAGTAGATTATTTTGCTCTTCTTTTCCTGCAGGGAATTCGCTTCAGGGGCCTTTCAATCCCTGAGTGCCAAGCCAAGCTTCCAGGTGCTAAAAAGGGAGGTGAACCACTTCCTGAAGGTTTTCTCTGGCTACTTGCCACTGGAGAGGTACATCATTTGTTTCTGCATTTACATATGATTTGTGTATGTGGTAATCACAGTGTAAAGTCAGTAAGTTGTTGCTACCAAGTCCTTGCTTGTTGAGGTGTATGGTCCGCTGCACTCACATAGACTGGTGTGTGGCAGCTGGCTGTAGGTGAAATCTGTCAATCTTTAGATTTAGCTAGTGATTTTTATTTTTTCTTTGATGTATTTATTCAGTTGAGTTCAGGTTGCTGAACAGCAATAATGCCCAACTGTGTGTGGCTACATTGTTTTTCACCTTATGAATTTTTTTTGTGTTTCTGCTGCAGTGCAAATTGAAGGAGAAAGTCATGTTTTTTCACTATTGCTGCTCTGTTGTCTGTTTCAAGCTTTTGTGTCTATCAAAAGTGTTGATAATGTTTGAGTTTATCACCACTTCAGGCCTGCACTTTCTGAAATCTGCACCTCTTGGAATGATGACAGTTGCCGAATAAGGAGCAAGTGGATGCAGTGACTGCAGATTTGCGATCTCGTTCCAAAGTCCCAGGTGGGTGTACTTAGATTTCTCAGTGTAGAGTCTTCCCTGTCATGAATTTGTAGGAACTTAGTAGTTCAGGATTATCAAAGAGCATTCATGCTTACCACTACATCAAAAACAATGAAAATTTTGTGTAATGTCAGATTAGATATCTAACTTTTCACCCTTGCCCCCTTTCTGTGCTGCATGCATCCTTTGTCTGGCTTCTTGTATGAAGACTGCTGGAAAGTAGCATTTGGGTTTTTCATTTCAAAATACCAGAAATCTTTTGTGGGGAATAATAGCATTATTTTTGTGTTAAACCCAAGTTCTCTACAGGCCATGTATTTGATGTGATAAATGCACTCCCGAAGACAGCTCATCCAATGACACAATTCACGGCTGGCATCATGGCTCTCCAGGCATGTCTCGGAAGTTCTCTTTCCTGCTGCATCATATTTTTTGCAACTGCCTTTGCAAGATCATGTCTTTGGACACTTAATGATGCACCCACCCCCACCCCACAAACAGCTAAAACTTTGCTTTTATGATCCTCACTTTATGATTCTGACAATTGTTGTGCCATCTGATGATGTATACAGACTCAAAGTGAATTTGCCAAGGCTTATGAAACAGGAATTTCAAAGACCAAGTGAGCATACTTGGTTTGATTGCATGCTTCTGGAAATGTTTTTTTGCTTACTTAGTACTCACCTACATGTTTGTATTTCAACTGTGGAACATAAAGGTGTCTAATTTTGGTGACTGACAATTTTGTGTAAGTTGCACAGATACTGGGAGCCCACATATGAGGATGCAATGAATTTGATTGCCCGTCTGCCTGAGGTTGCAGCCTTCATCTACCGGAGGTATGTGTACTTGCTTCTTTTGTAAATGCTTTTGGGTTTTGTGGGTTCAGTTTATACCTTTGAACCCAATCGTGAACCCTGCACCCTGGAGTTCTCAAATATATGTGAGGCTGTAGAAACCAGTGAGCAGGTGGCTTGCAATCGACCAATGTGATTGCTTAGAGTCAATGGGATGTAAAAGAAAGGGAAGGAGGAAACAATGCATATGCAATTCTGAGGAATTGAAGGTGTTGTTGCAGGATATACAAGGGAGGTGAGTTGCATGGGGCAGACCCCAATCTGGACTATGCTGCAAATTTTGCACAGTTGTTGGGCTTTAAGGAGGAGCTCATGCATGAACTCATGCGCTTATACATCAGCATTCACAGGTTATCTTTTAGTCTCTGTTTTTTTTCAAACCTTCCTTCCTTCCTGCCACATTCTGTAAACACTTTGGGTTCCATAAATCTTGGCATAACAAGGATTTCAGTTCACAGCACTCTTTGCTGTTGACCTGAGCAGTAGGGATGTGTTGCTGCTGGCAGTGATCATGAGGGAGGGAATGTGAGTGCTCACACCGTACATCTTGTAAGTGCAGTTTTTCCTTTCAGTCTCTGTTTAGAGCTGTCAGCTAGATGCCATCACTTGTCCATCCATTCATTCATTCTGGGTTGTCAAGGTTCATTTTCCTCTTGAACCCTTTCCTTTCTTGAGCAATTTTGAAAACTGTGGCTTTTTTGTTCTCAGGTTGGAAGTGCTCTATCAGACCCATATCTCTCATTTGCTGCTGGAATCAATGGCTTAGCTGGTCCTCTTCATGGCCTTGCAAACCAGGTACCTTTCAAAGAAGTCTATGATATCATGTGATTGTCAGTCTTTTGTTTGACAACTCCTAGTGGGCATGCTTGGCTTGATCATTTGCAGAGGTTCCATGGCTGACTATTTATTGACAAGACCATCCCATCCTGGTTACTCATATGTGCAAAGGTGGCAGGAAGTTCTGAGGTGGATTCAAGAAGTGGTGGCAGAGATTGGGAGTGATGTCACCGCTGAACAGCTTTCTGAATATGTGCACAAAACCTTGAAAAGTGGCAAGGTAAAGGAAGCAAACCTCCTAACATGGATATAATGGACAAAAATCCTTGAAACCTAGTTTGCCACAAAGGAGTAGGTCAAGGAAGATTCTGCATAGAGCTTGGAATCACTTCTTTGCAACCAAAGCTTAAGTCTTTTGCAGCCATTCAATCTTGCTATGGATTTACTTGGTTCTGATCTCTTTGTCCTGACAGTTGGAAATGTGTTACAATCAGCAGTGATGGAGCAAGTCACATAGAGGATCTGTTTGTGTCCTTGTTTGTATCTGTGTGCGTGGAAGGACTAGATGCTACAGGTGAAAGACTCCCCATTCACAGATGGAGGACTCTGACATAATCCAGTTGGGTCATGGGTGTAGGTGGTGCCTGGCTTTGGGCATGCAGTACTGAGAAAGACGGATCCTCGTTATATGTGCCAGCGTGAATTTGCCCTCAAGCATCTTCCAAACGATCCCTTGTTCAAAATGGTTAGTGCAATGCTCCTCCCTCTTCATCCACCATTTTTGCTTGAAAATAGCCATGACTTGACTGAACAATAGTATGGATTATTTCATGAGCAAATTGGTTTGAGGAGCTCCATGTTTTGAATTTGGTCCCAATGTTTTTTTTCCCTGGATGGTTTTTCTTCCTCAGGTCTCAAAGTTGTTCGAGGTTGTTCCACCAATTTTGCTCGCAGGTGGCAAGGTAAATCATCGATCTGCATAGAGACTTGACTTTATGCGGTGTTGGTCCCATGTTCTCATGGCTCTATTGCTGCACAAGGTGCTATAGCTGAAGGCGAGAATGCAGTAGGGTCTAAACAGGGATAAAATGACCCAAAGGTGCCTCCTTTGTCCTGAATTGGTAGTCCTGAAAACGGACTGATGAGCTGATGTTGCAAATTGGGATTGGTTGGTTTCTCTGTTTTTAGGATTTAGGGTTTAGGTGTTAGGGTCATACCCTAAACCCAAAATCCTCTAGTTACATTGCTTGAACTATGCTTAAAAGCACTCATTACACAGGCCTTAACAAGTTCTTTTGGGTACTCTACACTCAATTAGATTCATTTCAAATTTATCAGTGTTACAATGTTATATTTAAAAACATTCTAAAAAACATGTCACAAATTTTCAACATCAACTTACTTTATCACCTTAAAGCTTGCAAAATGAACATTTACAAAATAAGGATCAATTACACTTGGGAGTGTGCCATTTTAGTGTGACTACGCACCCCAACAGGAAAAGTTTTGAGTGGGAGTGCAGGTGAAGAACCCATACCCCAATGTGGATGCACACAGTGGTGTCTTACTTCAATACTTTGGCCTGAGAGAACAGAAGTAAGTTCTGCACTAGAACCAATTGGTTTCTAACTGAAAAACTTTCTCCTTCAGTATTGTGTTTTGAGAGAGGATTATGCAGCAGTACAAACCCCTGTTGTTTATTGGCTCTGGTGGGTATATGTCTAATCTAATTGGGTGTTGCTTACTGCAGCTACTATACAGTGCTGTTCGGGGTGGCTAGATCCTTGGGTGTGCTTTCTCAGGTAGGTTGTAAAACTGGTTTGAAATGGTCATGTTCTGCACATTTCAAGTCTGGAAGAAGATGGTGAGAGGCAATTACAGTGACAACTACGTTGCTGGAAATTTTTTTTGTGGGTCATCAAAGAGAATTAATTCCATCTGCGATTTGGGAGTATTTGTTAACTGCCTGTTTTACCCTTTGTTGAATATGCAGCTGATTTGGGACCGGGCACTGGGCCTTCCAATTGAGAGACCCAAGAGCATGACTTTTGAATACATTGAAAATTACTGCAAGTCCAAGGTTGCCTAAGGCTGAATGAAGAAGCAACAATTGAAGAAGATCTGCTAGGGTCATCATGACAACAACGTTCAAGATAAGTTGCAGCTGTAACAGGATTCTGATGTATTTGGGTTTCTTGGGTCACACTAACATCAATTCCGCACTTCAGTAATTTGTTAATGACGATCACATGGGTTGCAGAAATTTTGATGTTTGTGGTTGGAATTGAAATGATTCTTTTACTTGTGTGAGCATCCGTGGTGTCACCCTTAAGCAATCAGCCTACAGCTAAACCAGTAATTGTTATGTAATTGAGTTTCTTATTGGGCTTTGTATTAGTCATAATCAGCTTTAGGGGCTGTCTTGATGACATGTCTCTTCCTAATTGGACATGCACACTTGAGTTATATTCTGTATCCAATTGCGTGCTCACAGTTTACTTTACATCCATAAACTGCTGAGTACATCGATAGAAAGGGTATGTTTCATCCACACGCAGAAACAAAATGACCAGAAAAGTGGGCAAAAGCTAGAAGGAGCCAGACATCTTTACAGTACCTAAAGCTGGTTATGTGCAGTAACTGGCTTGAGCTGGTTGGTTAGTGGGAATAGTCTTGATGCTACCATGCCTCAACTATTTGCAGTAACTAGTGAGCTCTTGCCGATTACCTTAGTCCATATCACCTTCATTGTTCAAAGCTCTAGCTCTCAAAGAGGAGGTAAAAAAATCAAATGCCAAGAGTGGAAAAGACAGTTTGGACTTCTGGGTTTCCTCATCTTGCTGATTCATTCATCACCAAGTGTGTAGAAATTAGGAATTGGGATACCTCTGAATTGGAAATAATTTGTGTAAATCCATCAGACTGAAAAATGATTGGATGTTTGTGTTCATTTCTGAGTCTTATGAAACAATTTGATAGTTAAAACAAGTAGCTCGTTGTGTAATGACTCTGCCCTTTTTTTTTTGGCAGGTTCAAACTTCAAACTAAAAACTTTCCTTACACTAGACATAGAGCTTTCTCATCTAGACGTGTGTATTTCTATGGAACATGCACATCCACAAAATGCACATATAAGAGTACTGTAGATGTCACTCACACATTGTGTCAAGTTTGAGACAACAACTCTGCCACCAACCATTGTTTTGGGTAGCAAGGTAGCAACCTACCTTGTATGATCGGGCTTTGGGTGGGGCGGGAGGGCAGGTATGTGGCTACTCTTAATGCCAGTGAACGGGATAGAGGAGGCTGATTCTGCCAGGCACTTGGGGCGTGTCCTTTTTGACTACTGGACTCACCCAGGAAGTGTTTGCCTGATAGGATCAAGCCATCTATGGCCCATTCTATTGTACGTATGTACATACATACATACATACATACATACATTCAAGGTACTTCCAGAAAGCCAAGTACACACGAATCTGATATCCCGAATCATAATATCTGCAGAGTTCAGTCATGTTTCATCCCCTTGATTCTCCCAGTCATGTTTGCACTCTTGTCAGCTCCCTTGGAAGTTTGCACATTGCAGGGTTTGGAAAATAATAGTAAGTAAAGCCGTCTAGAACATGAGAAACATTGATGGAAGCTCAAATACTACTGTGTGTATGGGTGGAGCAGGTTTAAGCTTTGTCATCTAAGCTTTGTTATCTAATAAGAGCATCTCCACCCATAAATCAATAATGGCATTACATACTAAATTAGATGAAGTGCAACCATTAAATAACACGAGACTAAGTTTTCAACAAAGGAATATGCATATAGGGATACAAGGCACTTCATACGCATTGATAAACAAAAATGACTCTGTTTTTATAGATGAGTCATTACATAACATGAAACTCCAGTTTCGAGTTTCAAAATAGCCTTACGATACAAGGCTCTCCAAAAGGACAAGTAAAATACAGTAAACCCTAAACTTTATTTCATTAGTTTGGCATGGGACCACTTGATGATGCAAAACTCTCACAATTTGGAAAAGGTTTTGCAACTGGAGACAAATTTTCTTAACAATTGAGCATGAATGCTAGAAATGGTTTCAAGTGCGAACAAATCACTCTGAAACTGAGGAGCTTGTCACACACTCATGAATCCATCCTATCATCATCTTCAGCTTCTTCATAATACCATAGACAATGTTGGCCAGCTTCAGAGCATGTCTGTCCAATCAATAATTAATTAATTAATTCTGAAATTTTCATTTATATTCAAGAGTGTCCCAAAAGACATTTCATTTTCCTTCACTAATAGTTTTTTTTTTTTTTTGGGTGAAATTTTTTGGAATTTCTAAAAATAATATAATTTGTGTGAAAGTTGCCAAGGTACTTTGAGAGTTTTTTTTAATGAAAAACCCATTCATTCATTGAATTGCAAAAGAAGTTGTCTAGAAGGAGGGTTTAGGGTTTAAAAGTTGTCTAGAAGAGAGGGGGGTGGGGGTGGGGGTGGGGGGGGGAGAGAGACTCACAACTGAGGTTAGAATCCAGGACCCACCAGTGCATCATCCCTTGGATACCCCTTATGACTCAGGTCTGGATGAACCACTCAACTAACTCATCAGTTACCAAGGTTCCACCTTGGTACCCGATGCTGGAAATCCTCTTCTAACATGACCTAGGTAAGTCCATTGATGTATGTGTGAAAACATCATTGGTTAAGCGGGTAGGGAATGTAAGTGGTTACTATGTAGGTAGGTAGGTAGGTAGGTAGGTAGGTAAGGCAATTGGTGACTAGTCTACTAAGCAGTAGGTAGATGGGTGTGGATGGTTAGTACATAGTTAACAATTGTGGTTAAGTAAGGGACAGAAAACTGTACTTCTTATTTCTGTCCATAGTCCATTCATTCATCCATCCATCCTGCATGGTGCTATAGTGGGTGCTGGTTTTCAGATAACTTGTAAATTTGTTGTTGTTGTTGTTGTCATGTTGTGATTAATTGTGCCTGGCAAGTTCTCTACTTGGAGCTGCTGAACTCGGGTCATTAAAATTCTCTCATATTGCATTTATGAGTATATATTTCTACCAATATCTGACAATTTGTTTCATACTTGGAGCTGCTGAACTTGGGTCATTAAAATTCTCTCATATTGCATTTACGAGTATATATTTCTACCAATATCTGACAATTTGTTTCATACTTGGAGCTGCTGAACTCAGGTCATTAAAATTCTCTCATATTGCATTTATGAGTATATATTTCTACCAATATCTGACAAATTTGTTTCATCATGCATGAGTAGTAGTAGCCTAATCCTTTCCCAATGGCCATAGTTGCAGCAAAAGCACAGAAGAACTGACATGAAAATTTTGTCATCTATTTTATTTTCTTTTAAATTTGTTGAAAAAGATGGATAACCTACTAAACCTTGCAGTCAGTGAGCAAGTGAGTGAGTGAGTGCGCAAGAACTTTATTTGTGTTCTGGCACCCGATTGTGCCATTGTGCCCAACGGCTAGCCTCTTTCACTACTTTCAACAGAAATATATGGCATTTCTTTACGGCCCCCATTTTCCAATGGCAATAGTGGGTCTTGGTACTTGAGCATTGAAAGAACACGTATTATCATTAACGTTGAAAATTGGGGTAAACATGACATAAATTTCTAGTAGAAATGGATGGAATCACAAAGTTTACCTCACACATGTGTATGTCGTGACCATGGGTTTTGTTTTTGTCTTTTATTTTTGTTTTTTTCAATTTTGTGATGTAGCCACACTAATGATCATCCACAAGAGAGAATAGCCAAATTTGATTAAAGATCAGAGAGGAAAGTAAAAATTTGAAAGAATCCTGCTATAATTTGGCAAACTACTAGAACCTATTGTCTAAACACTGTGATTTCAAGAAGAAAAAAAAAAATCCTGAAATCTAGTGACTTTAGCCCATTTTCCTCACAAAAATCCTTTGTATGAATGAGTCCCATTGGATTTTCTTTTGTCACCAAGTGACAAAAATTTGCCTGAACCAGGCATCTACCAAATATGGCTTATTCAACATGAATATGTGTCAAAATTTATGTAAGGTTAAACCTTATGATGTTGTCGTGCTTTGTGCCATAATAACCCTTATATGCTACCCTCTTGATTATTTCTTTTCACCTCTTAGCTCCCTACATTTGCATGAGATGTGTGGCAAACTATATAACCCATGATTTTAGCCTAGTTTTGCGATTTGAATATATTCAACCCATTTTGAATTTTGCTTAAGTTTTCAACTGTGATTTGCTACAATTCACCTATGCTTGTTTTGCAATAGACGAATTACAATCCTTTGGGCTTTTATTCCAATCCTAGGTCTTTCCCATCAGCTAAACCTGTGTTGGATTGTTAGCTGCTTGCTGCTTGTTCTACAAGCTATGTTGAAATGCAGTTTTGGGATGAAAATTTGTTAAAATTTGCAAAATTTTACATGGGAACCAGGAATGGTGTTTTTTTGTTTTGCTTAATTGTTTTTAATGTATTTCTTAATATTGTCGG
>Ga0209611_10010948_pt1 | contig 13219 bp, 8 predicted proteins | sample S1TSphgellanicum_3_FD_187693 | JGI IMG/M metagenome (GOLD analysis project Ga0209611, IMG submission 187693) | Host-associated microbial communities from peat moss isolated from Minnesota, USA - S1T2_Fc - Sphagnum magellanicum MG (SPAdes) (version 2) | ecosystem: Host-associated > Plants > Peat... | reverse complement strand
GGGGGAAGGAAGGCAAATGGGGGGCTCTAAACTATTTGACTCTTGAGGTAGATCAAATAGGTAAATGTAAGGTAAAGCCATAGGGTGGGGCATTCCCAAAATAAGGGGCCTAGGATAAGGCAACCAAGTTTGGGCCTCCATTGTGAAAATGCCCCCCATCCCTAGGCTTTATCACAACATGCATAAAAAAGCAAGAAACAACAATTATCATGAACCTAAATATATGTAAGTCATGAGACATAAAAGTAAAAGGGATATTACATATTATGCCAATTTAGGAATGAGCCAAAGCTTGAAGATGGATCATAAGGTTTGTAACAAATTGTGTGATCCTAAGGTTGGTTGAAAAGCTCATAATGAAGATATGGGTTTTTAAATTTATATTCTCTCATTGTTTCATTATTAATTTCAACAACTTATTAGAGCTTGGACTTTCTCTAGTTGTCCATTCTAAAAGCTTTGGTGTTTTGTGTGTTTGTTTTATGGTGTTGTTCTAGTCATAATCATGACATTCAATTATGATATTTGAAGCATTAAAAAGCTTAATGGCAATCATTTTCATAATTGGAAGATGAAGATGAAGTTGATCTTGCATGATAAAATTTGTGGGAGATTGCTTTAGGAAAACTATAAACACCAAAACTTGAGTTTGAAAAACTTGTTCCTAAAGGAGACATTTTTTAACATTATTTGTTTATGAAGAAAAAGAAGTTGGCTTAAAGGATAATATTTTAAAACCTTTTTTTATTATCTATTAAATTGTGTAGCATATGCAAAAAGTGCAAAAGATGCTTTAAATAACCTTTGTGTAACATTTAAAAGATGGAATGTTGGCAATGGATTGTAACCACATTAAGAGTTTTACAATCTTATGATGGAGGAAGCCACTTGTGTGCAAGCTTACATCAATAAGCCTCAAATGATTGTAAATTAATTGGCTATTATTTTCAATATTTATCAATGAAGATTTGAACCCCTCTCTTCACAAGCACAAGCCAAATCCTTAACCAATTCATCATGACATTGATTTATGACACAATGTTTTGGCAAAAAATTTAACAAGTGTCAATTTTATACTCCCTTATATATCTGAATTATTGAAACATCTTTTCTTTTTCATACCTTGTTCAAATGATATGAATGAAACTTTTTTGGAACAATGTTCAAAGATGTATGCATTGGATTAATTTTTTTCAAAACTCAAGCAATTTATGAATAAAGACTATTGAAATATGATTTGTGGATTTACAAATTGTGACCATGTTTTAAAAAATTGTATATCCAAATTTTGAAATGTTTTTTCATATTCATATTTTTTTAATAAAAAAAAGTAAATATTTTTTCAAAATTTTCAATGATCTATGCATTAAATCTAAAGCATTCTTCAAACTTTTAAACATCTATCAATAAAATCATGTTTTCAATATAAATTGTGAACCTACATTAAACATGTGCCCACTTCAAAAAATTTCAATCATTTTTTTTTCTTTTTCTTTTCATACCTTGCTCAAATAAAATAATTGAATAGGATATCTTGAAGAATTTATGTATTGGATTAAAAAAATCTTTAAATTTTCAAATTAAAAATAAATAAATATTGACTATCAAGTTATAAATATTTTTATATTTATTTATTTATAATTAATTAATTAATTATACTTTCGAAATTGGATTCAAGTCATTTATATTGCAATTGGGGTGTGTATCAATTGTGACCTAAAATCTTGGCTATTCAAATGGGATTCAAATCAAGTCAACATTTTTCCAAAGTTAAAAATTATTTCAAAAAACATTTCATGCTTTTGGGACCAATTGTGACGAAAAATCTTGATTGTTCAAATGGCAACCAAAATGTGGTTGACATTTTTTGATGGTTAAAATTATTATTTTAAAAATATTTTTTTGTTTTTGGGACTGAATTTAGGTCATTGGATCTATTGGTTTGGAATTTTTCTTTTGCAGCTATAATTGTTGATCACCATTGGGGTGAATTTTTTGTCTTCAAATGAAAGGTTACTACTTTGACCTAGGTTGACCCTATGTTGATTTTAAATTGGCATGATATTGGGCTACGTTATTGTCAAAACAAACATGACTAATGTGATGTGACAAGGCCAATGCTAATAACCATGGGTTTAAATGACTTGAATATTTAACCATGGAAAATCCAAGAAGCAAAATTGTTTAAGGGCATGAATATGAATCCACAAAAAAATTTCATAAAGTATTGGGGTAATTTTTTTGATATAGTTTGTTAACATAAGACTTGTAAGCCTTGGGTGCATTTTTAAGATCTTCACACCATGGTAAGAAGGTTGTGTGGGAACTTCAAGATAGGATTGCAAAAAATAAAATCACATTGAGTTTTTGATCATATCAAATTGCACAAACCAAATACAAAAGGTTGACCAATGCATTTAAAGCCAAAATAGTGCATAAACAAGCAATGAATTAACACACGTTCACGAAATTCCCAACAATAATCACAACCTAGACTTGGGAAGAATCATCATTATATTCCCTTATACTATACTCTTTAACTCCTAACATGGATTACATCAAAGTGGTCATTTTCCCTAAGACTCCCAAAATTGGACATCATGTGTTTCCATTCTTTGAAATTTCCCAACTCCCTTGAATGACATGCAAATAAGACAATATAGGGTCAAAAGTCTATCATGTAGACTTGAAAACAATTTTCCAACTTTATATCAAGATCTTCAATCATACTTGATTTAACCCCTCAAAATGTCATTTAAATGTTGAGAGTCACTTTGAATCCTAACATTTCAAATGGCCTACAAATCCATATTTTGGAAGTGTGACATACCCCATTTATTGTTATATTTTTAAAAAACTTCTTAATAGATTAAAGAAAGGATTATTTAAACCAATCTTTTTGGTCTTTCAAAACTTTATTCAAAGATATGGGACACCCCAAAACTTCCAACTCCAAAAGATGGAATTCAATTTGGGAATCTTGGGAATGCCTTGTTTTGACTTGAACATCTTCACTTCTTATTGGAGTATGTTTGCAATTTTTTACACTCACTTTAAATCTTGGTCTCTTGTTCATTCCAATTATACTTGGAAGTAGTCAACTTCTTTTCATCCTAAAAATGGCATTTTATTGCCCGTCTTAAGACTTGGTTACACATCTATTTTAATATCATCATAGGGGATTTCTAGGAAGTTTTAAAGTGGTGTAAATTGGAGGAAATTTACAAATGAGAAGCCCAAAAAAACAAAGCTTGCTATTATTGTGGCCTTAAAAGTCATTTTGTGAAACACTAACACAAGAAAATAAAAATTAGGAGAATGACTTCAAAGGTTATTTATGAATAGTTATAGTAGTTTTTCAAAGAACATATTTGAAAAAAGATTTGAGGCAATCAAATGTGATGGAAGTGGTGAATAGAACTCCAAAAATTTCAATATATTCTACAAGAATAATGACCTTATAAAGGAAATAACAACTCCATGTGCAATATAATAGAATGGAATAATTGAAAAAAAGAATTGAACATTTATTGAAAGTGTGCAATGCATGTTGCAACACATGAAGTTAAACCATAGTTTTGGGGAAATGAAGTGATAACTATAGCATATGTTTAGACTCAAATTCCTATCAAGGCAATTTCAAGTATGACATTAAAAGAGGTTTGGTGTGGTAACAAACCTTCCATAAATCGTTGGTGTGTTTTCAACTGTGTTGTTTCTATTCATGTACCAAAGGAATCAAGGTCTTAAAGGTGTCAAATGCATATTTATTGGTTATAATGAAAAGACTAAAAGGTAAATATTATGTGATCTTGTAAGTCATCATGTTATCATCAATCATGATGCCAATTTTTATGAATCCCAAAATTCTAATGGGGAAATAATTGTTCCAATTTTGGATTTTCAATTACAACAAATGGTTTTTAATCATGGAGGATGAAGTAGTTTTTCAACAAATGGAAGAAAATCCAATGTTGGTTAGAAAGAATCAAAATCCTTCTTATGTTTTTTGCACTAACATTGATGAACCCCATCCTTTTCGAGGCCTTGAATGGTGAAGATTCACTACAATGGGAAACTGCCATTAATTTAAACTTTGAACCATTACAAGACAATAAAAGACTTTGTTGCTTACTTATAATTCTTCCACCATGTCACAAATTAATGAAGTGAAAATGGATTTTCAAAATCAAGTAAAATGTTTGTGGTTTTGTGCCAAGGTATAAAGTTCATTTATCGGCCACAAGGTTTTCACAAGTTGAAGATATTGATTTCAATAAGATGTTTTCCATTATTGCATGAATGGAACCATTTTTCTTTCAAGAACTAGTATTTGAGCTATATATCCATAGATGAAATTACTTCTTAAATGTGTGTTTAAATGTGGGTTGGATAATTACATATGTAGGTTGAAATTTGGAGGTATAGTTTGTGAATACAAATACTAAACAAATGTGTGGATGTTTGGACTTTATTCAATATATGAACCCCACATTAAATTATGAACGGACTACCAAACTACCAATTATATCATATTAGTTCAATGGTAAATTCAATTTGTGTATTTGATTTTTGTGATAAGGAATGTTCTTCACAAATTGTTGACAAGTGTTTAGGGTAGACCAATGATTAGCAGATTATGTCAAATGAAACCATGTTACCAAACAAAATACCTTCCTTACATTATTTTGAAGGATACATCTTATGGTTGTTCGTTATTAAAAAGATTTGTAAAAGCAATGAAGTAACATTAATCTATAGGTTTTATCTTCAACCCCTAGAAGATGTCTTTTATTTTCCCATGTTTTCTCCTCACTTATAGGTGGATGAAAGCATGGTAAAATAGGCAACAAAAGTAAAACATTTCAAATTGTTAATTTTTTGACAAAAGTACAATAAAGTAAATTCAAAATCACTTTAGGGTCCAAGTAGGATAAAAAGATATGTTAACAACCTTTAAAAAATTCTTAAATAAGATTGATTCCAAAGGTGATGTGGTTACACAAGATTGGTTGAGCAATGCTAAAATAAAGTTGAAAAATGATGTTAAAAATGTTTTTACAATGTTAAAAAACATTAGTTATGGTTTTAAAAATGTTTAAAGTTATTTTATATTCATTGAATTACTTTCAAATTTATCTAAATGTTAGTTTGATACATTAAAAATGGCACATCACAAATACAACACACATTTTCAACATTAATTGAATGTATTATAATTGTAAGCATGTTAGGTAAACATTGGTTATGCAAAAATTGATTCTTTTGTACATGTTTGCAATTCACACCCTTTAAGTAACATTATGAAATCATGATGCCTTCCATTGGTAAGTTAAATACAAAATATAAGGAATATTAAAATAATAAAAAATCTAACAACTAGTATGTTTGAAAATGTTTGGTCAAGTTGTGTTCAAAACTATATTTACATTAGAAATTTGATATATTACGATTATAAATATGGAATAATTGAAAGCACATAATGTATTTTATGGGTAAATATAAAAAATTCAATATTTCATTTACATTCACTTATTTGTACAAATTTGGATAGCCTAAAATGTAAAAAAGAAATATTGCTTGCATTTTTGAAATTTTCACATTAAAATGCATATTAAAATGTGGTTATTAACTTCATTGTAATATCAAAGTTAAAGAACATATGCATATTGATCATTGAAATAATTGATAATTATAGGTCAATATTTTATAGCTTATTTTATGGCTACTTTAAAATTATGTTGCAAGTAGATTGCAAATAAAATGCAAGGATCAATTGTTATCTACTTTACTATGTTGAGACCTAGGTATAGGTAAATCCCTACTTGACCTATGTTTATAGCCGATGTCATAGGCACATTGTCTCCTTTTACAACATAGGCCACCTTATGTGCCATCTTTGTCTTTTAATCTTCCCAATTTGGTGGTATTTTTCATGCAATTGTAAGAATTATTCTATAAGACCAACCCAACTTGGTCTTCATGAAAATTTCAGCCATTCAAATAAAATTTAATGAATTGCTTAGTTATTAAAGGGTTTTAAGCTTAAGAGAGTTTTGGATGATAGGTTGGAATATGGGTTCCAAAAGGGCTTGTCCAAAGCTTTGATCTTTTGTAATAAATATATGTTCATATTTCATTTTTACCCTTCAATCAAGTCTTGTAATTAGTGCATTATTGTACGATGTAGAAGTTTTACCTTTGTTTGTTGACCTTTCAACCTCCGATTTGAGCTTTTTGTCCAAAATAAATTATATATCCCAAAGAACATCTAGATAGCTTATCAAATGGGCTTATATGTTCCCTTGGTTTTTTGTGAAGTGCAAGGAGATAATGTAAAATGTTCATCAAATTTGTATCCCTTTCTATTGCAATTGAAATGTGAGCCCAAAGATGTAATGCAAACAATTGTGTGTAGGTACCTTTTCAACAGTTCAAAGTTTTTCGATTGATTGTCATTAGTCATTCTCTTGCTTGATGTGTTTTCCAAGTCATTGCAATGCCATTTGAGGTTGTAATTTTGATTGTCCAACTAAATGTTTGATTCTTTTCCCAATTGTTTACAAACCAACTTTGAAACTTTCCACTACCAAATATTATGCTCTTGATGCTCTTCTTGTTGCAATGCCTATTCATGTTTCTCTTTCCATTTTTATTGGAACATATTGAAAATTATGGTTTGATGAGCCATGACTTTTCAATATTATGACAAACAAATTTACGTACAACCAAAAAAATTCAAAATTCTTGGAATTCAAAAATGATATTCAATTTCACGCCCTTTCACAATCCATCTAGGTATTTAAAAAAATACCATAACATATCCACGTCTACCTAGGAAGATGAATCATCAGTTTTTGATCTGGACAAAATGATTTTGACTTTGATATAATGTGTGTAACTCAAGGTTTATATATCCATATGCTTGAGCTATATACATTCATATGTCAATGAACTTCATTAAAATTATAGGTTTCCATGCAAGAAAATAAATAGTTGTGTATTAAAAACTAAAACATGATTTTTTAAATAATTAATTATTTTTTCTAATGTGCCGAACTTCACCTTAAGCTATGGTAAACATACTTGTATTAGTATTAATGCATCACCAAGTCGTTATGCATTTATTCATTTTAATTAGATTAGGTGGAATCTTGATTAACAAAGGGATTCAAATTATTCATCTAATGATAGACATCTTTACACGATAATTGTTAAACCATTGTTTAAGACTAGGTTTCCTTCTAGTATTTCATTTTCACAATTAAACATATACATGCATACTATTTATATGTAATATATTTGTTACTAAACCAACATTAATTATGGCCTTTCTCGGATGTAAGCATTGTTTTTTTAAGACAATTTCACAAACTTTTTGGATAGTCAATTGATAAGTGTGATTGTTTTATCATACTTTTTTTTCTAGCTTTTTATGTGCAACTATTTAGAAACTTCATGTTTGTGGAGGATTTGGGATAATGGTTCCACCCAAAACCATGTAATTGTACCTTAAACTAAGGTCTACACCAACTTCATATCATTGCTTACTTGATGTTGAAAAATAAAATGTATTTTATTGTGACAAATTCATGTCACCTAAAACCTTTTGGCACATGTATTATAACTTTTTAATAACATTGTTTATCTATATTAAAATATAGACAATTACATAGGTTTGAGGGCCTAAAAACATGTTTCATAGAGTAGGCTAAGGTAATGTCAAAAATAAATTAATGTCAAGTAAAAAAACTCAAACTACCATTGTACCCTAAATGGAGGTTTGTAATGGTCTCCTATTTTTTCTTGTTATATGTGGAAGAATCAAGTGCATTATTAATGTCACTAATAAGGCCACCTAGTAAAAGTATCAAATGAGTATAAGTGATTCCATTCATAATCAAGGTATTTGAAAGGATTGTTTAATGGGCAAAAGATTGCATGCACTAGTAGTAATGTGGGTTTAGTTCACTAGGAGTTTCAATAACCATTTTGATGAAGCCACCACTAATTTACTAGGCTAAAAAAATAGTTAATTCACCATGTTTCTTAGTGATCAGTGATGGGTTGGTATGGATAAGTGAATTCATTAACATGTGATCAAATGTGAAATTGACATGTGACAATGCAATTAAATTAAATTTACATGCTTTGTTTTTTTAAAATCATCATTTTATATTATTTTATTTTGATAGTTTAAAAATGTATGTATTTTATGTGGTAAACATACAATTGTTGGTATTAAGGTTTTAATTAATGTTGGGTGGTTCTTGAATGGTCACCCAATTTTCAACCTAGTTCTTAACCCAATTTTCACAATGATAACCAACTTTAGGTTCTCACATGAATGAAAATATTTTTTTCAGTTTTTTTTTGGAAAACTATATAAGTTTTCTCATAAAATTGACATTTGGTTTTAAAAATCATGTGCCAAATTAAGGTTTTGTAAACAATAGGTGCCAACTAAGGAGGCAAAGGTGCTATTTGTGGTTGGGGTTAAGGGAACAATTATAAAAAGAGCCTAAGTTCTTTTTTTCCAACTATGTTGTTTGTTTTTTTGCAAGTGTCTTATGTGTTGTATTTTTTTTGGTTTTTTTCACATTGTTGTTTCTATTCTTTTCATGTTGGCACTCTTTTTGCATTGGGTGCTACTCTTTTCGCATTGGTGCTTTTCTTGCGTTGGTGTTGTTGTTCTCCCATTGGTGCCATTGTTCTCACATTGGTGTTGTTGCTATTCTTTTTGCGTGGACCTATTGTTCTTCTTGTGTTGTGTTGTTGTTTTTGTCATGTTGGTGTTGTTCTTATTATGTTGGTGCTACTACTCTTGTCGTGTGGTTTTAATGTTCTTCCCACATTGTGTTGTTCCTCTTGTTGCATTAGTGGTGTTGTTCTGATGTGGTCTTGATGTTCATCTTGCATTATGTTATTATCCTTGTCATATTGTGCTATTGCTCTTGTTGCATTATGTTGTTACTTCGGTTGTGTTGGTGTTGTTGTTTTTGTTGCATTGGTATTGGTGCTCTTATTATGTGGTCATGATATTCTTCTTACATCATGCTACTATTCTTGTCACGTTGTGTTGTTCCTTTTGTTGTGTTGGTGTTGTTGTTTATGTACCTTTTGGCCCAACCTTATGTTATTGTTTTTCTCATGTTGGTGTTGTTGTTTTCTAATGTTGGTGCTGCTCTTTTGTCCCTAATGTTAGTTTGGTATTTCCCTTCCCTCTTACCATGTGCAAGTTGAAGCTTGGAGACCAAACACCAAACTAGTCAATAGTTGACCTTTGAGGTGACTTCTTTTTCATTTTTTTCCCATTTGGTCTTTTTTGCTTTTCTTTTTTTCCTATTTTGTTTGTTTTGTGTAATGTTTGTTTTTATATTTTCATGTTTTATTTTTTAAAGGATTTTCATATACTTTCATTTTGCATGATACACACATGATATTTCATTACAAAATTTCATTACAAATTGTATCTTGTTTTGTAAATGTTTAAGAAATAGATTTCATCTTGTAAATGGTAGTTTTGGTAGATCATATAATTGTTTAATTTGTTTGTCACTCATCATTAACTAATTTTTAATTTCAAATTAAACATGGAACAATCTTTTAAAATTGAAAATAATGTCATATATTCATGAATGAAGTAAGGATGGAAGATTTGAACATTTGCAAGAACTTGAAGAAAATGCAAGTATCTAAACATGAGGAAGCAAAAATCCAAAAAATAATGAAGAAAAAATGAAAGAAAATTTGAAAAAGTTACATGCACAAAGATTATTTTGGAAACCAAATAGTGGAAATGTTTTATGTTGGGCATTGTATTGTGTTAATGATAACAAAAAAATTGATTTAATAACTTTTCAAGTCATGCATTGTATTCTTTGTTATAATATTCCAATTTTTGATTTAAATCCAGAATCAAGCACCAAGAGGATTAATCATATATAACACAACTAATGGTATAACTACATTGAGAAAACATGTAAATGTAGACCATTATATATATATATATATATAAAGAAAAAATGAACAATCTTTTGAGGGAAGATGAAAAAAAACCTACAAAGAAGAAACCAAATATGTTTAGTAGTTCCATATCCATTTATTTTTTCTTGCAAAGGAACCTTTCAAGAAATATGATTTATTGCAAAAATAATTTTGGAGGATTTGGGATTTCTAATTATCAAAAACCATCTTCCTTTATAGTTTGTGGAAAGTATTTGGTTAAAACAATTTAGTATGCATTTTGTGTCCAAGACTTGTTTTTCTTTCCAAAAAATCATTTTTTCATGAATTACTGCCAAGTTTAGTAGAAAAAATTAAATAATTGTATGTTTTGCTAGCTTTAGCAAAATGTCATTCTACAACTACAAGCTTTGATTTATGGATGTCAATAGGTGGACATGATATCTTTGCATTGGTGATCAATTTTAGGGGCTGATTAGCAACCAAACCACATTACCCTTGGCCTTTTTGAGCTAATAGATATTACTGGACAAACTTTGGCCAATAATTTGATAAAATTATTGAACACTTATGAGTTGAGGAGGAAAATTGTTGTTTATGTCAAGGATGAGGGATTTAATCTTAACATTATGACTACAACCGTAAAATTAGTTTTAAGTTGTGATGTTATGGGTTTGGAAGAAAGTTTTCATAGAACTTGTTTTGGTCATGCATTTTCTAAGACACACCAATATGCAACAATAAATGAAATTTTTTGCAAAGGCTTAAGATATATATCTATCAAAGTTGCTCAAGAAAATTTATAGAAATGCATAACTTGGCCAAAAAATTAAGAAAAGGCTAGTAAGAATGGAACAAAACATGTGTCAATTCGAATCTTCCCCCAAGGAAATTGAATACTCAAGTGAAGACATGGTACAAATTTTATGTTTGCATTTTGTTTTTGAATTCCTACCGTACATAGTCTAACATTTTTTTTTTGTCTTTGCAAATTTGCTAGTAAAGTTATCCTTTTATAGGAAGTTTTGTAACTTAAAGAAACTATTATACTATGTAATATAATATTTTGAAGATGATTGCAAGAGCACCACCTCCATTGACATGGCACATAGTATTGTTGATTCCCTTGGCCTTGTTGTGTTTGCTTGTATTTTGAACTAGTCTAGGGGTCGTTGGTTGTTAAGTGATGCATTAAATTTTGCTATATCCAAGAATATAAAATTCAAGGATGAAATTCATTATGCAACCTTTGGCAACCTAATGGAAGAAGATGCAAATGTTGTTTTTGAGTTATCATGTTTAACTTCCAACATTAAAAAGGAAGTTGTTGGGGTTTTGGATTATTTTCTTTCCTTCTTAAAAACATATATGAAGAAAATAAATCCCATTATATGCTTTCTTTGATGTTGGACCCTAGGTTTAAGACCCTTTGTCTTGTGCTTAACTTAATATTGGTCGTGAACAAGGTAAGGCCATTGTTGAAGAATATCATAGAAAATCTTTGTTTCCTATGCTTCTTAAGTGTCATTATTATTTACATCCTTTAGCTGAATCCGAAAGGGATAGTGTTGATCAAGGGGTTGAAAAGGACAACTATTTGGTTATCTTTGAAATGATTGTAGTTAATACAAGTGAGTTAACAACAAAATTGAACAATAGAAAGCTTTTCATTTTCATGCATTATCAAATGGATGTCAAAGACATCAAGTGTCCACTTCAATGGTGGGAAAAACATGAGAATATGTTTCCCATTGGTTTTTGTGTTAAACAAATCTTAAGGATAATTGAATCCAAAATTGAGATGAATAAGGTCTTTTCTTTAATTAGAATCCTCGCTGGTTTTAGGAGATGTTTACAATCAAAACATTTGGACAAAATGATTTTTGTCAACAAAAATTGGCCCAATGATCCTAAGCTAGGTTGTAAATTCTAGCTTGGTAGAATTAATTGAAATTAATTTAAATTTAAAGGAGGAGTTAGACAAGTTTGAATTTTTTTTTTGAAAGGGATGAAGTTATGGAGTTTTGAATTTTGTATTAAATTTTGGGGGTTGGGTGACCCTAATTATGAATGGACCCAAGATTTTGCCATAAAGAAATTTCAAAGGATTGTTGAATTGATTTGAAGTCTAAATTCATCATGAAATTATTACAAAAGATTCGTACTCACCCAAAAAAAACTAGGAAAATGTTATTATAAGTGATTTTATAATATTTAAAGAAACAAATATTATATTGGTTTAGCAAAATGAATTTTAGTAGTTTGTTAAAACTTGTAATTGTACAAAATTATCAACTTTCAATTCATAGATCTTGTTGGAGAGGTTGAAGGAAAATTTAAAAGTTCAAATAAAGCAAACAATGAAAACCAAAGAATAATAAGAAAAGAAAGACAAATTGTCAAATTATTTTTGATAAATTGCCTTTCGTTTCTAATGGAAAATGCAATGCTTTTAGTCTAAAAAGAATATGACGATTCTTAAAAGTGACAACCTTCCAAAAAACAAGTATTAAGAAGAAGATGATTAGTTTTGCAAAATCTTACTTCAATATTATTATACATCAATGTCATCCAATTTGAAGGACTACCAAAACTAGTTGTGACCTTTCAATTGGGGGCAATTCCATCTTCAAGGGTGGATTAATACCCTTGCAAAAATTATAGTGACCTTTTAGAATTGGTCATTGTCTAAGAACTCTTATTTCGGCCTTGCAAAATCATTATATGCAATTTTGTAAATCAATAGCCAATCACTATCAAATTTCAACAAAGTTTAAAATTTCTACATTTAAAAATCACATCAACCACAACATTTGACACATATGCTATAACTTTTTAATGACATTATTTATCCATATGAAGATATGAACAACAAGGGGTTGGAGGTGTTGATTCATGCTTCACAAAGTATGCTTGTGTTAAAATAAGTTAGTCTATAATTTTTTTTCAAGAAATCATAACTAATTCCACAAACTTGTCCAAAAATTAGAATTCCACTTGGAGTCGATTTATGAATTCTCTTGTATTTAACCAAAAATTGAGTTTGAGATAAAATCAATAGTTGTTGCAAAAAATTTGATAGTTTTGAGTGTTTCTACCTTATGATTTTGGTTTGAATTGGGAACAAACTTGCAAGTGACAATTGAAGACTAAGATTTATTTGCTTAGGCTAATATTTAAATCAAAATTATATTTCCATTCAAATGAGCTAAACAATAGCTACATGCCAAGGTGGATTTTGAGAGAGGGGGGG
>Ga0209611_10010945_pt1 | contig 13220 bp, 11 predicted proteins | sample S1TSphgellanicum_3_FD_187693 | JGI IMG/M metagenome (GOLD analysis project Ga0209611, IMG submission 187693) | Host-associated microbial communities from peat moss isolated from Minnesota, USA - S1T2_Fc - Sphagnum magellanicum MG (SPAdes) (version 2) | ecosystem: Host-associated > Plants > Peat... | reverse complement strand
AAAAAAAATCGGGCAGGGAGGATGGGATTTTCGTCCATCCAGAAAACGGCCTCAACGGGCTCATCCGCAACTGGTGCATTGGTGGGTGCTAATTCACTCCAGCCCTTACCCTACCAACGTCTCATGGTTTCAGTTCCGTCGGTACGTTTTTCCTTACCATGAACTACGTGGGAATCTTACAAGGTACATTCATGCAACCTTTGAGGGAGTACTTCCTTCCAAATTCCAATTTTGGAGCATCCTTTTTCTCTAATACAAAAGTTAAATTCAGCACCATTCCCCACTTGTCTTTTCTTGGGAATTTGTTGGCTCTGCCCACCCAGAGGGTGATACATCATCTAAGGAGGTGGGATCACTTGCATATAGAAATTTAGGAGCAGCAGAACCAAAACTGGGAACTGGCGTTCAATTAGAACCGGACCCAGAACCAGAACTGACCCCAAAACGTATTGCATACAATTTTTGGTTCTAAACTTTTTCAAATTCAAAATTCAAGCTTGAAAGTTGTTTCTTTTCCCCCATTTATGACTGAGGTTAGATATGTTATTAGTTTGAGAAAATAATCAGGGTTTGGAATAACAAGAGCACCAATTTTTTGAATAATAATTTGGGTTGGGCTGGGGGTAGCATTAGGCATGTAGATCTTACTAGTGGAAAATGTCTCAAATATGCAATTTTTAGAAATTATTATTATTTTGTTTAGTGATATATGTGGTCACATTTCATTGGTGGTACAGTGCTACTAACTAGAAAAAATTCAGTTCTGCACTCTGTGTAGGTAGGATTTAGAACTGGACTCCCTTATAAAGAATTTATTTATAAAGAACTGGGAACGGGGGTCTTCAAATGTGAAGAACCGGGTCTGGAACTGGACCAGAGGTTCTATAATATATTCTTAAAAATCCTTGAACCACAACCTGGGGTTCTTTCACAAAAGAAAAATTGTAAGTTGGGAACCAGACCCAGAGGTTCTCTTGAAAACTAAAGAACCAGCCAACACAGAAAATAACCAATGAGGGATGTTAAGCGTGCAAATATTCCTTATAGGCATGTATGTAATAAGAGCATCTCCACCCCAAAATTGTAAACAACTCCTTTATGTTAAAATAGAATATTCTTTAATGATCACTGTCCAGCGCACACACGTCATAAAAGTCCCTTTAAGCAGTCAATGATCATTTATATCTTTACATCTGGACGAATAGTCACTGTCCAAATCCATAGTGGAAAAAAGATTAAAGAGGTTAAAATGACCACTGCAAAATGGACATCAATACAGGAGCGCACCAGGATTTACACCATCTTACTGCAAGATTTAATCAAAAGGGGTGTTTACAGGTGTAGGGTGGAGATGCTCTAAACACACAACACAGAAAATTCTCTAAAATATGGCATACCACAGCCCATAATTTCCCATCGAATACTAAGTCAAAATTTCGACTGGTGTTGACTGTTTCGTCGCCATGCCATCTAGTACACACCGTGTGGTTTTTCCTCCACTGAAGAGTCATCGGTATGGCATCTTGTCCATGCCGTATGGTTTTCGCTCCTGTCAAGAGTGGGGTAAGGTGTAACAAGTAAAACTCTGAAATAAAGGCTGGCTCTTATATAGATACAGTTTCTGAGACTTCCTTGCTGCTTTCCTTGTAATGTCACAGTCTACAATTCCTCCCCTCTTCGGCAATAGTACACTCTGCATCTTGTTGACTTGTGCGCCCATTATGGAGCTATTTAACAGAAATGCTCTGAACCTGCAGGACTGGAGTGACCCAGCCCCCATGACTGCACCAGTTCCATTTGGGATGAACTCAAGTTCATCCCAATTATTGGATCTCCTGCAGGCATTGAGGTTGGGTCACTTGTTTTTTTTTTCTTTTTCTTTTTCCTCGCTTATTTCAAGGCTACCCATAAAGAACACTTATTTGGCTGCCCAAGCATTTCAAACTCCAACTACCTACCTGACTTTGCATCTACTTACCTCCACCCCGTCAAAAACCTTAAACCTAGTCATCACTCAAACCTTGCCTTTGTAGTTTGTAGGAGGAGAGGAGCATTGTTGTAGCCAGAACTTGAATGTAGCCAAAAGAGGAGCCAAAACTTGAGCATGAATGTAGTCATTGTTTCAAGGAAAGGTCATTGTTGTAATTTGGTTTTGGAGCAAATGAGTTGTTAAATGATTAGGAACCAAGTGCTACTACAACATAACAACATAATATTGCTGCAACATCGGAGCATAACAAAGTGTTGCTACAAAATCAAAGTGCAACGAAGATGGTGCTGCAAAAGATGTGCTGAAGCAATATTGTAGAAAACGTTGTTGAAGATAGTGCAACAAAAGACATTACTAAAACGTTGCTATAAAAAATGTTGCTAAAATGTTGTTGTAAAAGACATTACCTTAGAAAATAACTTGTGCATTTGTGGCAAGTAAGTGTACATCAATCCCTTTTTTTTTCCTTTGTCTTTTTTTTGGTCTATGTCCCTCTGCAAAGAAAATGATTATGAGTGTTGCACTTGACATCACCTTCTAGTCTTCTTACGAAACCAAGGCAAAAGACAATGACAAATGCAACATTCATTGTTGTCTTCTAGTCTTCTTATGAAACCAAGGCAAAAGATAAAAACAAATGCATCTCATCGTCATCTTCCATTTTTTTTTCTTCAATTGCAACAAACGACAATGAGTTGAAAGGTTCGTTGTCATCTTCTATTGGTTTATTTTGGGTTGTAAAAGACAACAACAAGCCTCATGGCCCGTCATCGTCTCTTGGTTTTTTTCCTTGTTGTGTTATAATAGTATATTTGGAATATTATTTTGGAATTTGCATTGAAACATTTGATCTAGGGAAGCATTCTTCTAAATTCACAATTAGTGCATGACTTTATAATGTAACAATAAGAAAATAAAATACTAATGGTTTCAATGACACACAATTTGTGAATGCCAAATGTCTTCTGCAAGAAATGAAGGAAGTGGGAAGTAGGTAAGGAAGTTAGAAATGAAAACACTCTAAAAATGTGATCCATAAGGAGAGAGTTTGGTAACTTACTATAGTGATGTTCCTTCAGCCTGAACCCCAGTGCTGCCTAATTTCAAATTGGAGCTGAAATGAAGGACCACCCCCCTTTTTGTATGTGTGTGGGCATTGAGGAGGAGCCAACCAGGTGTTTTATATTTACAAAAAATGATGACGAGCCTCTCGGCTCGTCTTTTGTGTTTTTTTTCTTCAATTGCAGAAGACAACAAGTTGAAAGGCTCATTGTCGTCTTGTGGTTTATTTTTTGGGTTGTAGAAAATGATGACAAATCTCCTAGCTCATCATCGTTTTATGGATTTTTCTTGGGTTGAAGAAGATGACGACAAGCCTCCCAACTCATCGTCATCTTGTGGTTTTTTTCCTTAGGTTAAGGAAGGCGACAACAAATTGCAAAGCTCGTCATCAACTTGTTTTTCTTGAAATGCACAAGATGACCACAAGCCTCTTGATTCAACATTGTCTTGTGCTACTTTTTCTTGATTTGTAAAAAATGACAATGAACCCGGAATTCATTGTCCTCTTGTGGTTTTTTTTCTTAAATTATATAAAACAACAACAAACCTTTTATTTCATTGTTGTTTTGTGATTTTTTTTTGGGTTGCAAAAAGCGACAACAAGCCAAGAAGCTCATCATCATCTTGTGTTCATTTTTCTTGGGTTGTAAAAAACAATGATAAGCCGAAAAGCTCATCATTGTTTAATGCATTTTTTTCATTGTTGTACAAAAAGGGGCCACATGTCATGCCCAAGAATTTGTGTAATTATTAATGAATTTTTAAATATAAAAATACATAAATGAATTAATGTAAATAATTAATCAATATAACCAAATAGTTATAATAAATATAAATGTAATAATTTATTTTTATTACTGTTATATTACTTAAAATGAATTATAATGATATATATATATATATATTATAATAATCTAATTTTGTAATTAGATTATATTAATTAATTTTAATAAAAAATAATAGTTCTGAAATACAAGGCCTTTAAACCTTTAAATATAATGAACAATATTTATTATTATTAGTTGTGGGAACATTTAATTTTGCAATTCTTCTTACTGCAAGTTGTTGTTTTTGAATAAAAAATTGTAGCAAGTTGGAAAAAGTAAGTTATTATCCATTTTTATATTTTTTTGTAATTGTTTGTTCAAGGCAACTTGAAGTTTCTTGGCAATGGTGGTAATCGCCATTTTTGGGGAGATTCAAGTTTTTTTTTCTTGGATTGATTGTTGTTTAAAGATTTGAGTGTTTTTGTTGTAGGATGGCACATGCCTAAAAGAAAATTAAACGCTAAATAAAGGTGACTATTGATAATTAACAATAAGTGAATGTTGTAACAAATGAAGAGGAACATGAAGTGACAAAAAAATATCATATATATTCCTATTTTTTATGGTAAACCCTAAACCCACTCCTATTTTTGAAAGTAAATTTGTTGTGATGGATGATATGTTTCACATGATAGGGTTTAAAAGAATGAAATGCAACACATTGTGAATACAAAATCCAAACCATAAATCCCATTTTCATTTTCTATTTGAGAATGGGGATGGAGGTTTTATTTGCCCAATTTTTTCCAAGCAATATCCTCATCATTTTAAGGGTTTAGTTGCTAGTTTATTTTAAATGCCCTCCTTGTATTAATTACGATTTTTTTGTTAGTTTGTCATACCTTCATATTTTTTACATTATTTTGTTGGTCTATTTGCAATACCTTCATATTTTGTAGGGTTCTTACTAGTTTGTTTACAGTACCTTCATACTTTGTAAGGTTTTATTAATGGCATGTTTGTAATACTTTCATCATTCTTAAGGATCACTTGCTGATTTGATTTTAAATGTTCTTCTTGTGGGGGCTTTGGTGGTTTCACATGAAAGTGATCAAGTAAAAATACCACCAAATCATGCAATGGAAAATGCAGATTAGGTTCATGAAAGGTTAAGTTGGAAGTGTAAGATCAATGGATGCATCAACACTTATGTGGCTAAATGGTTGTTTCATTAACATTTGGACAACAAACACAAGCTTTGCATGGAGGTAGGCAAATATGGTCATCCTACTACTCATGTTGCGGGACCAAGGCAACAAAATCACCATGTTATGAACGTTTGAGTTTTGAACAATCACATCCAAGGCAAAAGTAGAATGAAAAAAAGGCCCTTGATGAAGTGAAGAAGAAAGTGGAGTTAAAATGGGATGAACTCCAAACCCAAGTGCAACAAATGGAACAAGTTAAATGGCTTTTCTTGGTATGTTTAACCTCCAAGATCTTGTTGGGCATCATTGGGGTTCTTGTATGAGGCATGGGGTTCATCCCACAAAGTGCATGGGTGCACCTTGAAAAGGACAAAAAACTTGTTGAGATAATTCAAACAAGCAAAGTTACCTATGCAAAACCTTTGAAAGTTGCATGGGGTGCTTCGAATTAAACATTGGAGTCAAATAAATGTAATTAAATTTTAAAAATGGATGCAATATCCAAGTATCATAATTCCAAATTCATTCATTGGTGGTATATTTCCATATTTATACTTTTTTTTATGTTAACATTGTTTACATCTTAATATTGGAATCTAATTTATTTTTAAAATAAATTTTGTGTTAAGCTTCAGGGCATAACGAAAGAGGCTTTTGTTGCATATGCAATTCAACTTGCACTTGAACATCATCAACTATTTACTCATCAACATCCAACAAAAGCTATAGAAACTACAACAAAATATCACATCATTATGGCCATTCTTTTTACTTCATCTTTGGACGAGGAATAATTATAGATACAACTTCAGTGTACATACGCACCATTTTTGTATCGAGCCATTATAAATTAAGTTAGCATGATATATTTTTATCACCATCCTTTTTTGTAATGTGGTTACTTGAACATTTTTATATTAATCCACTTGTTTTAATTTTGACCTTTAATTTTGAAATTTGTAGATTTTGGGATCATCTTATGCCATGTTGCACACAATACCCCCATCCACCACAAATGGATTACATTTAGTATAAATCAAATGAACAATACCTTCATCCAATAGGATTAACATGTTTTGTGCCCATGTTAAAGCATTTAAACAATATTTTCATTATCCTTTATCATGAAACACTCGCACAATAACCTTAAGGGAAAAATGTAATTTAATATTTTTATATAATTACATTGCCCATTTCATGAAAGGACCCCTTGGTGCATAAACTAGTTTCTCTATGTGGGTATTGCAAAATTTTAATGTTCTCTTGTTCATGGTTGGGTTTTCCATAAAACATCTCAAATTGCAATACTTGCACATCGACCAACTTGTGTTCATGTTCCATTATCCCGATTTAAATTTTTGTCTAATATATGTTTCAAATAGATGAAGGGGACATTGGGTTTAAGGAAATTAAGCCCACCTTTTTGTCATTAATAATTTTAAGATAACCTTTTTCCTAACATTTATATTATTTTCATGGAATATTTTGTAAGTGAATTTATGTATTCACATACACATATATATATAACCAAGTTCTTATTTTTCTTTTCTTTTTCATTAAAGTAGAGGAAACTGAAGGTGACTCCATGGCAAAAGTATGAATGATAAAAAACCTTCCCACTAGTTAGGGTCCCCTCACCAAATTAGGTGTAAAATAGAAGCTTTTTTGGTACTTATATAAAATTGTTTCATAGTTTTATTATAATTATGTATCCAATTGATAGTCTATACACAATTTAGGGTTATGCAAAAATAATTCCAAAATTAGGTTTAACAATTAGTTCTAAAAAATTTGTTAAATTCCACCATTAAAGTTATACAACCAACTATTTTTGTGTTTATTTAATTTAAGGTCAATGTAAGAATTTTTTTTGCATATAAAGGTTTTAGCTTAACATTTTAGGGTTCATTGTGTAGGTTTGTTTAATTTTTCAAATTTAAACCTATGCATCCATTAGGTTGTAATGTTTACATAATTTATCGTTTATGCAAAAAAAAATTTACCAATATTAGGTTTAAAGGTTTTTTTTTGCATGAAATTATTTACTTTTTAAATGAGGGTTAAAGTTTTCATTTGTAATATCATACCCTATAACGTTATGTTAAATCCCAAATGCATGCCCCAACCCCAAATTGCAATACTTAAGTAAATTTATCCACCCTTGATTTAATAATTCAAAACCTTGTTCCTTCATCATCTAATTAAATGTATAAGGTTATGTAAATATATCTTGTCTACCAAATGCAATATCTACATCTAGTGTATAATATATATATATATATATATATATATATATATATATATATCCAAAAGACAACAATTTTTTAAAACTTGAACCAATTATTAATACCTTCATCTGTAGGTGTAAGCATTGACTATGGGCATGTCCCAATTCCAAATCGTAATTTGCAATACCTACATCATTTGAAATCAGTGTTAAAATGATCATTAAGGCAATTTTTCCTTTATTACTGTATTGTAAAACTACTAATCTACCATAATAAGCTTACCACATTACCTACATAAATCTATATTGTGTACCTGCACCAAAAGCCCATTTTTAGTTAATAAATATTTTTTATGCATGTATTGCAAAAATTTAATCCTTCATCATGTAAGGGGATCTTGTCCACCAAATGCGATACCTACATCTAATGGACCGAATGTAATAAAAAATATCCAAACATTTGATATTTGATATTTGATGTTTATAAATAAAGCAAATCCATTAAAATAAATCATCATTCTAATGAGAAAGGGTAGGACAATACCCACATTAAGTGGTCAAATCCCCCATTGGAAGGAATAGGGAATTTGCAATACCTTCATCTAACACATTAATATATAATTAATACCCATGAAAGATATGAAATTATATGTAATACGTGTATTAATGCTCATCAACCTTTAACTATGATATATTTTAAACCTAGCAATATTTGCATGTAAGACCAATTTAATGCCATAAGAAACAAAATGGGTAAGCATTATTCGCATATTAACTTGTAGATTATTGTACAATTGTGACGCACTCCCAACTCCTTGAAGGACTCAAATGTGAGTCCAAGTAGAAGATAGCGAAAGAAGGAGGAGTAGGGGCATGCTCCCTAATTCACAACACTTTGAGGGGTAGAAGGGCGTGTTGGAGCTCCGGGATGGGACTAAGAAGAGTTGACAAACTTCACTCACTCATACGGGCCTACACACAACTCACACAAAGTGGTTAGTGTGTAATTGGAGCACCTTTGGTGCTAGGACAAACCACGCGCAACACGGACACATTAAATTCACCATGGCCCGGACTTGGGGGAAGCCACCACCTTCCCCCTTATAGTATACTTTGTGGTTGGCCACGGAGCCTACATCCAAATGGCTTTTCTCTCTCGGGACTCCCGAGTGGGAGTCCCGAAATCACGCTGGTTAGGACTCCCGCAACTTTGGAGCCCCATAACTTTGCAAGCAGACCTCGGATCGAGATGCAATCTGAAGCAAAGTTGTATCTCTTGTCAAGATCTTTCCAACGGTATGTTGCACGCCCTTTGCAGCCAAGTAAATTGGGTCGATTCTTGACTTTTTCTGGTCGGGAGTCAAACTGACAGTTTGACTCCTAGCCCTTCTTTTGGCCATAACTTGTGTTTTAAATGGCCAAATGAGCAATGCGAGCTCATTTTAGACATCTAAGTTCTAAGAGCTTTTCAATAATATAAACAACGTCACAATCCATTGAGTTTTGACCCCTGAAATTGCTCTTTGAAGTTTCGAGAGTCCACTGAAACTCCGTCTCCCAAAGTGGGAGTTACCTTGGGAGTGTGAAGGTTCACTCCCTCATATTTCCTCACACTTTTTTACACTCTCGGGAGTGTGTGATGTGACTCTCGGGCTTCTTCTTGGCCCACACCCTTGCGGCTTTTTTGCCTTGACTCCTGGGCTCCCATTTGGCCCGCAACCTTGTATCCTTTTTTCCTTGGTCGCGAGCCCAAGGTTAGGGTTGTGACAAATTGAGCTATAATACCCACACTATATAGGGTGGTAGTTAAGTTGTACATGATGCAAATATGCAATAGCCACCTTTATATGACATTTGAATGAGATATTTTTGTTTGAGAGTTTAAGAATACATGTGTTATATAGTTTTAGTAATGTAACTTTAACTTTCAAACCCTATATGTTTATTAATACAAAATTAATGCATTAACACATAAATAATTTATTCTTTGACACAATTGTAATATCATGCACATTTTAGTAATGGAAAATTAAAATGGGGAATAAGTACAAACAATTTTGTGTTGTTTTTTTTACTCATGAACCCTTTTCTTATGGATATTTCCATGTTCTAATATCATCTCATGTGAACCTTTCATCTAATGCATTGAATTGCCAAGTCCATCATTGACACAATGAAATACCATGTCGAAATGCATGATTTCATTCACCTTGGAAAGGCAAATACTTCATACATCTATTGCATTAACATGCAACGATGATGTGGTGTGGTTTATGAGTTGAACCCCACCTTCTTTGACTTCGTTGATGATTTCTTGCATTATGTCACCCATTTGAACAAACATTTTCTCTATGGGGCTAGATGAACTTGAAGGTTGGTTGTGATCCTTTTTTTTTTCCACATTGGGGGAGGTATCATCTAGTGTCATAAGCCTACACATATCAACAACCCATGGTTTTTTAGAATGATGTTCACCGGCCTTTTCATCATCAAATTCATTGTCATAAATGTGCAAATAAGTAGGGTCTGCAAACATGTGACAAAACCTCCATGATCAGACCATGTCACACAATATTGAATGGTATTTTCTTTAATGAAATTGGTACATATAAGAAGAATGGCAACTTGATGCTTGCACAAGCTTTTCATGCGACACACATTCACATGTGCAACAAGCATACTTGGTGAAAGGAAATGGGACCTTGTATGTCATAATTTGGATGTTGTTGATTTCATACAATCCATGCATGGTTGATTTTGTTGGAATCATTTATCTCATGGGTGATATGGGTGTGAGGGATCAATGTGTCCTTTTCAATGCTTGCTTTCACAATGTGTTCCACAACCTTATTTTTTATAAACCCACATGTGTGGTGTGTTACACAATTCACAATGAAAGGCATTACTTGTTGGAACATCTGCAGATCTTTGTCTTACTTAAGTTTTACATCATCTGTAAAAGCATGTTTGGTGTGCTTTCATGTCACAACTTCCTCAACCTTTTAACTGTCTTTTGTCACCCCCCAATTCCTTGACTATGTTTCCTATATGACCGTTCCCTGATTTCAGTTCCCAGGGGCACCGTTTATATGTTTTCATTCAAAATTCTTCCTCCAAGCTTTCAACCCATTTTGCTTTCTATCCCCATCCCATGTCTTTTGCACCAATAGAGCTAATGATCTTTAACACCTATATAAGCTTATTAAACTTTCATGACAATACAAATGTTCATTCCAAGGTGTCCGTTATGGAATATGCATGATCAAGGGATATTGGGACCTTTGGCACCAATTGGCATACAAAGCTTGGAAAGCTAAGAATTAATTAATCGTAATGTTTTATTCATCTTTCAAATTGTAGCTCATGTTCACATGTTTCAACTGAGAATTAGCACTTGCTGATGTGCATAGAGTATGCGGGCCAAGTGATGACTGATGAGAAACAAATGAAGATGAAAATATGTCTAGATTCCTAACTCTTAGTGCTACCCACCTCACCACTGTGTCACAAGACTTCCTCTCGCCCTTGCACACACTTGAGAGGTGAGTTGAAAATCCATGTTTCACAATTCTCGGGAAGTTCACAAGATCTATAATGTGCCACCACTGACTGCTGAAAATTTAAAGTACATCACCATAAAGACTGCAAATGTTCTTTTGTTATAACATATATGGATTTGATTAATGTATTACTTAGATTAAAATATATTTACATTGGATTAACACCTTTTAGAAGGTGCTAGATTTGAGCTTTTTTTCCAATAAGTAGATACAAGTTTTGGAATCTAGTAGAGTCAAAGATCCTCAAACCTTGTCATTCTTTTTACAAGGTTCATAATTTTAATGTTGGATAGTTTGGTTCATTTCTTTGTGTGATTTAAAGTTTCATAAATTCCCACTTATATTGAGGATTTTTTGTAAATTGCTAGTTTCTATTTGTATAGTGACTTTGACCAATGTCTCTAAGTGGCTCAGTTCCTTTTACAAGCCCATACTTGACTACCTGTGGTCAATGATATTTTTGTATTAAACCTTAACAAGGCTCATGTTCATTCTGTTAGTAATTAAATTTTCATTTACTATGCAGATTTAATCTTTTGAAATTGGTGTTTGATAAATTTTCTCTGCTTATGCACAATCATATCAGAGATATAAATTCTATTTACAATAAGAGGAACCTAGTTGATGTTCCAACTATTTTCCTGGACAATTTAAAATTACGAAAATATGAAAATAAGTGACTCCTATGGGAATTGAATCACTCGATTTCAAAAACTAGAAATAGACATAACTAGATCATTATATTAGTTCCAGTATGTAGCCAACGAAATAGATAAATGTTATTTATTGTTACAACTTCTTTATAGCCAGTTTGGCTAAATCTGTTTATCAATGATCATGCCTTTGGTTACATCACAAATTGAACACTAAATCGATCTAGAAACCTATATGAAAGAGAGATTTATTTTTTTGTGTTCACTTCTCACTATTGTGCGAAATTTTTTTTTAGAAAAACTGGAAATTTTCAGTGTAAAATGTGCTTTCTTCACAAGAAGTCGGCACACTAGCAAAATCACAAAATTGAAAAATAAACAAAACACTGGTAAGAAAGTTCAGATCAGGATAGTCTTCAGTCATCGTTTGAGTTTTCATTTTTTTAAAATTATTATTGTTGGTGCATCGAACAACTCTTTCACATATCTGTGGCTTAAGAACAAAGAAGACATAAGTCATTTTAAGTCTCCCCATAGTTTCAAGGTTGTGAAAGCTTCAAGATATTAGAGAGTTTGATAAATAATCTTTTCCTTTCATTCTATCGTCGTCCTTAGAGAGAATGAGTTGGTAACATCATAGGTGTCAGTTTCAGAATCTATTTAACAGATTTTTACTTATTTGTGACATGTATTTATTTGTACAATAACCAAAAGGCCAGACTCTCGATGATGGAAATAATTCAAAAACCCTGAGAATTAGTGCTGATTGTAAAAAGATACCTAAAAAGGTTTTTAAGAAATTTCCATGGCCAAGCTCATAGACATTTTGTTTGTTACTCCATACCCGAGGTACAATTGTATGTGAAGATTTAGATCTTTTTCATCCATTTTGTATGCAATATTGAACTTCTTCGGAATACACACCACAACCCTTATTTCCTATGTGAAGAGTTATGTACATTTTTGACTCAAGATTTGCTTGGTCAGACCTGTGTTCAAGAAGCTTGAGCTCTATGATTTATTTAAATTATAATAAATAAACCAGTGTTAGGTAGGTTTATGGCAATGTGTGTGTTTTTTTTGCTAAATTTCAATGTGAAAAATATGATTTCGACCTATACAAAAGGTTTCCATGGAAAAAATGGCCAAAATTAGCCGGGATGTTTTACAAAAAAATAATTCTAGATTGCCAAATTTTTATGATAAGTTCCAATAGGTAGTCAAGAATATAGAAGGATTTTGTTTTTTTCTACTTTCATATCTAATCTGTAGCCAAATCTGGCTAAATCATCCTATGGATGATTGCCACTTCAGCTACATCACAAAATTGAAAAAAAAACCCTGGTATATGATTTATCATACTCTAACATGGTAATGTTATAGACAAGTTCCATACCAAAATGAGTATAACTATAATTTTAATTTTAAATGATGGTAAAAATATAAGTAGTGAGAAGCAAGTAGTGAACATCCATATTGATACTCTGTGAAATATATATTACAAGTTAAAATATTCTTCGTTTTAACTTCTAATGCTTGAAATGAAAGCTAGTAGAGTGTCTAGAGTGAAGGTTACAAGAACGCCTGAAAGGCTCCTAAGACGCATATATTGTGTGAGATTCTTGGAAGATACGAATGGAAAAACCAAGAAAGCTAATGTGCCATGACAAATGGGTCTCGCACATGAAGGAATAGGCGCGGAAGATGCCGTGCGAGAAGTAGATCTGCCTGCGATCAGCCACAAAACCTGGCA
>Ga0209611_10010944_pt1 | contig 13223 bp, 16 predicted proteins | sample S1TSphgellanicum_3_FD_187693 | JGI IMG/M metagenome (GOLD analysis project Ga0209611, IMG submission 187693) | Host-associated microbial communities from peat moss isolated from Minnesota, USA - S1T2_Fc - Sphagnum magellanicum MG (SPAdes) (version 2) | ecosystem: Host-associated > Plants > Peat... | reverse complement strand
CAAAGAAAAAAAGAAAAAAAAGGCATCACGGAGAGTAGCTGACGGATCTGTGAGGTGGCGAGGTTATCCACATCGATTCTTTAAAGAGGGAAGAAGAATCTGTGGAAGTTTGGAAGAATAGGTGACGCATTTGTGTTAGGGAGAGAGCTTGTAAGAAGATCATTGAGACTTTCTGGTGTGTGTGTGTGTGTGTGTGTTGGCGTTCCTTCCTCCAATGGCATTTTGGAGAAGAGGAGGAGTTGGGTGGTGGTCGAGAAGCCTGCTCTTGAGAAATTGCATTACTGCCTTCCTTCCTTTGCAGAATTCAGGCCTCAAACTCTTTTGTGCAAGCTCTGGTGATGATCCACAGGTATGTGTGTGTGTGTGTGTGTGTGTCCCTCTCAATCCTTTCTTTCTGCCTTTTGTCCCTGACCTGAAACATCATTTGAGTAGATCAGATGTAACGCTCTAGGCTTTGGACTCTAGGGCTTGAGCTCTAGCGTTTGCAGCTGCTGCTTTCTAGCCCATGTCTATGAAAACAGAATTCACAGACAAAAGACTTTGGAAACAGAGAGAGTGTAGAATATGATTCCATTATTGTTATGCTCATTTGTTCCATCATCTGTGCCTGCCATATTCTAGAATCATTACCTGTTTGGAGAATGCATTTGAGCTGCATAGAGGCTTAATCACTCCATCACTTCCAATTGATGCCAACTTCTTCACTTGATGATGCAATGTGGTGGGTGGCAGCAGCGGGTGGGGTTTGTGGGGCTTGGCAACATGGGAGCACACATGGCATCTAAGCTTCTCAAAGCGGGTCACCATCTTACAGTTCATGACAAGTACAATTTCATCATTTCTCATTCTCCAGTATATCATCTACTTGCCACTCTTTGCCACATGTTGGCTTTCTTCTTCTTATAGTAAGCATTGTACATGGATGGAGTTTGTTCAAAGCAAATGTAAAAAACTGTATCTGTTGCTGATTTTAAAGTATGAATTTGTTGTGCACTTGATACAAAGCTCCTTCTAATTGTTTTCAATGCTGCAATTGTGGTAGGAATGAAGGGGTAATGAGAGCATTTGCTGAGAAGGGAGCAGACATGGCACCCACTCCTCATGAACTTGCAGATGCTTGTGATGTAGTCATCACCATGTTGCCATCTTCACCCCATGTAAGAACATGCCTCTTCTTTGACCAGCCTCTCTGACCCTGGTAACAATCTAAAATCCTTGTTTTCTATCACAATATCCTTATGTGAAGTTTATGGGGTTTGGTTGGGTTTTTTTCGTCCCCCCTGCAATGCTATTACAATGCTTTTCTGTGCAACAGGTTGTGGATGTGTATATGGGACCCAATGGATTGTTGAGTGCTTCTGATTCTGTCAGGCCATCACTCCTGATTGATGCCTCAACTGTTGATCCACAAACATGTCGCCGCCTTGCCAAAAGAGTTGCGGATTGTAAACTCTCCTCTAATTCAAGTATGTACATCTCGATTGGTGCCATTTCAAATCTGCAGGGGATTCTTTTTTTCAAAATGAAAACTGGAAAATCAAAGTGCTCAATGCAAAGTGACAGCACACTCATCTGGTCATGTTAGCATTCAAAGTGCTGTTGATGGTCTGTCACTTTGTGGGTGACATTTGCAAGGTTATTGACTGTACTCATCTTTTTTGCATTACCTTCAAAAACATTGTTGTGGATTTTTTCCTCTGCAATCTCATGGAATAGGTTGTGGTTGATGCAGAAAAGATTGGGGCAGAACAACAAGCTCCTCTGTTGTTGGATGCTCCTGTGTCAGGTGGTGTGGTTGGAGCTCAGGCTGCAACACTCACATTTATGGTGAAGAAGCCCTGAAATCCTAATTCTCTTAACCTTTTATTTCCATCTTCCATCTTGGAAGGTCTGAGAAAATTTCACGTTTTAATTTCCTCAGCCCTTCCCAATATGGAAGATGGTCTCATGATTGGACATAACAGGTTGCAATTCTTGGTCTTGTGCATGCAAATCTAAAGGAAGGAAAGAGACACAGAACTGTGACCATTGTCCACTTCACAACAGCATAGAGGAGAACTTCTGCTTATGACTTATCATTCCCATTCATTTTTTTCTTCTAGTGCTCCCCTCATTTCTGACAAATTCTTTCTGTACTATAGGTTGGGGGTTCAGAGGAAGCGCTGAAGGGAGCACAACATCTACTGAAGGCTATGGGTACACGAGTGGTTCATTGTGGAGGTGCTGGCAATGGTGCAGTAAGCTTATATCTATCTTTCCTCAGTGCCGTTACATTTCTCTCTCAGATTGTTTTGGGCTACAGGTTGGAGAGACACATTGTTGCAAGATGTATTACTGTGAAAAGAAACTGAAGGACATGCAATCCATTCACTCCCTGTATGAAGTATGGAACCTCATGAGGATGAGATCTGTCATGGAGATGGAAGCCTGGTTTTTATGGGTCAGAAGATTTTGTAGGAGCTCCTTTTGGAAGAAAGGAAATGAACCTGCATGGCTTGAAATGGGAGGGCAGGCAGCAAAAGTTTGCAACAATCTGGCCTTGGCAATCAGCATGGCAGGTGTTTCTGAGGCGCTTGCATTAGGACAGCGGTTGGGTATTGATGCACACACACTTTCAAATATTTTCAACTCTTCCTCTGCTCGATGCTGGAGCAGGTACATACTCTGATGATCTATGCTCAACAAGCTTCCAAACATTCTACAGTTGCACTTGAAAGAAAAGACAAAAGTAGTCCTTGTCCTCAACTTTAAGGACCATGTTTGAGAGCTTTGGTAGCTCTGGATGTCTGTGGATGCTGCACACAGTGACACATATAATCCAGTTCCGGGAGTGATGAGTGGTGTACCTGCTTCTCGCAACTACCAAGGTGGATTCTCTTGCCATCTCATGGTGAGTCTCTGACCAAAATCTATGAACCCTAGTTCTTGTCGAAGGGCTTGAACTTAGTTGATCATAGAGCTTCTGTTGAAGCATTGGCTTGTGGTGGGTTTGAGGGTTAAGGCCAGGGTTTAAGGTTGTATTTGATGCAACAATTTCACCTCTCGAATGTGCAGGTCAAAGATGTGGGACTAGCGGTGGCAGCAGCAGATGAATCGGGCTCCTCTGTACCTCTGGGACTGCAAGTCTTTGACATGTGAGCTCTTGCATGAACTCCCTGTCAATGCATGCATAAGAAACAAAAGACATATGTGACAAAATAAATTACCAAGAGCACTCAGTTATAGAAGCCTGAACAGCACTACTGCATGTTGAGCAGAGATACTTACTTGGAAGGAGGAGTTGACAGCAAGAGTGCTTAGTTGTTTTTCTATCTTCATCTGCAAATCTCTGTTGTTTTAATTGTTGGATTTTGTTGGAATGTGTTCTTTGTTTTGGTTAGGTATACAGCAGTGTGCAAAGCAGGACAAAGCAGTGATGACTTTTCAGTCATTTTCCAGCATTATTATAAGGGGAAACCTGAGCAAGAAGCAAGCATAGATCTCAAACCTCAAAGGTCCATAACAAAAAACTTGTGATCTGGCCCTCCTTATTAGTCCATTTCCATCATCACCTCAACATTCTGGTCATCAACACAGTCAATTGAAAACAAAGTGGCAATATTCAAAAGTGTACATTTTGTAAGCAAAATTTGATTGATCCTCGTGCAAACTTAATCACTTGGTTCTTGAATGAAAAAGATGAGAGCTAATGAAAGGGGTGAAGAAGAACTTTCAACAAAGATCAGAAGTGCAAAAAACTCTCTTCGTGCTCTCAAGCACTCACTTGTATGTGAAGCAAAATACCCAGCAGCAGCAACCTGCATATGCCTAGACAATCCATTTTGGTTCACAGTTACATTTTGATCAGTTCCTCATTCTCCAGAAGTTGGTGACCATTGGGGGTGGGGGGGGGGCAAGAAGAAGATGAACAACCAAGCTTGCCTTGTGTGAAGCCCACTGAACCATCAAGAAGATCTGATTGGCATATAACTTGTGTGGCATGGCTACAAGCTCACAGAAGACAAGAACAAAAGTGACATCCTTGATCTTCATACCTTCTTGACACATCTGTTTGGAAGATGTGCAATAGCTTCCTTACCATGTCCCCCCACCTTACAGGGTTAGAATCCTTAAAAGCATGGCATTCCAACTGAGCATATTGCAATGTTGGCATAGGTAAGGAAGAGAGATTATTTGAGACCATTCAAAGAAGAGACAATTCCCATTCTGATGCTCCTCCCCATCCTTGAGTGCATTGTATGGCATCTTGTAGAAGTTCTTCAGATTGTGTGCTCTCTTGTAGAAGTTGTAGAAGAATCTCTTCAGATTCTGTGCTCTATTGTCAACATTCTTTGAATTGATTGCATGTTCTCTTGTCTAAGTTGTAGAAGCTACTTGGGATTGTGTGCTATTTCCACAACCCCTCTTCACAACAGGCTCCCAACAGAACCCCACAGAACAAGACAGAACACTGATTCATTCCCATTCTCTCTCTCTTTCTCTCTCTTGTCTCGAATGTCGTGGAGTGAATTAAGTGGGTTGCTGGAAAGGGGCAGCCCCGCCTCCCCCCAAAAGGAAGAAAAACAAAAAAAGAAGAAAACAAAACGACGACCAACTTTCCGCAAGGTTTTGTTGCTTTTGAATTTTCCATGGGATGTCGTGGAGGGGAATTTGTCAGACCCCTTTTGCCAATGGGCAAGAACCCACTCTTACATCTGTCCGAGGGTTTTGAATTTGTTGCGGAGTTTTCGCGTTTCCTGTCGATGGGAAGAAAGACAACCACGTCCTCGATCTTCTTTGGCGCTTCTAAATCTTCTTCCTCTGCGATTCTCACACTGTTGTCTTTGCTGCTTTCAGGCTTCATCGTAGTGTATCGAAGGCTTAAGTGCGAGATTTAGGGTTTTCTCGCACAAGAAGAAAGAAGAAGAGACCAAGAAGAAGATTGTGGTCGGTGGTGGATCTGGTGATTGGGTTGTACTCCTCGAAGAAGAAGGGAAGGAAAGAAAGGGGTTTGAGGAAAGACTTGAATGAAACAAAGCAGATTTATGGTTTCAGTAGTTCTCGACACAAAAACAAGCACTGGATCTTGTTCGTTGAGCTTCGCTTTCTGTTCAAGACGACGGAGGAGAGACGTGGGAGAGAGACACGGAGGAGAGACTTGAGAAAAAGAACATTGAAAGAGGAGAGAAGAAGAAGAAGAAGAAGACGGGTTGAAGCTTTATAGGGTTTGCCAATTTCGAGAGAGAGAAATATCATCATCATCACCACCATCGCTTCTCTCTCGCTCTCTCGTTTGGTGGATTCTTTCTCACTTCCGATGAGTGGGGAGAAAAGTTACAGATGCAGTTTTCTCACTGAGTTGATAGCAACAAGACAGCAGGAGGAGGAGGAGGAGCTGCAAAGGTGGGACTCAATTCTTGTGCGACAATCAAAAACCTCGACACAAAAATTAGGGAGAAGAATTAGGGTTGGTGCGATGGCGGAAGATCTGTTTCAGAAGAGTTGCCTCGTTGTTTGTTGTCCACGATAAAAAGCTTCAGCGATGCAAGCATCTGCAATTGGGGCTCTAGCCCCATTAGTGCTTCTGTGTGGTCTGTCCCTCTTTTTGTTTTTCCTCTCTTGTGTTTTCAAGCTTCTGAGCAGTCAGTCCAGTCCAAATTTTGTGTTTCTTCTGTATCTTTGTGGTTTCTTTCATGCTTTGTTTCACTGCAATTTTCTCTCACCTGATGGTGATTCTGAATTCTGATTCTATGAACAGAGAGAGACTTCATGTGTTGGATTGATTCACATGCATTCAAGCATGTTAACATGGTGGTTAGTGATGTTTTTTCTTCTCCATGGGGATGTGCAGCTGCATTTGCGAGTTGGAGTCTGATCTCCCTTTCATTTCTGCTCGTGTTTTTCATAGTCCAGTTCAAATCTGTTAGACAAGGTATGAAATGAATTCTCAGCTCTCTCTGTCTTTGATCTCTTTGCATCTAGTAAAGATCCTGTGATGTGTGATTGCATGGAGAGCTCAGATTCGTATTGGAGATAGCTCAAGTTGTGGGGGACCTGTGGTTTCAGAGCCAGGTGGTAGACCAAGGCCATGGCTATGGATTTCTGTGGTGCTATGGGCAGCTGCTGTGATAGTAACAGAAGGTGTGTTGATGCTTTTGTGGACCTTCTTTGGCACTGAGGGTGGTGGTGCATCAGAATCTCAATGGATGAAGCTTTTAGGGCTAGCCAGGTAAGGGCTTTTCTTCTAAGAGTTGGAATTGTTTGTGCCAGAGTTGTAAGCGTTTCGGGTTTCTTTCTCAATGCTTATTACTTTGTAGCTGCATTTGAAGAAAACCTTCAGTGCTGATGAATAAAATTGGAGAAAAAGAGTCTGCTTCTTCATTAACCCTATGTATTAAATTCAGGGGTAATGCTGAGCTGAGCAATGGAATGCATGTCACTGCAGTTCTTGCTACTTCTGGAAAGCCATTACAAGAGATTTTCCTGTACTGTCGCTCTGATGTTTTCTGCTTTGACTTGTTGGTCAGCAACAGTAGTAATGAGTGCATGAATCAGAAAGCAACATGAGCATGAGCATGGGATTTTACATAATTGGATCTGCATTTTGTGTTTGCTGGCATCATGAGCAGGCTGAATCCATGGGAGAACAGCTTGGGTGTATTTTTAACCTTGGTTCCACAGTTCGCAGTCCCATTGACAATGGCATGTGCTTTGTTTCAAGAGCAACATGCTCTCACATCTGTGCATCGTCACTCCCTTTGGGGTATATCCTTCCAGATTTCCCATATCCTGTTTACATTTCTCAGCACATGAGCTTCTTTTCTTGATGTTAGGAAAGCACAATGTTGTAGGTCTTGGAGAAGATAATTTCTTGAGTTCGTGAAGGAGTTTGTGTTTTGCTAAGTGCAGATGAGGATGCATTTCAGTGGAGGTACAATGTGCTAGGATTTCTACTTCCAACCGTGCAGATTCTAGTGGGAGTTGCACGTCCCTCATGGATTGCATTTCCTTACTTCATTATGAGTTGTGCTGGTCTTTTCCACTGGTCCATGACTGGCAACTTTGCTGGTCTTTCTTGGTTCGTGATTCTCTTACAACCTTTGTAACTAAAAGAGAAAGGGTCAATACTAAGGATGAAGAAAATTGAGGCCTCCTTGAGAAGTTCTTGGGTGTAAACTCAGATTAGTCTTGCTGAAAAGGCAGATTTGAATTTTTTATATTGCTGTATGATGGCATCAATGTTGTGCAGAAATGTAATCAACGAAGGCTTTTTGTGGAGTGTAGGGGATGGAGGCCTCTTGTGTTTTACACAGGCACCCATATCACATTGCTGTATTTGAATCAACTTCCTGTTGAACTGCCCCAGAGCGTTGTTGATGCTGCTGACTATATGGGCTTGTTCAAAGTATCAAAGGCAGATCTTGGATGGCCTGAGGGCATCCAGCTTATTGCTCTATTTGCCTTGTACATTCTGGTACTTTCCTTTTGAATGCTTGAAGTTGATACTGATTGAAAGCTTGAGAATTCATACAGTACGTACTTGGTCAGTTGCTCATTTGCTTGAGGGGTGGACTGTTTTGGGCTCTTGTTTCAGCTATGTATTGCAGTTAACAATCTGGAAGAGGAGCAGCAAGAAGTTGAGGGCTCATTGCCAACAGTGTACAGGCATCCTGGGATATCTCTTAATGGTGGAAACACTGATGACAACATGCTCACAGAAAGCCTCCTGCCACCTGATGAGCAAACCTCTCTTAGAGAGACAATGTAATGGCCATACTCCAGATCATCTGACTTGTGTTGGATGGATTCTTCCAGTTCATGCACTTCCAAAGTCCTCCAAATGCAAGAGTGGTTGCATTTGGAGGACTTTGTGTTATGGCTGTTTGTAGTCAGTAGCAACAGCCATAGAAAAGACTACTACTTGACATGTTTCTGTGCTATCCCTACTTGCACATCAGCTGGAAAGGTTGGAGCTGAAAGTGAAATGAAAATCATGGGTGTTTGTGGTAGGAACTCAAGGAGATGGGTAGTGGAGCAGCGGCGGGTTGTGGCATTTCAGCATGCCATCATCAACTTTTTCACTTATGGCTTCCCTGTATGCCCTTATCAACTTGCAAGCACTGCTACTGTCTGCTGTTACCTTAATGTCTTGTCAAAGCTTTTTCTGGTTACAGAAAGCTAAAAACAAGCCAACTTGGTAGCAATATGTATGTTTCAACTAACCAATAAGTCTGTATACATGCAATATCTGGACTACTGATATGAACTGTGGGGTTGTTTTCACAGATATGTGTAGTGGCCTTGGTCTGTTGGAGCTTTGTATATGTTAGTTTTTTGTCATTTGGGTTGCTGCTATATGTGGGCTACATCTTCTTGGCTTTCCCTTCTATTGCTACACTACGATGGCTCAACCCTGTGTTGCTGGGTTTCATTTTGCTGTGGGCCCTCTGTACTTATGTCTTCAATGCAGCCTTCTCTATTATGACTTCAAAATTTGACATGGTATTGTAAATCTTGAAACCCTGACCCTTTAGTATTGTTCTGTAGAACATTCCATTGTCTGAGCAGTCTGTAAAGATCTGTTCTTTGTGAAGGGTGCTGGGTGGGCATTAATCTGAGATGTATATGGTTTGGTTTGTTCATTGCAGCTAAGGGAAAGTGATGGCAATGGTTACATTCACTTTTAGCAGCATACTTTAGAACATGGGTTAAAGATAGAATTAGGATACTGTTGTTGCTAGAGGTACAGTGTCAGATTCTTAATACTTGATTTTTTTTTTGAAATCTCAGGGTATGGGAGTTTGGCACACAATTGGGCTATGGCATTACTCCACACCAGGCCTGTTCATCTTTGCATTGTACGCACTTGGTGTGCTGGTTGCTACAGACATATTTGTGAGCAACAATATTGTCAACAATTTGACTGAATCTGAAAGCCTTGGGGGGGAAGAATCCAGTGGCAATTTGGAAGGTGGTCTTTTCCTTTATGCATCCTTGTTTCTTGAACTCAACTTGTCTTTGATCCCATCTTTTGAATGCAAAGTGATAGGGCTATTTTGAATCTGTGGAAATGTTTCTATTTGACAGGTCAGGAAAACAGGAAGTGGGCAGTGTTGGCAGTAATAGCATGGTGTGTGCGAGGAAGTTCACATGTCATATCTCTTGTTCTGATATTCAATGTAGCGATGAAGGATGGTCTGCTCCATGCAGTTTACAGTAAGCATTACATGACTCAAGTCAGTTGTCAAGAAAATGAACTCATCCTTATGTTGGAGTTGCCTTGGGTCTTTCTACCTGAAGGGGTCCATGCCACAACTGGAAGTAGGCAATAGATGTGACTGCAATTATCTTCCAGTCTCAAATGTATTTCTGATAGAAGAATTTGTGAAAAGTGTTATCCAAGAGCCACACTAGTGATGGATCAAGAAACCTTGGTCAAGCTCATTTTGCATGTGCTATGTCTTGCATTTAACTGTATCCATTGTGGGGAAGCCAAGAAACTGATTGGGGAAGTGATGGTGGTTCTGGTACTACCATGTGTGTCGATAGCAATGGCCCCAGGAATGGTGTTGTAGGTAGCATTTGAAACTGCAGACTGCAGTCTATGGTAGCCTGGGAATAAATTTGCTCCTTTTTGTTTTATTGTGTCTCCTGTCCTTGTCTTGATTTTCTGTCATTCCTTTTCTTCATGGTTTCTTTGTGGCTTTGCTGTTTTGAAAGGGGAGTATTTTGCATTTTTGATATTAGTTCATCTCACTATTGGTTTACTGGCCCTAAATTGCAAGTTTGAGGCTGTTTTATGTGTGGATCATGGGATGTAGGAGGTTCTGATCTGGTTTTGTTTTTGTTGGTTTGCAGTGGGGTTTTTCCTGGTGTATTTGGTGCGCTCAGCTGTGGCAAGGTCAACAAGACAGCACTTAATTTTTTGGTGCGAGCTGCATTTTGCAGTTCGCTTTTTGCTACAGCTGGATTGGATCTCTTCAATTGTTACCAACAATGAAGCCTCATTGAAGCCCATCCTTACCCTCTTGGGTAAGTGAGTTGCAATTGAACCCTGAAACATGTCATCGCTTCAGGCGAAGCCTGAGCCACCAAATCTGCTTGTGACAGTGCTACAATTTCTACCTCACATCACCCCTTTCTTGGACTCTTGAAACTTATTTGTTTTTGAGCAATTGTGCACAGGGTTATGGGATAGTGCAAAGATTCAAGATTTTGTGAGCATCACAGTGCTGCTGGTGTTTTCAGCAGTGCAAAATCATGGCCTCAAGGTGCTGAGCTCCTTGTCTGCTACAGTGCAACATAGCCCACAGCCACCTTTAGGCTGGGGCATCCTTCGAAGTGGCAACACTCGCTCAATCCTTCTTTCAGTATATGCTACTTCAAACTTCAGCTATCTTCAACAAGAAACCAACACTACAGGTACAAGAATCAAATGTTCACCTAGAACTTGAGATGCAGATATAGATTTGAATGTCATCCCACAAACATGGCAGTACATTTGTGTAGCAATAGCCCAATTGAAATTTGAACTCAGTGATGCAGGGAGAATTTGTAATTTACAGGTTTCCCCATTGTTGTGTTTGCATTTTGCAGCAAACTGGGTTACGAAACTTCTGGCCACAACAGGGGAGAAGATTCGGTTTACATACCACATGTTTGGGACATACATTGCCTATGGCACAATCTTGCTTGTCATATACAGTATTAACCGGAACTATGTCTCCTTTGGGTACCTCAGTCTTTTACTGTTCTGGGTCATTGGGCGGCAGTGTTTGGGGAAAAGCCAAAAGGCACTATGGTCACCTATACTTGTGTTTTCCATGCTTGTGTTCATCATACGCTATACTCTGAGCACTTTTCCTGTCCTCCAAAACTATGCTGAATCCTGGATTTCTTTGTACCTGGACTTGGGCTTTGATCCCAATGCTTCAAATTTTCAGCACATATGGGACCCATTGGTAATACTCATCGTCATGGAGATCTTCAAATTTGAGCGTGCACAGAATGTGCCTGTTACTGAAGACTCTGAACAAACTGGGGACCGCATTGACTCTAACTTAGGTTACACAGGTTTTCTGAAGAGGCTTTTGATTCTGCATATTGGGAAGCTTTTGACAATTGCAGTTTTCTGTGCTGCAATTATGCCTGTCAGCGCAATAGGTTTCATTTACCTTATAATGCTGCTTGCAACTTGTAACATGTCAAAAACATCAAGGCTCCCGGGGCAAACATATGCAATATACACAGCCCTAGTTGTCATGGGTGAGTACCTCTTTCAAATGTGGGGGCAGGATCTGGAGATGTTTGCAGGCCAACAACATGGTGAATTTGCTCATTGGGTTGGACTATGGAAGTTTGAAGAAGGATTTTGGGGTGTTGAGGCAGGGCTAAGAAGCAGAGTTCTAGTACTCATCATGTGCATAGTGCAATGCACGACACTTGGGTGGCTTGAGCTCTTACCTTCTTCACTTCGGGTCAACGAACGATATGAAGAACCTTGCTTACTGTTCCTACCATACACCAGGCAGACACGGAGCACACCACAATTTTCTGAGCGACCTGATCCATCAGTTAAAAGACCCCAGAGAAATGTGCATGTACATGGCAATCAGACTGTAGATCGAACGCTGAGTTTGCAGCTGAATGCAGCAGGTCCTGAAGCAACTTCCTCAACATCCTATAGCAGGTCTGCTGGGAGTGGTATTGAAAATGAGACATTGAGAGCCACAAAGTCGGAGTCCCCTGGGGGAAGTTCATTAGAGTCACGGAGGCAGTTGAAAAGAGTAATGACATCATTGAAGCAAGAAAGGTATGATGCGCAGCTTCGTACATTGAGCATATATGTGAAGCACACAGCAGAGCACTTTTTCCAGCTTTATGGGCTTGAACTCAGCATGCTGGCATTGCTAATTTCAAGTTTCGCGCTCCTTAATGTGTTCTCACTGTTGTACATTGCAATATTGGCTCTTTGTATTATCCTATCTCGGCGTGCATTACGGACTTTATGGCCATTCTTTGTACTTATATTTGCCAGCATAATGGTGAGTGAATATGTGGTTCTTGGCAAAACACCACCTCCATGGATTCTTCCCCCTTCTTTTAAGACAGAGGATGAAATCAATTGCCATGACTGTTGGACTGACTACAGCAGCCATTACACTTATTGCTGGCACTGTTGGCTTGGTATGTTTTGTCTTCTGAACTGGCCAATTTCAGATTCTTACTGTTTATTTGCAGGGATGATACCTTTGGGTCCCTTGTGATTGCACATACATCTTGAGTTATGTTGGCAGGTTTTGCAATATGTCATTAATTCTGCTCTTGAAATTGGTAATGGATGCAGGACTGACAGTTGATGATCGTCAAATGCTTGTAGCCCATTTTGTGGTGTTTTTGGTAGCCTGTTTCCAGCTTCAGGCAAACATGTCAGCAGGAATATTAGATGCTCGCTCTTTGCATGTTGCAAACATCCCTGCCAGTGACAGGATAGCTTGGAAAGAGATCCTCTATGAAACAACTGCCCAGTGGACATGGCTGGACTATATACGCTTCTTTTTCTACCGACACCTTCTACATGTAGTCCTGTTGCTGGTGTTTGTAACAGGCACCTTGCAGTATGATGTTCTACATTTGGGTTATCTTGCAATCTCCCTCATATTCTTCCGCATGCGTGGGACAATCATGGAACGTCGGAACTCACTCTTCTTTTTTTTGCGTCTTTATAATTTTATTCTTATTGTGATGTCACTGGCATACCAAGCACCATATTTTGGTAATGTGGGTAGCCACAAGTGCACCCTCCCTCTGGGGTTGTACAGTATTGTAGGGCTGTACAAATATGACTACGGGTTTGGCATCACAGAGCGATCAGCACTAGTGGATATCACAATCTTTTGCTTAGTGGGTCTTCAGGCACATATATTTCGGACACGTGAGTTTGAGCAAGTCATCCGCTACCTTGAAGCCCAACAAGTGGAGGCTCGAGCACATGCCCAGGTAAATAAATGACCAATGCACACTATAGTTTCATCCAACTTGTTTAGTGTCATGTATGCCTAATTGGCACAAGTTGGTGATGACAGGTTGTTCATCCCTCCCTAGGTGCCTTTACTTTTTTTACTTGTTCATTGATTCAAAAGGACTTGCAGCTTGTTTTGTTGCTGCAACCAATAAATATCCTCTCCTGGCTTCTTTTACATTATTCTTTGTTTCCCCTGCTGTCAGATAAGCTTTGAACTCTT
>Ga0209611_10010940_pt1 | contig 13225 bp, 9 predicted proteins | sample S1TSphgellanicum_3_FD_187693 | JGI IMG/M metagenome (GOLD analysis project Ga0209611, IMG submission 187693) | Host-associated microbial communities from peat moss isolated from Minnesota, USA - S1T2_Fc - Sphagnum magellanicum MG (SPAdes) (version 2) | ecosystem: Host-associated > Plants > Peat... | reverse complement strand
GCGTATCGCGGTTGCAGTGCTGCAGCAGGCCGCCGCCCATGCCGAATACCGCATTATCGGCCGCATATCCCCGGCGCTCCATCTCGATATAGATCTCGCGCAGGCTTTCCAGGGTAACACCGTCACCTTGAACAACGCGCACGCAATCCGGTAAAATCTTGTACCCTTTGCTGTTCACCGTGTAGCCGAAACTATCCATCAGCCATCCCGTGGTGTCTGCCGTCACCTGCACCGGGTCGCCCGAGTCTGGGCGTATGCCGATCAGCCCGGGGCCGGCCTGTATCGTTTCCTTCAGTTCGCCGCCGATGATATTCTTCACGGCATTCTCATGATTATAAGAATCGGTCAGCAGGATCACCACGCCGTAGCTGCGATATTTCTCGATCATGTTGCGCATGGCGGCGGCTTCGCCGGCTTCGCCCCAGGCGGTGAACGAGGCATGCTCGGAATTCGGGCCCGAGAGCGCCGGCGCAAAATGGTTGTAGTATTTCTTCGTCGCCAGAACGCCAGGAACCGTGTCGCTCTGGTTGAAATTCACCAGATGCGCGAGACCCCCAAGAGCCGCGGATTCGAAGGAGCTGACGCCGCGGGCGCCGTAATCGTGCAGGATATGCCGGATGATCTGCGGATTATCCGATGTCTGCTTCAGCGCTTCCTTGATCACCTGCTTGGCGAGCCAGCTTATGGTGCCGATGGTGGTAGGATACCATACCGCCCGCAGCAGCGCGGTCTCGAAGAAGCTCGTCGCCCAGAAGAATTTTGGATCGGTGTTGATGACCTGAACCAGCACATTGCGGGTAGGCACCACCGTGCCCTCGGGAACAGCCTCGATTTCCACAGGCAGGAACCCATCGTGCTCGTTCAACACGTCCATCCAGTTCTCGCGGCGGAATGGCATGCCGATCTCGCGGCAATGGAACTCCGCCTCGTCGATATCCTCGAGTGTAATGGGCTTCATCAGGTATTCGCGAAGATAAGCCTGCAGGCCCACGAACAGGGTGGCCGGGTAAGGCCCGCCGCGCGATTCAATGTAGCTCGACACATACTCGGTGCCGGCTGGATAGAGCGCATAATGGCAATGCTTATAGTTGTCCGTATTCAGAATGAGGTTCGTCAGGTGCACGACGTTGTTCCTTTGCTACAGAATCCCGCTCTGTCTCTCCGGCATTTCGGCCCAAGCTGGCGATCTCTGTCGCCTCTCGTTTTGTCAGTCCGCGCGTAAGCATTGCTTGGCATGAATGCGTGCCGATCTTTTAGCAAACCCGCAACGACAGCCATGCCGATATCACCCAACCAATGAACCCGATATCGGCTGCAAACCCGTCACGGCCAGCCGCCCTCCATAGGGTCCATTCCTATGCCAAAGACTTCTCTTGAAACGGTTCGTTTGTCAAAGCTGAATTTGTAACAAGGTCCGTCTGTTCGCGTCGCGTGATTGCTGCCACGCGATCTGTCGCGGCATGGGTTGAGGTTTCTGCAAAATTCCTCCTCTGGCCGGGCAAAAATTCTTGACCCAGCGGCACGTGCAGCCTTAGGCTGCACCAGATGGAACGTTTCAACGGTTCGCGTCCCGGTGCAGCGGGGCTGGTTCTGTCTTTTGGCAGCATCAACGCCGATATCGTGGCCTATGCGCCGCATCTGCCGCGCCCGGGCGAAACCATTCATGCCGAGCACTATGCCATCAATCTTGGCGGCAAGGGCGCGAACCAGGCCGCGGCGGCCGGGCGCCTTGCTTGCGGGCTCGGGCTGCGCGCGGCCCTCGCAGGGCGCGTGGGGGCCGATGTCTTCGGCGCCCTGGTGCGCGAGGAGCTATCCGCTTTCGGTGTCGAGCTGCAGGGGATCAGGCGAGATGCCGCAAACCCGACCGGGCTGGCCCTGATCAGCGTCGATGCGGCCGGCGAGAATGCCATCACCGTTGTAGGCGGGGCCAACATGGCGCAGGACGAATCCGATGTGGCGGCCGCGGGCAGCCTGCTCGATGAGGCCGCAGTCGTGTTGCTGCAACTGGAAATTCCCGGCGCCGTGGTCGTGGCGGCGGCAGGGCGCGTCCGTGCAGGCGGTGCAATCGTGGTGCTGGATCCGGCCCCGGTGCCGGCAGCGGGGCTATCCGATGCCCTGCTGGGATGCGCCGATATCCTCACGCCGAACGAGACCGAGACGGAGCGGATCACCGGGCTGCGGCCCAGAGACGCGGCAACAGCAGAGGTGGCGGCCGACCGCCTGCAGCAGCGCGGCGTGCGGGGCGCCATCGTAAAGCTGGGCGCGCGCGGCGTGTTCTTCCGGTTCGGCGGCGCGCAGGGATTTGTGCCGCCTTTCCCAGTGCACAGCATAGATAGCGTTGCCGCCGGCGATATTTTCAATGGTGGGCTGGCGGTAGCGCTCGCCCGCGGCGACGATCCGGCGCGCGCGGTGCGGTTTGCCGCGGCCTGCGGCGCACTTGCAACCACCAAGCGCGGCGCCGCGAAAGCCGCGCCCACTCTGGCCGAGGTAGATGCGCTGCTCGGCTGAGGCAGGCTCCCTGGCTCCCAAAAGACCATCACCCCGCGCGCCCGGCTGAACCGTTCCAATATTCGCCGCGGCCGGATCGCGAACGCGGCCCACGATCCAGGCCGCTCGACCGCCGCGGCGCTTTCGCCAGCCGGCTAACACATTATGTGAAAACCCGGCGAACCACCGTTGCGCCATGCGTAAAAAACGCAGCAGGTTACATTTTTGCGCTTGACCTCCGAACCGTTTCAGATGAGTTTTTCCGTTAAGACTTGGGTGCACCGAGCATCGCGCATTTCCAGTTCGCTTATGTTTCATCCTGCCCCACCCGAGTAACAACGCATCGCTTTCGCGTGCCGATATCAATGACGCTCTCGTAAAGGACAAGTTGGGATGCGGCTTTCCGTTCGGATCCGCAGACTACCCCATTTCGACCCATTTTCGATAACAGGAGACCCTGTATGAGTCTGCTCGCAAAGACGCCAGGATCGGCCTCGAAACCTCAGCATGCCGGCCGGTGCATCCAGCATCTCGCGCTGCTCTTGCTGGCAACTACCGCGTTCAGCGGGATCGCCCACGCGCAGGCTCCGGCACAGGCCGTACCGGATTTGGGCAGCAAGCCACAGGGCAAGGGCGTGATCGAAGATGTGGTCGTCACGGCCGAAAAGCGTTCCTCGACTGTACAAAATGCCCCCCTCAGCATCACCGCCCTGTCCGGCGCGCAGTTGCAGCGTCAAGGCATCAGCACCGTCATGCAGGTGGCTGAAGCAACACCCGGCATTTCACTGCGCAGCGCCGGCCCCGGGCAAACAGAATTGGAAATGCGCGGCATGTCGTCATCCGGCGGCTCGTCACCCACCGTCGGCTTCTACCTTGATGAAACGCCGCTAACGCCGCCTGCGGCTTCGCTGAACGGCAAGGTCGTGATCGATCCCGACCTCTTCGATCTGAACCGCGTGGAGGTGCTGCGTGGCCCGCAGGGAACGCTGTATGGCGCCGGTTCCATGGGCGGCACCATCAAGCTGCTCACCAACCAGCCAAATCTCACGGAATATCAAGGCAATATCGATACCACCGTGTCGGGTACTGTCGGCGGCGGTGCCAACCCCACGGGCAAGGCGATGCTGAATATTCCCATCGTAAACGACAAGGTGGCGCTGCGCATCGTCGGCGAGGAAAAATATGTCAGTGGCTGGATCGACCGCATCGTCGATTCCCCGTTCCCGTTTCCGACCAATCCCAACTCCTCTTGTGGTGCCTACGCCTTTGTCGGATGCAGCCGTGGCAATGTGCAGACCGCGGCAAACCAGCAGACCGTACCGAACGTGAACTGGGAATGGTTTCAAAGTGCGCGTGCGAGCCTGCTGATCAAGCCAACCGAGGATCTCACCATCGATACCAGCCTGATGTATCAGCGCATCACCATGGGCGGCTACAATGAATACGATTCGCCGCCGGGTGCGACGGTGCTCGCGCATTACCAGCCGTTCAATATCACGGAGCCATTCTCCGATACGTTCAAGCTTGCAAGCGGCACGATCACCTACGATTTGGGTTTCGCCGCTCTCACCTCCGCCACGTCATACTGGTCTCGCAACGAAGTGCAAACACAGGATGCGTCCGAGGCGATCTACAGCCTGTTCAATTCCTTCGGCCTGCCCGATACGGGCTACCAGCCGATCACCTTCAGCGAGCAGGACCAATCGAACCAATTCAGCGAGGAGGTCCGTCTGACCTCGGAGGGAAACACACGGCTTACCTGGGTTGGTGGCGCATTTTATAGCAAACTGGAATCGATCTACCACGACACCAATCAGAATCCCGATGTCGCCTATTTGTCCGTGGGCGGTGCGGCAGCCAACCCGCAAGGCGCCGTATATGATTCCGACAATCCTTACCATGTCGATCAATATGCCGTCTTCGGCGAAGCCTCCTACAAGATTCTGCCGCAGCTAAAGGCGACTGTCGGCTTGCGCTATTTCAGCTACACCACCCGGGTCAGCGAGGAACAAGCCGGCATCGGCACACTTTCCGGCAATGGCACGCCAACCTATGCAAATTATAGCACCTCGGCCAGCGGGATCACGCCAAAATTCAATCTCTCGTACCAGCCGAACGCCGACCTGAACTTTTATGCGACCGCAGCAAAAGGTTTCCGGCCAGGCGGCGTGAACCTGCCGATCCCCACTAGCATCGGTTGCGGGGTCACCAGCGAGGTCTATGCTCCCGACACAAGCTGGGATTACGAGCTTGGCGAAAAGGCGAGGCTATTTGGCGATCATGTTCAGGTGAACGGCGACCTCTACTACATCAGTTGGTCGAACGTGCAGCAGCTCATTAACCAGACCTGCGGATACCCGCTGACGCAAAATGCCGGCAACGCCGAATCCTATGGGCCGGAACTGGAAATAACCGCCCGCCTCACCGATGCGCTGACGCTTAATTTCAGCGGCGCCTACACCCATGCCGCGCTCACAACGGTGAATGCTGCGCTCACCAAAGCCGATCCGGCGCTGGTCGATGGCACGCCGATCCTGAACATCCCCAAATACACCGAGAGCACGGCGCTGACCTACCGCACGCCGTTCAACGACGACTACCAATATATGGCGCGCATCAGCAATTCCTATGTTGGCCCCTCTACCGACATCTCTTTCGGCTATATTCACCTGGCGCCGTACGACCTGGTAAATTTCCGCACCGGTCTGGAGGGCAGCCATTGGTCCGGCTATTTCTTCATCGACAATCTCACCAACAAGCACGCCGAACTCAGCGTGAACACAACCTCGTTCAGTTGGGTCATCCCGTCGCTCACCCGTGTGGCCACGAATTTGCCGCTGACGATTGGGGTGAATGTCGCATACAAATTCTGAGCGCAACGCCGGCCGGCCATCGGCGCCGCGCATGGGTGCTGAACAGGTGGGCGCCCGGTTGCGCACCGGCCAGGAGCGCGACTGGTTCAGCGTCGATGGCACCGTCGCCCCGGACGACGATCAGGTGTTGGAGATACGCTTCCTGCTGGAGCTGCTGGATAAGGCGCAGGGCCGCTTCGTGGAGGCGGAGGATGGTCGGTTCGTGGCGCTCATCCGCCAGTTGCAGGCCCAGCTGCAGCGCCTGTCCGCGGTGTCCGAACAGGACAAGGCCGGCCGCCGCGTCCAGGCACTGGGCGCGCCGTCATTGGAGGCCGTGCTGGAGGAGGCGGGCGCGGTCAACGCGCACATAGCAACTTGAGGGGGCGAATCCGCGAAGACCGGTTAGGTGGTGTCCGCCGCGATCGCCTCGTGGTGCTGGATCACCTCTTTCACCACGAAAGCCAGGAATTTCTCAGCGAATTCCGGATCAAGCTTGGCGCCCTCTGCCAGCGCCCGCAGCCGCGCTACCTGGGCCGCCTCCCGCGCTGGGTCCGCTGGCGCCAGCCCGATTTTAGCCTTCAGCCGCCCCACCTGCTGCGTGCATTTGAACCGCTCCGCTAGCAGATAGATCAGCGCAGCATCAATATTGTCGATGCTGTCGCGGAGGCGGAGCAGTTCTTCAGGGGGCATGAAAGGCAGTTTCCAGTATCAGTGTCCAGTGGTCAGAATGTCTCTGGAAACGGGCAACTTGTTAATCAGCTTCGGCGCCCATCGTCGAGGCCAGCCTGGGCATCCGCCGCAACGGCCGTGGCGCCAGCCAGCTTTGCAGGGCATCGAGATACAGATAGATCACCGGCGTGGTATACAGAGTCAGCGCTTGGCTCAAGATCAGCCCGCCCACCATCGCATAGCCCAAAGGCTGCCGCAGTTCCGAGCCCGCGCCATTCTCCAGCATCAGCGGCAAGCCAGAGAGAAGTGCTGCCATCGTCGTCATCATGATCGGCCTGAACCGCATCAAACACGCCTGGGTAATCGCCTCCAGCGGCTCCATCCCGCCTTCACGCTCGGCATGGATGGCAAAATCCACCATCATGATGCCGTTCTTCTTTACGATCCCGATCAGCAGGATAATCCCCACGATCGCGATCACCGAAAGGTCCCGCCCGGCGATCATCAGCATCGCCAGCGCGCCCACACCGGCGGAAGGCAGGGTGGAGAGAATGGTCAGCGGCAGCACATAGCTCTCGTACAGAATGCCCAGGATGATATAGACCGATACCAGGGCGGCCGCGATCAGATACGGCTCGCTACTGAGCGAAGATTGGAACGCCGCTGCGTTCCCCTGGAAAGAGCCTTGCAACGACGGCGGCGCGCCAATCTCCTGCCGCGCGCCATCCACCAGTTTCACCGCATCGCCCAATGAAGCGCCAGGGGCGAGGTTGAAGCTGATCGTCACTGCCGGAAACTGGCTCTGATGGTTCACCGCCAGCGGCGTAATCGGCACGGTGCTGGTCTTCACCACGGCCGAGAGCGGCACAACGGCCCCGTTTGCCCCCTTCACATACAGGCTGCCAAGCGTCTTGACGTCGCCTTCCAGCGCCGGCGGCACCTCCTCGATCACGTAATAGGAGTTCAGCTGGGTGAAATATTGCGTCACCTCGCGCTGGCCGAACGCGTCGTACAGCGTGTCATCGATCTGCTGCGGCTGGATCCCGAAGCGCGCCGCCGCGTCACGGTCGATCATCAGCGTCGCCGTGGTGCCGGCAATCTGCTGGTCGGTGGTCAGGTCGCGCAGGATGGACACGGAATGCAATTTGTCGAGCAGCCTGGGCGCCCAGGTGTTCAGCTCGGTCGGGTCGGCATCCTGAAGCGTGTATTGATACAGCGTGCGCGCCAGTCGTCCGCCGACGGTGATATCCTGCGATGGCTGCATATAGATGCGAAAGCCCTCAATCGCCTGCACCTTGGCGCTGAGTCGCGCGATCACCTGCATGATCGGGTCCCGATGGCCCCACGGCTTCAGATTGATATAGAGCCGTCCGTTATTGCCCGTCTGCCCGCCATTGCCCGCGCCGACCAATGAGGCAAAGCTTGCCACCGCCGGATCGTCATGGACGATCTTGTTGACCAGCTCCTGCTTCTTGTAGATCGAATCGTAGGAAATATCCTGGTTGGCTTCGGTAATCGCGATGATCACCCCGATATCCTGCTGCGGGAAAAACCCCTTTGGTATGGTGATGAACAGAAAGCCCGTCACGCACATCGTCGCCAGGAACACCATCAGCGTCACGAACCGGAATTTCAGCGCGTAGCCAAGCGTGCGGCGATAGAACGCCAGCATCCCGTCGAACATCGCTTCCACGGCGCGATACATCCGGCCGTGTTCATGGTTTTCCGATTTCAGGAAGCGCGCGCACATCATCGGTGTCAGCGTCAGCGAAACGAAGGCCGAAATCACCACCGTGATCGAAACCGTCACTGCGAATTCGCGCAACAGCCGCCCGACAATGCCGCCCATCAGCAGCAGCGGGATGAACACCGCGATCAGCGAAATGCTGATCGACACAATGGTAAAGCCAATCTCGCCCGCGCCTTTTAGCGAGGCCTCCATCGGCGTCATCCCATCCTCTATATGCCGAAAAATGTTTTCCAGCATCACGATGGCGTCATCCACCACGAACCCCACCGCGATGGTCAGCCCCATCAGCGAGAGATTATCCAGGCTGTAGCCGAGCAGGTACATCGCCGCGAAGGTGCCCACCAGCGCCAGCGGCACCGTCACGCTCGGGATGATGGTGGCCCAGAAACTGCGCAGGAACAGGAAGATCACCATCACCACCAGGGCGATGGAAAGGATCAGGGTGAATTCCACATCCGCCACCGAGGCGCGGATGGTCTGGGTGCGATCGACGATGGTCTGCACATGGATCGCCGGCGGTATGCTGGTTTCGAGCCGCGGCAAGGCGGCCTTGATGCGCTCCACGGTGCCGATCACGTTCGCACCGGGCTGCTTGAAACAGATCAGCAGCACCCCGCGCCGCACTTTTCCCGCACTCTGCCAGGCGGCCAGCTCGCGGTTCTGCGGCCCGCGCACCGCCGAGCCGATATCGCGGATACGCACCGGCGCACCGTTCCGATAGGCTACGATCAGGTCGTCATAGGGCGCCGGATCGGTTAGCTGGTCATTGGCCAGAAGGGTAAAGGATTGGCGTGGTCCGTCGATACTGCCCTTTGGGCTGTTCACCGTGGCGTTGGCGAGAACAGTGCGCACATCCTCCAGCGTCATCCCCATCGCCGCGATTCGCGCCGGGTCGATCTGCACCCGGATAGCCGGCTTCTGCTGGCCGCCCACCACCACCTGGCTCACGCCGCTGATCTGGCTGATCTGCTGGCTCAGCACGTTTTCGGCGTAATCATCCACCGTGGTCAGCGGCAGATCGTCGGACCACACCGACATCAGAAAGATCGGGCTATCGGCCGGGTTCACCTTGCGGAAGGTCGGCTGGCTCGGCAGGTTCTTCGGCAGCTGGCCTTGCGCGCTATTGATCGCCTCCAGCACATCGGTCGCCGCCGCATCCACGTTGCGCGAAAGATCGAACTGCACGGTGATGCTCGAGGTGCCGAGCACGTTGATCGAGGTCATCTGAGTCAGCCCGTTGATCTGGCTGAACTGTGTCTCCAGCGGCTCAGCGACCGAGCTCGCCATCACATCCGGGCTGGCGCCCGGGTAATTGGCGGTTACTGAGATGGTCGGGAAATCCACGGTCGGCAGCGGTGCCACCGGCAGCAGCGGGTAGCTCGCCACACCCACCAGGAATACCGCCGCCATCAACAATGATGTGGCGATCGGCCGGCGAATGAACGGCGTCGAAATGCTCATCTGACTGTTGCCTCAACCATCAGCTTTTCGCCGCATCCTGCATCTTTGCATCCACCCGCGTGCCCGGTTGCAGGCGCAACTGGCCGGACAGCACAACGGTTTCACCGCCGGCGAGGCCATCTGTCACCAGGGCCGCACTCTCATCCTGATAGCCGATTTCTACGCTCTGCTTAGCAACCGTAGTGTCGGGCTTTACGACATAGACGTAAAGCCCGTCCGGCCCGTGCTGCACGGCGGAGGGCGGCAGCGTCAGCGCCTGATGAGCCACCGAAAGCTGTAATTTGGCGGCGACGAATTGGCCGGGCCACAATTTGTTGTCGGTGTTGGCGAACTCCGCCTTCAGGGTAATCGTGCCGGTGGTGGTGTCGATGCTGTTATTGATTGTCAGCAGCTTGCCGCGGGAGAGCAGCTTGCCGTCCTCCGAGGTCACGGCGATCACCGGCAGCGCCGCACTCTGGCTGTTGCCAGCCTTGTCCATCGCGTCCCGCACCGAGGGCAGCTGGTCCTGCGGCAAGGTGAACACCAACGCGATGGGATGCACCTGGGTGATGCTGACAATGCCGGTGGTATCGGTGGCATGGATCAGGTTGCCGATATCTACCAGGCGCAGCCCAACCACCCCCTGGATCGGCGCGGTGATCCGGCAGAATGAGAGGTTCAGCCCGGCACTGACGATATTCGCGTCATCGCCCTGGATGGTGGCAACATACTGGTTGACCAACGCCTCCTGGGTATCGACCTGTTGGCGTGACGCAAAATTGGTCCGCGCCAGCGAGGCGTAGCGAACCAGATCGCGCCGGGCATTTTCCAATTGTGCTTGATCGGCCGCCCGTTTGGCCTGCGCCTGAGCCAGCGCCGCAGCGTAAGGCCGCGGATCGATTTCCGCCAACAGGTCGCCAGGATTGACCTCCTGTCCTTCGCGAAAGCCGATCGTATTCAAAGTGCCATCCACCCGCGCCCGCACCAGCACGGAGCGATAGGCCTGCACCAGGCCGATCCCGCGCGCATATTCCGGCACATCCTGCTTCCGTACCTTTACGACGGTAACCGGAACCGCCTCCGGTGGCGCAGCGCCACCTGCCTGGGCCCGCGCGTGATCCAGGCCCAGGACCAGCCCGGACCCCACGGCAATGGCCAACAGCCCACCAAGAACGCCCTGCCCACCCGACATCGTCACCCGCACCATGCTGCTCACCCACATCTGGCCATAGCCAAACGACTGAACAGAGTCTGTCTGCAAGTCCTTTTCGCTGCATGGCTGGCCACGGTCTCGTGTTCAGTATCTTAGCGTGGACTCCAGCGCGTCACTTTCCAGCGCCAGACCACCACAAAGCGGGTGCACTCACCCAGCGCGTTGCAGCGGCCGCAAGGCGAGCCGAACCGGTGCCTGGCGGTAAGCGGCCAAGCCGCGCCCGGTGGCCTGAGGCCGCCCCGCTTCCGGCGCGCTTGCCACAAATTGCGCCTGCCGCCCAAAAGCAGCACCTGGCGCCGTACTTGGCGCCTTGGCGGCTTCCGGCACCTGCGTTTGCGCCCTTGCACCCGCGCCGCCCGGGCGATCCGGCACCGCCCACGCCGCCAGAACCTGGCGTTGGTAAGCGGCGCCAATCATTGGCGTCTGCGAATGGTAGGCAGCTGCGGCGAGCGGCCAGCTTCCCACCTGGACGAACAGCGACTTCAACAGATCAGCGGCATATCGGGCATTCGCATTAGGATCGAACGCCTGGTCCAGAGAGGTGAACGCGTCGGGATGCTGCAGCAAGTTCACCTGTAGACAGCCGACATCGATCGACCTTACGCCGCGCGCCTGCAATGCTTCAACGGCCGCGATCGCGTCTGTCTTGGTGGCGAAAAACGATCCGACCCCTTCCGCATTGATCGTCCATGGCCACGGCACAACCATTCCGGCAAGCGGCCGCCCGGATTCAACCCGCGCGATTGCCGATAGGAAGGCGTCCGGAACCCGTCTGTCTTCTTCAGCGGCGGCAATGGCGGTACGGCAAAGTGCCCCATCGTCTCCCAAAGCGTGCGCATGGCAGGCAGGGACCAGCAGACCCCAAAGGCAACCCAACAGACTTGGCAGGGCAAGCGGCAAACGCATGCCGCCATCAATGCAAGGATAATGTTATCAATAAGTTAATGCAAAGGCCGTGTTCGCCAGGGCGAAGATGTTGCAATGCAAAATACTTCTTGCGCATGCTTACCAATCTCAGTAACTTGATTTTGCGGCGCTGCTTCGGCGCGCTGCTTCTTGGACGTTTCCTCCCTAAACTTGGCGGTGCCGCAAGGCACCGCCTCTTTTTTGTCCGAGCGACGGGACCTTCGTTTCACAAAACGAAAAAATAAGTCCCGAAAAAGAGACCCGTGAAAAAAGTCACTGACATTATATGAGACGACTGGTGTCAGGCGATGATCTATGTTTTAATGTTTGTACGCCGGTAGTTTGGCGGCCGTTGCGCACAACCAAGGGTTTATCATACCTGTTCCCTCTGATCGAGGCATTTTTTATGCAGCATTTGAAGCCTGATCTTGTCATTTTGGGCAATGACCAGCGTGCCGTAACAGCGCTGGAATATGGCATTGTGGCCGCCTTCCTATGTCTCGTCTTGCTGGGCATATTTGGCGCCTTCGGCTCCACACTGACCAGCATGTTCAGCCACGTAACGACGTCGCTCTAAGCTACGCTTCGGCGCATCAGGCCATCTGCTTCGGTGGCCAAGGATGCAGCCAGCGCCGACATGTCCGCCGAGATGCGCTGGAAACCCGCGTTTTTCTCCAGGCTCGTCTCGTTCATATAGAGGCTTCTGGCGATCTCTACCTGCAGTGCATGCACGCAAGAAGCCGGCTTGCCGTATCGGCGCGTTACGTAGCCGCCGGCATAGGGATCGTTTCGCCTCACCACATAGCCGCGTTTCCCAAGAAATTGCTCCACATGCCGCATCACCGCGGGCGCGCAAGCGGTGCCATAGGCATCCCCCAGAACAATGTCGGGAACCGGCCTCCGGTCCTCGCAGGCATGCGCTGGCATTGAATGGCAATCCACCAGCAAACAAGCACCAAAGCTCGCCAGCACGGCCTCCACCAGAGCGGATAAGGCGGCGTGATACGGCTCCCAGCAGGTGGCAACACGATGCTGCGCCTCGGCAAAATATAGACGGTCGCGGTAGATTGCTGCTCCGGTGGAGACCACACGGGCCAGTGTGCCGAGCCCCGCCGCCACACGCGGGCTGGTTGTGTTGACCCAGTCGGGCAGGCTGTCCGCAAACATGGCGGGGTCCAACTCCCAGGCCTCGCGATTGGCATCGCACCACGCACGCGGGAAACTGGCGGCAATCAGCGCCCCTCCGTGATCCGGAACGGCGGCGAATATCTCGTCGATAAAACAATCCTCGCTGCGGCGCAGCGTCAGCGGATCAAGCCGCGACTGGGCCAGGAACGCTGGCTGGTAAAGCCGTCCGGAATGCGGCGAGGAGAACACAATCGGCGCATACACAGCGTTGGGCAGGTGCACCGTGTAGCAGCCAGGGCGGTCGGCCGGCAAAGCCGTGCCGGATAAAACACAGGTTTGAACGTCGCTCATGGCGCAGTCGCGGCTGCGGTTTCACCGCCGGCCAGCACTTTGTGGTTGAAACCCGGATGACGCGCGATGGCCAAAAACCCCGGCTGGTGGGCGCGACAGGGATTGAACCTGTGACCCCTACCGTGTCAAGGTAGTGCACTACCGCTGTGCTACGCGCCCATCTAAGCTGGATGAGCGGCGTTCCTAGCGGCAGTGCCTGCGTGGCGCAAGGCCCAACAGAACATCTATCCTGCAACGCAGCGGTGGGTTTAGCCCACCACGTCCCGGCCGGAACGCAATCAAATCCACGCCTCGCTACACGCGCTCTTAGCGCTGTGTTCGTGCGCAAAAGAACGTGCTGCGGCCCGACTGTACAATCCGGTCGATCCCCTGGCAGGCTGCGCCCCCCGGGCAACGCTCGCAGGCCTCGCCCGGCCGCCCATACACTTT
>Ga0209611_10010939_pt1 | contig 13226 bp, 13 predicted proteins | sample S1TSphgellanicum_3_FD_187693 | JGI IMG/M metagenome (GOLD analysis project Ga0209611, IMG submission 187693) | Host-associated microbial communities from peat moss isolated from Minnesota, USA - S1T2_Fc - Sphagnum magellanicum MG (SPAdes) (version 2) | ecosystem: Host-associated > Plants > Peat... | reverse complement strand
TTAGGGTTTAGGTTTAATTTCCTATGATATTTACCCACTAATTACATAGGTAGTTAGTAGTTACCTAGGTAGGGTGAGGTGGAAATTACTGGATATGTTACTAGGGTAGAACATTGGTAACTCTGTTGTGATCCATCTAGACTGTCATAATTGATTTCCAGTGGATGATGTGCTGGTGATGCTTGGTCACATGTCATAGTATCATGTCAGCTTCAACACCACTTTAATTATTTGTAGAAATGTCCAAAGAAAAAAATTTAAAATTTTCGTGGATAGTTTTTTAATGAAGGGAAATAGAGAATCTTCCAAAAAAATTCAACATGGAATCTTTAAATTTAATTAATTATTCAATAAATATGTGTTTGAGCTGCCCATGTAGGATGGTATTGACTATTGATGTGAAGCTATTGAATGGTCCAAGGTGAATTGGCACCCACATTGTACTTTCAACTTTTGTGTAAAGTGAACATGTGCCTAACCATGGTTGGAAGCAACCTAAAAAATTTTAGGATTTTCATCATGGTACCAATGTGGATGCTCGTTCTCCAAATGTCAAACACATGGACTCCTAGAGATAGGACTCGCACCTGTTGGCTAGCCATAGTTGGCTACAGAGCAGATTTTATGGTAGATTTTGAAAAAAATCTGTCCATACTATGCCTACCTACTAGGGTAGATAGGCTAGTGAGCCAACACGTAAAACGTCAAAGGAGGTGGAATTCACACACATTATTGTTCCTCTGTTTTTGAAGCTCAAAGAACATTTGTACCCCTCCTATCAACACACAAAATTGCTCAATTCCATAAAAGAATGGGAAAAATATGGGGTGTTTGGTGTCAGGGGGTTTAGTGTTTGATGGCAAGTGAATTAAAACAGATTAAGATTTCAAGCTTAAAATCTTTGATCAGTACATCTTTGCCTCTGGAATGCAAAGAAGTTTTGTAAAGCCCTAGTTATGCACCCATCTGGTTTTAAATCACTAAAAACATACTAAAAATAAAAAAAGTATGGGGCTGGAGCTAGAGAGGGGTCTAGAGCTATTTTGTCTAATTTTTTGAAGCAAACTATCACTCATCCTCTTTTGTGTCATTTACTTCTGACACTGAAAGAAGATTTGTAGCCCTTCAATTATTGGGCCTATTGAGACAAAAATTATTCAATTTCCTCAATTTGATTAGGGAACAAGGAAAATATTCAAAAATGTTTGATGATAGACACACGTTTGGTGATTGACAGTTCTACTCTAGAGCCTAAGGTAGATTTCTGTCAACTTTTTTTTAATTGAAATCTGTCAACTTTTTTTTAAATTAAAATCTGTCAAATTTGAAGTCATTTTTTTCCAAAAAAATCTTTGTTGATCTTGCCAGGCCATTTTCTTTTTCGTAAAATGACAAAAATTAGACACAATAAAATGCACTAATTGAACCAGATGCTAGCAACAAACAAATCCTACCAAAAACAATTAATGTTTTGCAATAAATCAGTAACACATTGGTACCAACCTTGAAGGGACAGGGAGAGGGATAAAACTGGCCTTGTACCAATTCTATTCAAGTTTGGATATAAGGGACATATTTGCCTTGTACTGACCAAAAATCTTAGACACAATACCAGGACCAGACTGATGCTGGGCAGTTCATTGATTTTGTTAAGAACCTTTGGTTCCAATTTTCTGAAATTTTTCAGAAGCTCAAAACTTTTGAGAACCGCCATGCACTAGACCAGACTGGTAGATATGAAAAAGCTCAAACAGGAGGATTAGGTTGTGATGTGAAAATTGGCCAGAGTGAACCAGCAGCCACCAATGCACCAGTTGGCCGTTCTGTCCACTGGATGGGCTGCATTTTTTCATTCGGCGTCAGATGGGGTTCATCACAGTTCATTTCTTGTTGCTGCTGAGCACTGTACCTTTTTTTTTTTTTTTTTTTTTTTTTTTTTTTTTTGGTTCTTGGTTATTTTTCCCTTGGACCTGACCTCACACATAGCTACCCTACTCACCTTCCTACCCTCATAAGTATTGCACCAACCTTGGTACCTTATTTATTATCCCCTACTGACATAGCTACTTTAATAGCTAGTTATTCTATTGACCTAGCTACTATACTAACTACTTACCCTATTATTCTAGCTACCTTATTAATTACATACCTTACGAACTTAACCATTGTACTAACTACCTACCTTACTGACCTAGCTACCCTACATACACAACCACCCTATTGACATAAGTACTTTACAAACTTAATAAAGTAACTTTTTTTTTATGTATTAACTTGCCTATATACCTAATTACCTTGCTAGTGTAATTTTCTTCCTATCTACTAATTTGCTTACTTACATGCCTACCTACCTTAGTAACCTATTTACCTTGCTCCTTGAACTTCCTTTCTACTTATTAACCTTCCTACTAACCCAATTGCCTACCTATATACCTACTTACCTACCTATGCACCCACCTTCCTACCTATCCATTATGCTTACCTACATATCTACATTTTTTACATAACCAAATACCTAATTAACTACCTACTCATTTTTTCCAACCCCACCCCCCCCCAATCCTACCTATCAATTTACTAAGGTTCACCCTAGTTCATGGATGATGAACATAGGTCCCATATGTAAGTATTACAAACAATTTATAATGGAAACAATGCCATAATTGTAACCATTTTGGTTTAGTTAATGCATATTTTACTAAATTTTGTTTACTTAATTTATTATGGAATGGACATTACAATACACCTTTTCATGTAATTATTATAAGTATGCACTATTGGATTATGGTTTAAGTTTAGGGTTGGGACACATAAATTAATTAATAAAATTTTCACAAATGTATAGTAATTAACCTAAAGTAGGCTAAATTTGAGGGGAAAATTTGAGGGTTTACACATATGTGAAATAATACAATTTTAGCCTACTTTAGGTTAATTACTATACATTTGTGAAAATTTTACAAAGAAAGTGAAAAAAATTAGGTTAGAGAGATCACACAAAGGTAAGAAACATATCTTCTTTTTTGGTTTTGTACGAAATTTATTTGATTGTTTTTGAAGATTAAGGTATTTTCTTTCAGTCAATAAATATTTATAGTTTAAGAGCTTTAAATTTTGGTTTCTAATTTTTTTCCTACGTTGTTTTAAATTTTTTATTTTGCATTATATAATTTGAATAGTTTGTATAATTTTTTGGGTTTAGGGCATATATCACAAGGACTTTTTTTGTTAGGGTTTGTATAATTAAGGTTGTAATAGGGCTTATGGCAAAATATCATTTGGATTTTTAGGTTATGCTTTATGATTTAGTGGATAGAAATTTGGTTCATATATTTTAGGGCTTAAAGTTCATATTCCAAACTATGCTCATTGTATTGGTTTTTTATTTTATCACTTGTTTAGATCTATACCATAATTATGAATATCCTTTGTTTCCATATGTTCATAGTTGTTAGAGTTCAATATTTTGTAACCCACTTTTGTACGAATTATGATCTTTTAAAGTTGTGTTTTGAATTGAGACTACAAACTTGGTGGAATGTTGTCATGTTTAATTCCTAAAAGTATGCATTTGTCTCTTGTTACTTCTTTTGTTTTGTGTTTATATTTTCACAATTCAATCTCTTTTCATTTCCTAACTATTGGATATAGAATGGGCGTCAAGTTTCATTAAGTATACAACCATAAATAAACGTTTTATACCTTTACTAAGATATTTCATATTCAATATCTTTTTGTAGTTTGATTTTTTCATACCCATATGCGAATAATGCATTTACTCCCCACAACGAATGTGGGTTTTATGGCCTAAGGTAGGTATTGCATTTTGCACCTCTCAAATAATGTGCATTAATGATCATTATGTGGGTATTGTTACATGGGGTTTTCAGACATTGTGGGTTTAAGGTACAATCCGGGTATTGCATATGTGAACATTTTCAATGATGGAAGGTTTAATGGTTCAATGTGGGTATTGCCAAAGTTTGTTTTAGTATATGGGTTCATAATGCAAGTATTATACATGATGTACATTAGAATAGTAGGTATTTTATATCATGATATGGGTATTGTAATGGGAATTCCAAGTCACAACATTGATTTTAAAGGAGCCATGTAGGTATTGCATTTTGGGTTTTTGTTCAATGATGAATGCTTATAGAATCATAAATTCTCTTGGTGCAAGAATTTGTCCTACTTCCTTATCACATTTTAGGCCTATCTTGCAAATACCAATAAAGTATATTCCCATTTTGAAAAGAAGGATATGCATTTAAAAAAAATTAAAATCTACTACAACATCTAGTTACACATTATTTTACTTTTTATAAAAAAATTCGGTTATGAATATGTTGGTTTTCAATTTTCACAAAATGGCAAGTATGCACAAAGATTATGCATATCAATTTTTTGATTTTACTACCTACAAAGAACTTAGAAAGCTAAAGTATTTGAAACAAACCAAAACTTGGGGGGAATTGAACCCCAATTCTATGAAAAACCATAAAATTCTACCTAATTGTAGCACATGTTCCTTGACCCAATCACACTCCACACAAACCCACCCCAACCAACAAGGTTAATCATGGGAAGGGTTCCAAAGTTCCATTCCATTCATGTTGAAAACCCCACCAAGTCCCCTTTCTCAAACAAGGATTTGGTGTGTAGGTTTGAGATACACCATGGAGGGCAAAATAAAGTGACCATTCAATTTGCTTATGTTCCATATGCTCGCATCTTGGAATTCTTAGAAGGTGAATGAAGGGATATGAACATCCCTGTGGAATGGAATGTTTACAAAAAAATTCCAAACCAAACAAATGTCAAGTAACCAATTATCAAAAACCACCTCGGGCATACATGGTAAACATTTATGGCATTAACATTTTTCATTTCTTTAATTCATATACCAAAGATGTAATCATTTACGTCTTGAAAGTTTTTTGATTTAGGTACTAGTGCAGATATGGACCAGAGGACTATTGGGAAACTCAACCCACATTCGATCTATTAAACGAATATGCCTAGTGTCAATCTTAATCAAATGTCTATACACATGGCTTGATGTGGCTGAAATCATGATTTATCATAAAGCCCATACATGAATTGATGGGTTATTTACACATGGTGAACATGACCCAAAATCCATTTCTTGTATGTCTCGTTATGCCCCACGCATGTCACAAGCATTGAAGGACCACATATAGGCCCAACTAAGCTTAGGTTACATGGCCAAATTAATATATGACAAGCATAAAACAATTTGGTGGGAACGTGTGAATGCGGGTCAAAGCATGACACAAGATGATTTCATTTGGCTTCAAAACATTGCATATTTGGATCGGAAACATAAGAAAGGGAGTTGGCATTTACATACCAACCCTGCAATTTCAATGCAATATTGGGTTCTCTAACATTCAAAAGATGTGTTCTTTTTCCAAGATGTTGGTGAAATCAACGGGACTCAAATCCCATTCACCATAGGTATTCAAATACCAATTCAATGTGAGTCCATGCTATCATATGGTCACAATGGTGCCATTTCTATGGATGCCACATTTGGCACAAATGACATGAAATTCCATTTATTCACCTTGATGGGCTTTGATGATCATCACATGGGTGTCCTTTTAGCCTGGATCATTACATTTTCTTACATAATTTCACAAATGAAAAGGATGGCTTGATTGAGCATTCCCAATAATCATATAAAGTTTGAGATCATTTTGAAAGCAATGATATATTAAATTATCTTCCAAAGAAGTAATAAGTTTTAAATTTTCTCTCAGAGAAAAAATTGTTTTCTATGGGAATAATTTATGAAACTTTGGATTTTCCTTGATGTGTTCAATCATTACAAGGTAGAGGTCATTTTAACAACCCAAATTATTTAATGTGGAAACCTATGCAAAAACAAAGAAAACCTAGAGAACATGGAATTGCATGGGTAGAATATACAATTGATCCCAAGAGTAGGATTCAAATTGGAGAGGGCATTCCAACAAATAACATTATATTGCCAATCTTGTTTGACAAAGTTTTTTCCAACATTGTGGTATGTACAAGCTTCGACACAAACACTATGAGTGTTCTAGGAAGGTGACTTAAAATGAACTTTGAATGAAAACATACATAAAAGGAAAATCTAAAGCATAACATAAAAACATCAGAGCGTGTGAGCCATACCGACACAACCATGTGTGGTAGTCTCAGTTTTTAAGAGTTACATCCGGGTTTTTTGAGTGGGGTAAAGTTATTAAGGGCTTTTAGCGACTTCATAGGGAATGATGAGTGTGCATGGTGCGAAGGGGGGTTATTTTCTTGTCTGACATGCGTCATTGGTGAATAAGGAGTTGGATTAATTCTTTCCTTCAACAAAGGCTAATAACCATAGTTTTAAGAACTTTGTTGCGTAATTAGGGGTGAGAAATCTCTAGAGGGTTAGGGGTAGAAGTAGAGACCAAAATTTACGGTGTTCAACATAACATTAGTCTTGCTATGGTATTTAGGAAGTAGCAAGGATGTTAAAAATTCTTAAAGCAGTTGAAGGGATGTTGATGAATGATTTGATAAGAGGTAGAATAATCTTCAAGCCGCTAAACACAAGGTTAATTCAAGGCAATTCAACAATTAAATAGATAATATAATAGTGTGCCAATGGCAATAGGAGTCTGATGATAATTGAAACATTTATTTATAATAGGGATAAGTTCAACAAGGAGCTACAAGTACATGTAGAATCCTGAGGTATGCCTTAGTGATGGTTCACAATTGCAGGAAATCTAGGATGCGTCGAATGGTGCGAACTAGGTAGTCTGCTTTACTATTGGGAGGCAATTGACGAATCAGACCGTGCAACCAACGATAGTGACCAACGCGGGGAACTAAAGACCATGCGAAGATAGAAGTATTTTCAGTTTCGTAACAACCTTCACAAACGGTCTTGGGTTCTTCACCAGAAGCGGGATCAACTGGCAGCAAGATCACCAAGGTGTGGGAGTTCGGAGAAATACGATAATACCAGGCTCGAGGAGGTTTGACTTCAAGACGAGCACGCACTTCTCGAGGTTCGGGTTTTTCATCTCGAGGATGCTGTGTTAGGGTAAGATCTAGAAACGACTCTGGAGGTAGTTCTTCATTCGTTTGTGCGGCTTACGACCCGTAAAATGTGACCATGCATGACGCCATAATTTCAAGCAAAGGAAAAAAGGTTAGATCTTCAATCGAAATCAAATTGACAATGAAGGTGTGAAGGACTTGTTACGTTGAGGTGCGCAACCATAATTTATAGATTGAAGAAAAGGAAAGAAAGGCGTGAGTAACGACTTAGGACCATGGTAAAGTAAAATCGTGAGGTCAAAGGGAAAAAATTGAGGGTGTAAATAAAGTTGTTGGGGGAAAATGGAAGAGGTGAAAAGGGTTTTTCCTTCACCTTCCAATGGCCACCAAGCATGGAACATTCCAATGGCCACCAAGCTTTGGATCCACCTTCACCTCCCTCTCTTTCTCTTTAAAAGGCGGACTCGGATGATTGGGGGCTCCCTCTTTGCCTCGGGGATAATTTTCATGTAATCTTGAACACTTGTTTCACAAGCTTCTTGAAGAGGAAAATAATGTTTTGTGTTGGTAGAGGGAATAAGGAAGAAAAGTAAAATAAAAATCTAGTGATAGTGTTGGAAGGTTGGAATTCTAGAGAAATCTTATAAACCCTCTCGGGTTTCATAGCATAACTTTTTACTGGTTTAGTCGCAGATCTTGAGATTTGGTAGCAAGTTGCACCTTGTTGTTAGCTTTCTAGAGAGCTATGGCAAGCCAGATTTGAACAATCTATGTGTGAGAAACAACATTTTAAGTGACTAGTGGTCTGCAGCAAGGTTTAATCATCACCTTTGTAAAACCCTCTCGGGTTTAGTAGTATAACTCCTTACTGTCGTAGCTGTAGATCTTAAGATTTGGTAGGTTGGTGCGCCTTGTTGTTAGCTTTATAGAGAGCTATGGTAAGCCAAATTTGAACAATCTATGTGTGAGAAACAACATTTTAAGTGACTAGTGGTCTGCAGCAAGGTTTAATCATCACCTTTGTAAAACCCTCTCGGGTTTGGTGGTATAATTCCTTACTGTCGTAGCTGCAGATCATAAGATTTGGTAGGTTGGTGCGCCTTGTTGTTAGCTTTCTAAAAAGCTATGGCAAGCCAAATTTGAACAATCTATGTGTGAGAAACAACATTTTAAGTGACTAGTGGTTTGCAGCAAGGTTAGACATGGTGTTAAGTCCTTAAACATTGGTTTGGATGAATGACAATTTGGCATAAAGTCCTAGAACGTGTAGTGTGTGAGCTTGAAAAAATATATCTATCAGTTTTAATCATAAATAATGCATAGGAGGTAGGTTATTTAATTTCAACTACAAACGCAATCTAACATCTAGAATTGCACTAGCAATCTTTCCTTCAGCAGTAGCATTTGTGCTTGCAAGCATAATCACCTTATAGAACCGGGAGTAGAGGGACGGAAAGTCACCTCACAGAGCTCTCTACCCAACCTTAAGACCACCCAATAGGTTCAAAAACCCAGTGATCCACCCCTAAGCTCAAAAACAAATCCTAAAGATCTTCTAATGTTTTATCATTGATGAAAGTTTTAACTCCTAGATGGTAACCTCAGGAAACATCTGTGAAGGTGGTGAAGCCAAGGACTTTAGAACTAGGGCTTGAGCCTTGGCATATGATGGTAGCATAAAAGAAATGGTAGGATCCTGGAGCATTTCAAACTCCCCGAATGAAAGGAAGCTCCTCGGTGGAGTTGACACTTTGCAAATAAAGAGAGAGGAAAATGTGAGGCAAACAATAAAAATAACTGAAGGAATGCATAATATTAATGCAAGTGGACAACTTACTGACAGTCAAGTAACCTCCTAGAACATTTCTTGACAGGAGAGTCAATATTGAAGCTATGAACATGCTTGGCATTAAGCTCAAGTGTGGCCACTTCAATAAGAGGCTCTAACACCTTTGTAAAAACCTCCATATCTGACTTTAAAGCCAGGATGTGGCGCCCAAGGCTTTGGTAGGCCCTAATTGTGTTGCCTACAAAGTGAAAGATGGTCAAATAAATTTTTTGATGTAGAAATTATGAATGAAAATTTTGAAAAGGAACACATACTTGTGGATGTAAAGAAATCTGCAATAAAGGATCATGTCTTGGAGTAGACATCGATCAAGGCTTGGATAGTATAAGGATGCATTTCCTTTGCAGCCATGAAGGGCTTGGATATAGACATAGATGCCCTATGTGTCCAATTATAAAACACAGCCTCATTCCAAACATCAATAAAGTTGTTCAAAAACTCATCAGATGGTGAGGAGAAGATGAATCTCCCAATGCTTGAAGAGCTCGCATTGCGGACCCAAACAAGAAGAGTTGCACGACTGAGGAGAGTTTGTAACATTAAAGATAGATTTAAGCTAAAGTTGAAAAGAAGAAAAATACAAATAAAGTTTAGTGGATCAAGATGGAACCTTGAGAAATGGGTCTTTACTACTCATCAGTGGTAATGAGTTCATAATAGCCCACTTCATCTGTATCTAGGAGCCAAAACTCTTAAAATAAAACTTGACCTTTAAAACTTTGAGGTCATTCGGGTGAAATAAAAAAACAACTCCATCAGAAGCCAAGAAAATTTGGCCAAAATCAAAGACTCCAATAATGTATTCATCAACCTTTTTGTTCCACAAAGGGTGAAAGCATGATAAAGTATACACAAAAAGTAGTGTAAGCAACAAAATACTGGGGTCCCTAAAAAAAAGGACTAACAAGTAGATGTTTTTATCGAGATAATATATTTTTTTGGGGTACATTATTTCTTAACTCTTGTTTGCATATACTTCAAAAGCTAAATTATTATAATCATGTTTTTTTAAGCTACTTGTAAATACTTGAATTGGACCTAAAATTTGTGGCAGTTTGAAAAATAAAGTTCAAATACTTGAAAGTAGGTGAAATGTTTTTGCAAATATTTGGTTTTTCTTTCAAGGAACTCAATATTGATGTGGTGAACATTCTAATATAATTTTTTTGGTTAATTGAGTTTGCTTTCATAACTAAAATCATCCCCAACCCATAAAAAATGGGGGATACTTTTGGGGATATTTTTGGGGTACTTTTTCAAATCCAAATGATATGACACAAATTTCTTTTGAAAGCTAGAGGGAGGCTAAAGATGCCCATAAAAAAAAAATGTTTCATTTTTTTTGAAATACTAGAGGAAGGTTAAAAGTCTAAAAAACTATTTTTTTCATGTTTTCAAGTAAAAAAAAAAGTAACAAGTATGTATAAAATATCTTGCTTACACCCCGCAAGAATATCATCTAGGTTCCTGGACATGAGAGGAACATGGAGGTTTCCTAGAACATTTACAAAGACAAGTTGAACCTTGCCACTAGGATTCATCTACACAGAAAGAAGAAAAATGTTAGTGCATCTAGGAAAATCCATTATAACTACATTGTAAAGGGAAAGAGAATGTAATGTAAGCATTCTTTGTGAATGAACTTAGAAATTGTTTCATACTCCCAAGGCCAAGTCCGAGATGAGATCTTGGTTGCCACAATGGAATGGTAGGAGAATGGGAAGACCATGTGGTGGAAGCTAGGAGCCTTGTTGGAGGTAATAACAATCGAACTTGGGTAGGATGGAAAAAATTGGAAAGATCCCTCTTTCGTGCTCTAGAATCCACCAAGAAGAGGGGTGGGAAGAACAGGTGGGGTAATAGTCCTTCTTTCTCTCTTCACATTGTCAATTGTCTACAGAATCTAGTTCAAAGGAACCTCCACAAAGGCGAGGAAGGAGGTTTGGTCACTTTCTCCTTCAACTTTCCCTTTCCCTTGGAGGCCATTTTCTGCCTCCCACCTTCAACTTGTGTTTTTGTAGAGCTTACAAGGGCCTCCATGAAAGCAAGTTCAATATTCTCCCTCAAAGGAATCTCTAGGGTGGGGGTGTTGTCTTTCGAATAGTCAAGGTACCAACCACATTGTAAAAGATGGGAAGTAGGCCAATCTTTGAGTAGGTCCCTTCGGAACATAGTGCTATCGGCCTTGGGGTCACACCAAATGTCCAAGAGATTGGGGAGTTGATAAATGGTGCCATGGATTAACAAAACATGATAGAAATACCTGCAACATAATAAACAAAACTTCATAAGGAAATTTGATAAATGGCTACCAACTTTCTTACTCTTGGTGTTGAGACAAGGGGAAGCTTTACGATGATGCAGAGGCAAATATGCCTACCAACAAATACTTAGAAATAATTTTAAATAGCTTGAGAATGGAATGAAGTTGTATAATTGGAATACATGTAAAATACTTATTTGACAACCTCCTTGTTCCCGAATTGTTGCTCCCAAGATTTGTTTTTCCGAATGCCATCCTTAGGCTCAAACTCCCAAAAATACAAGTCTCCCATACAGCCAACCTCCATTACTGTATAAATGAAGAGAGAGATCATATGCGAGACCTCTCTCATAGCTAAGGAAAAATCAGATATTGTTGCATTAAAGAGCTTGAGCACCTCAATCTCAAGCTACAAGAACAAGTGCAAAATAAAAAGGAGCATCCTTGAAAAAAAAATGATCCAAAAATAGAATACTTGATGCTAGAAGGTTGCCTTGTGCAACCATTTGTCAAATTGGGAGTCTGAAAACCTTGGCTTGAGAAATTTTTTGGCCTCTTGTAGAATAACAAACTCATTCCACATCTTGAACCATGACAACTTTTGCTCGACCGAGACATAAGAGTAGGCGAACATCTGGATTTTATTTGTCAGCATTTTTGACTCCGAGTTCATATCATAATGAACTTGTATCTCCCTTAAGAAATCTGCATTTGTTATAACCCTCTGTTAGCAACACCTCCTTAAACTATTCTAAGGGGATTTTGCCAATCGATTGAATTATGAAGAATTCATGAACAAGGCTGGGTTTTATGTGGTCTAGCTCCACTGACCTACAAAGATATAGAGAGTAATGAGAACACAATCATTTAAATCTAACTTAATGTAGGGAAAAAAAAAAGGTTCAAAATCATACTTTTTGAACTCCGTCATGGTAGTTAGGAACTCAACAAGCCCATGAAAGGTGTCAAGGACAGTGGAGTCAACATAGATGTGCCATGAGGGCTCATCATTGTGTAGACAGTTAATGTAAGATAGTTAAGCCTACAACTTGTGATTCCCATCCCACACAAAAAAACATGTGCCCGAAGAGAGACTTGAGGTTAAGATCAACAAGCAAAAAAGACTCAAATCTCTCATTCTCAAACATCCAATGTTGACTCCAAGGAGACATGTGTTACTTTTTGAATTCCTCCTCCCCTTTCCAATTGAAAGGTGAAACATAAAAACTTTGTCCCCTTCCTGATAGCTAGTTTGGAATGCTTGTTCCATCTTAACAATGTTGATTTTGAGTGTAGGACAAATAACCAGCATGGATATCACTCGACATAGGGGAATAGCCATCCAAGCTTTGTTCTTCGGCACCATCTTGTGCTTGTCAAAACTTAAAGTTGTTGAACTTAGTTTGGCCTTGAATGACTTGAATAATCTTATCAAAGGACAAGGAGTTTACATATGGTAGAACTTGGGAAGTTTGCAAAAAATTTCAGATTGTTACAAATGCACAACGAAAACTTTGAAAAAAAAATCTAGAATTTTGCAAACAAAAGGGTACCCAATGCGCCCACTACCTCGGGTGTCTCCAAAATCCTTATGACGGAGATATCTCTGCAAGATATGTCCTACAAAAGTAGACACAAGAAAGTTCAACATTCTTTCCTAAAGAAAAAACTGAGATCAGAAAGTCAAGTTGAGGAAAAAATAAGGAGCTAAGCATCAAAGGTCCTCTTTGGGCTTTAGTTTGGTTCATTGAGCTCTTTCCGAGCTTTTCTTGATGCCGAAAGAAGCTTTGCAAGAGCAAAAAAAAACCAAGCTTTGATTTGGCTTTGATTTGGCTTTGATTTGGCTTTGATTTTTCAACCAAGCTAGAGCTCAACTTTTTTTTTGTTCCATCAAAGCTTTTCTTGGCATTAAGAGAAGTTCGAATGAAGAAAAAATCAATTGCGATTGGGTTTGATTTCAAATTTGGAGTCGGGTCTAAGCTCAACATATTATGTTTGCTCCATCCAAACTTTTCTTGGTGCCAAGAGTAGCTCAGATGGCAAAAATAAGAAAGGTCG
>Ga0209611_10010937_pt1 | contig 13227 bp, 11 predicted proteins | sample S1TSphgellanicum_3_FD_187693 | JGI IMG/M metagenome (GOLD analysis project Ga0209611, IMG submission 187693) | Host-associated microbial communities from peat moss isolated from Minnesota, USA - S1T2_Fc - Sphagnum magellanicum MG (SPAdes) (version 2) | ecosystem: Host-associated > Plants > Peat... | reverse complement strand
TTACCAAAATGGGAACCCAAATGAGCTTTGGGTAATCTCACAAGGTTGTGTTTTAATTTTTAACTCAATAGGTACGGTGCTCTTATCAAGAGCTATTAGTCGAGGCCAAAAATAGTGGCAGCCAATTTTATAAGAATAAATTTTTCATGCAACCAATAAGAAGTTTCGTCAAGGATTGTAGGAGCCTCCTATTCTCTTTGGGTGGGGGTGGTTCTTTCAACTTGTGTTTGGTGTGAAGAGTGGACGTTCATTGTTCACTTTCCCTTTGGACAATTTGAATTGTCTGTAATTTAAAATTAATAGTTTGTTACGAATGTAATTATTTAAAGATTAACATTTATAATTTATTAAGTGATGAATTTTTGTAATTTAATAATGATTTGATGAATCATCATTAATTAATCATTATTTCAATTCATGTGCATGACTCAAAATTGATGAGTCAACAATGCAACAAGGTACTGATAGAAGTTTTTATTATGGTTTTGATTCATAATCAATACACTTATGTAAATCAAGTGTATGTTGTCTATGTGGAAGGCACCTTATATCCATCAATTTCCCTCCTAGAAAATTGGGAGGGAAATTGTGAGTGTAAGAACTCTCCCACTATCAAATTGTAGGCATAAGAATTCTACCATTCATACGTATCGCGATCTACATAGGCTTGGTACATGATAAATTTTGTCTCATGCTTTATGATAGGTAAAGCCCATGGGTGGGGGACATTCTCAAAATGTGAGGTTGGACTTGGCTATCGCCTTGTCCTAGGCCCCTTATTTTGAGAATGCCCCCCACCCTATGCCTGTACCTTACACAGAATACCTTCAACTCATTGGAGACCTTATCAAGAGCCCAGAAGATGTAAAACTCCTAGTCGATTTTGGTGTGATGAAAAAATGTTCTGGAAATTCACAAAACACTTTTAAAATGTGGAATAGGCTAAGCAGAGTTAACAAACCATATCCCTCTGGTGGAGAAAACCAAAAGATTGTGTGTATCCAAACTTAATGTACTACCTATAGGGCCCCTTCCACCTACGAATGCAGTGAGATTGCAAGGGCAAGCTGCCATTCCTCCAGGGGGTAAAGTGCTCTACTAGGGCTTGTTCCAGAGCCGTTCCCAACGTTGACACACATCAAAAGCATGTTCTCTCCACTATCAGTTCACATTACAACTGAAGCACAGAAGCTGGCTGTCTGTTACCACATAGGAAGAAACATGAAAGGTGCCTGAATTGGACACCCAAACCCCTTACGTGTACAGTTGAGCCCCAATGTCAGGCATACTCAAAATAAGGGCCTATGATGGCAAGGTACAGCCCTTATTTTGAAAATGCCCCCACCCCACAAATTTGTGTGCCTTACCCACCATAAAGCATGACGTGAATATTATCATAAGCCTAAACATACATAGGTAATGACCAAAGTAGGAGTGGGATGGATCTTTCACTTACTCTTTAGGAGTGGTAGGGACCTTACCACATGTGAGTAGGCCTAAGATCCTTCGTGTTTTTAAATAGTAATTTAAATAGTAAGTGTAATATCCTTCCTCTTCTAAAGGAGGGATATTCACAAATATAAAGCGCCTTTCATGTGCAATAGAAAATTTGTGTGAGTGCTTTATGCAAGAATATAGGAAATTTCTCTGAGTCCTTTATGCAAGAATATATGGAATGACTGGATTTGATAATTGATGCTAACTTCAAAAAAGTTCAATAGATTCTGGAGGGTTGCGTACTCAGCACCAGTGGGTATGCTCTAAGGGTGTCCATGGGAGGTGGAATCAATCCCATAAAGCCAACAGTTTTGGCTCTACTGTACATAAAATTCAGGTGGACTTATTATTATATTATTACTTTTTAGTTTTTTTTCCTCCCTCAGGATGCCAGGCCTCATGGAAAAAACCGACAAATTGGAAGGGGCGGGGGAGAGGTGTTTTCAAGAACCGAATCGCCACTCCAAAAGTGGAGTCAAAAGTCCTCCCAGATACACAACAAATACCTCGAGGGTTTTAAATAGAAAAATATATCACTGACTGAATTGTGCGGTGTGAAACTCCCCCAACATGCCTGAATTTTCTTAACATGCCTAAGCCCTGAACACAGAATTGGCGGAATGTGACCACCCTATGGACGATATTTTTCTGCGCTTACCAAATCCCCTCAAGCAGAGACACTCCTGCTCAGAGCCGAGGTGCCTATATAACCCAGCGCTCTCCTCTACCTCTCACAATCTTCCCTGACATCTTCCCTCTTTCTTGAGCTTTCTCACTTCCTGCTCGCCTCCATCCCCCTCGCGACCTCTCTTCTTTCCTTTGTTTGTTTCCAGCACGTTTCTTCGTATCTTCCAGTCGTCATTGTTTTATCCCCACATGCTTTCTTGCCATTTCTCTTCGTTCTTTCTCACTTAGACCCCTGGCTTTTTCACATGCGGGCAATTTTAACAGCTGCCGCAATTGCATATTCCCACAAGATTCGTATTCTTCATGGCTTCCATGTGATCTACATCTGCAATCCAGTCTTGAAGTGACGTCATACTTAATTTAGCGCTGCCCACGACCACCCAACATTGTGCTCCACTCGGATCCATCTAGCTTTAACTCAATACTAGTATTATACTCGGTTCAACTCAAATATGAATCTAGAGTTGTACAGTTGAAGCATACGAACAAAAATCAGCTCGTTCTCTTCTTTGGTATTCTGGTGTCTTTCACGTATGTTCTGTCTAGCAGCTTGTATTGATCTGTCACTTTCCCAGATATTGTTTGTTGTCTACTACTACTGCAGTACAAGGGATTCAGATTTTTCTTGCAGCCGCTCTCGGAACAGATTGCATACATCGATTTGTGATGCTTGCTTACTACATCGACTAACTTCTGTCTACCGCGTAACGCACGCTTCCGCTTCCCCGGAAGCTTAGTGCGTCAGTAACCTCCAAGTTCACCAAGTTGCTTGCTCTCTACCACTTTCTTACGCACAACGCACTGTATTATTGCGTAGAGGGTCTAACGTCCACGCAATTAGGCAACTCTCGCTCGCAATACTCCGATCTCATTTGCCTTCCACCGGTAACTCAAACATGAAACTTGGTCTACAATGTTTTGCGTTTAGTGTTTTGTCTCGTGATCGAACTGCTGATATTTTTTTATTCAATCTAGTTTCACGATAAATTGCTACACTGGATTGTTGTATTTGCACATTTGATGTCTCCGGCTACTCCTTGAAGAGATGGTTCAATTCTTTGTTGTGCATTGGATGCAGCTTTTGGATATTTCCTCGAAGAAAGGATTCTAAAGATACATTGTTGTAAAAGCGAAAAGGATTCAGTAATAGGAAGTTGTACAACCTCTTCAGTACTATCACGGTGCGTTTCATTTGATGGATCCGTGCATCGATGTGCTTTTCATGAAATAACATGTTTACAATTAGGCCACGATCACTATTTCACTATGCGTTCATAGACTAATATTATTGTTAATTTGTTATCAAAAATGAGGTTTATGAAGTAATCTTTTCTTAATCTCCGTGAATCCCTCCCAAAAAATTAGAAGTGTTGACACATACCCATCAATTTCCGGGCATGGGTCATTACAAAGCTTCAGAATGGTGAGGTCTTTTTAGCGTTGGATCATCGAAATTTGTAAGCATCTTGGGAAGTAGGTTTGTGCTACATGTTTCATTTACATCGTCTAATTTTAGTTACTAAAGTTTTTCTTTGTGATGTTGTCACAGAGGAGGTAATTTTGCATATTTGTTGTCATCAAGATTGCAGAAATCCTGCCTCACACAGGCATTGGAGGGCAAGGGAACTCCCATACTGAAGGGCAAATGGCTAACGTCATTCCTGACGGAAAAACATCTGATTGGGTCATTAATTTGGATAATGCACTTACGACACATGAAGTTTCGGAAGTAAGGAACGACGTTCGCGTAATGATATTACCAGCCTGTTATCGTGTACCTTCGAAACAATACACTCCGAAGCTATGGCATTTTGGCCTCCACAACCGTGATGTCCGGCACAGTGTGGAATCAGAACGTCTGAAAATAGCCTTAGCTGCAGCATGCGAGCTGAAGCCATGACGTAATTTTTGTGCTTCGGTTGTGGATGACGCTGAAGATGTTTTGAAAGCATATGGTCTAAATCACGGCGAACCTAAGTTCAGTTTGAGCCAGGTTCAATACTTATTAACTTTAGATGCTTTGACAATATTTTTTGTATTTGCTCATTTTTCGTCTACTTTTACCCCTGTAAAGGAGATGGAAAAAGGTGCTAAATTAATAAGCACGCGCATTTCTTGGGGGTACGTACACGTGCCCATTGATCTTTTTTTGTTTGAGAATCAAATTCCCATTGCTTTATTGACGAAAGTCTATAGCAAATGTTATGAGAAATGGGGAATATCAAATTCGCCATCAACCTGGGACATGCTCTTGAAAGATAATGTTCTCGGGATGTGTGGGTATATCTTTAAACTGCCTGACGACTATATGGCCAAAATTGAGGAGGCGTATGCTCCAGGCGAATTGGAAAAATGTCCACACATCTTCGATTGTGTTTACAAAGTACTGTGCGGTAAATATTTGCCAAGGCAACCTGAAGGAACAAAGATCACCATACAATCTGCAACTGATTTGAAGAAAGCTGGCATTCAAATCAAAGCAATCGAGGGAGTGTTGGATAAAGTGGATTTCAGTAAACGTTGTTTATACCTGCCAATTGTAAAATTATATGACAACACCGAATCTTATTTACGCAATCTAGCGATGTATGAGTACATGGCCGATCATAATTTTTTTAAATGTCCAGTTGGCGAATATGTACAACTCATGACAAGTCTTATCAAGGAGGTAGGAGATGCGAAACATCTAATCGACTGTGGTGTGATCGAAAATAAACTTGGGACCGATGAGAATGTTTTTCAAATGTGGAATAGCTTGCAAAGTTATTCATTCTTGCCCGGAAATTCAATAGACTACGAAGACATGGTGTCTAAAATTAATAAGCACTGTAAATCCAAACTGAACGTCATGAAAATTGAATTTTATCAGAAATATTGTTCCAGACCATGGTATGTGACAGCTGCTATCGCAGGCATCATTGCAACCGTTAGCGCTCTCACTTCTATCATTAAATCTGATAAAGTGCAACCCCATTGTCCACCTTCATAAAATCATTGTATTGGAAACACTAGATGGTGTATTTTGTCTGATATATCTATTTCACATTTCGTCTCATATTTTGATACTATTCGTATTACTTTACAAAATCATGCCCAATCCTCAAAATGGAAATGTTGAGGAAAAAAAGTTTTTAGTATGTTTTCTTAATTGTAGTTTTGAATAGATATCACAAGTTTGTATTTCAGGATTTAGACTTTTTTTTCAAAAAATTCAGAAAGAAAATTAGACTGTTTTTAGAAGATATTCTCCACTTTTGTGAAATCAATAAATTGTGGAGGAGGGTGGCAAAATCTGATGATACATAAAAATAATCATTTTACATCAAAATAAAAATAGTTTGTAATATCTATTTTCAATTGTAAGATATTACATCACAAGTTTTTATTTTACAATAATAAATAATAATAAATTGATGTTTTGATTTTTTTTGAATTTAAGACAATGAAATTGTGGGTTTTATTGGACCCTCGGGTTTTTTTCAATTAAATGTGATGTAGCCACACTGGCCATCAGCCACAAGAAGAATTACTCAAAATCCGGCCATTGCAAAACATTTTTTCCAAAAATGTCCTTTGTACGAGTCATTCTGGATTTTTATTTTTCTGCAAATGGAAGAAAGTTTGTCAAAATAAAACCCATGGTTGGACCCCATTTCTTTTATTGTTAAAGAATATTTCCACATTTTGTGTGTTATGTACATGTGTGTCAATTACAGCTTTTGATCCAAGAAGGTGAAATGGTGAATATCTTTGCTTCATGGAGGTTGTGGGGGAGATGAAATGGGTGATATTCACATATGTATTTAAAACCCTAAAATGCATGTGGGGTGAAAGAACCATAATTTGATAAATCGCCGCTAACAATAAATGTTCAACAAAATCCCATTAACAAGCAAACACAAGAAAAAAAAATCTTAGATTAAAAGTACATTTAAACATGAAGATAATGTGGTTGATAAAATGAGTGATAATTAACCATGTTCAAATAGGGAGAAAATTATCTGGAAACAATTAATGTTGCAAATGATGTGCCACTGCTATCATTAATTTAATATTTAAATTAAAAAAAGGTTTTAAATGATTGTAGTGTTGTTCAAAAAATTCAAAAAATGAAATATTTCATCCATAAAACCACCAATAGTCTATGATCATTCTTCCACACCTCACCATCACCGTTGTGTTTTGCACTTGTACTTCATGACCTACACCTTAGCATCACAATTTGCGTCTAAGCTCTCTTCTACCTCATTTGAACTTCACCATTAGAATTCACATCTAAATTTTGCACTTGCACTTTTATATCTATTTCTTTGTGTCATAACATTTGTTTGTTTCTTTGCATTTATCATTTCTTTGTTTATATGCCTTGCACAACATCAATGCATTCATTTCCTTACATCTATCTTCATGTTTGCATCTTTCACAATGCCATCATCACAAATTTGGTAGCAATAATGGATAATTCAACAAAAATTAATCAAACACCAAACAATAGTAGAAGACATTGTAGAGGCAAAGGAGGTGAAATTATTTCACAACAGTACAACTAGAACCAAGAGGAGAATCATATGGATTCAATGGAAAATTCAAAAGACAATTCATTAGAATTGGCAAGCAACGGCAAAGCAAAGGCAAAAGAAACAAAGGTTCTCGTTAGCATAACATGAATTGGAAGGTCATAAAGAGGTGGTGGCCTTAATTAATTAAACACAATGAGCACATCACTTTGAAAGAACTTGTTATCCACAAGCAAACATGATTCTTACAACACAATAGTGGAACAAATTATTAGAGGATCTACAAGCAATCACACATTCAAAAACTCTAAAAATTGGTGAGATGTGCAAAGACAAGTAGAATTACATTACTGGCGATTACAAGAAGATATTTGATTACTACAAAAGCATTGGTCATAACATTTCATACTAGGATTTGGCAATGGAAAAATGGGACAAATTTCATTGCCAAAATAATTTAATGAAGATTGTTATAATGCGATTGAGGTTCTCCATGGGAAGAACAACATTAATGCTCCAATCTAGTTGAAGGATCTACAAGTAAAAGCCTATGGAATTTATGTACAACATAAATAATACAAGGAAAAACATTTTCCTACACAACCCAATCAATCTTTGATGCATGAATTATTGGTAAAAAATGATGCTCGTCACAACAACCATGAGGCTCCTCAATTCAACTACAACAACAATCATGGTGTTGTTGCAAATAATGCAATCAACCTAAATGAACTCTCATGATCCTTTGGACTAGTTGAACCTCCATAATTTTATGACACCTACAAGATCCAACACACATCCAACATCTAAAGCAACAATAACTATATAACTTTTGGAAGTAGTAAAATCAAAAGAACAATATCATCAATGTTCCTATTGGTCATTAAAGCCACTCATAAAAAAAATTTGATTATCATGGATGCCATGGACCACATCAACACAAATCAATTTGAAATTGACAAAAAAAAAACCAAGTCTCATGAAAAGACATTCAAGCATTTCAAATATTATGTGAAGGAGAAAAACAAAAAGGTTCATAAGCTGAACAATAATATGGTAAGAGTTTGATCAAACCTTACGTATGTAATGTGTCATGCCTTCATAAAAGAACAATCGCAAATGCCTCCACCAATCATGCTTAAATCTTCTTATGATGATTTGGCATTGTTAAATAGTCAAGTCAAAAATGAAGATTAATTGCAACTAGTAATTGATTTTTTTAAAAAATAGTTTTCCATTTGATGGAATTTCAAATCAACATTTCAATTTCATTGAATTAAACAACAACAATGAATTAAATAGTAACAATCAAACTTACCTTCGAATGAACATTCCTCGTTTCAATTACATATTTGATGTCACATTAAACTTGAAGAACAACAATTCCAATCAATTTCAATAAATCTACCATTTGAGCATTGAACTTGATAAAACTTTGGAATCAACATTTCAATTTCATTGTGCTAAACAATAACATGATAAACTATGGAGTCATAATTTTCAAGATTGAAAAAAACAATTTGGAAAACTAAAGCAACATTAAAATAAATAGTAGCAATGAAGAGTATGTTTCATTAAACATTCATCAATATTTTATGTAACATTGAAATTGAAAAAAAATAGTTCCAATCAATTGGAATCAATTTGCCATAATAAATCCAAACACATAAATATCTTTAGCAACTACCATTTTCAAAACATATCATTACACATGTTTAGCAAAATACACAAGTATTCAAAAATCTTCTTTTTTTGTTATTACCAAGTTCAAATATGTTTCAAACTTCAAATTTGTAATTTGCAATAAAGACTGAAATGATCTATGGTAATGATTTGTAATATATTTGTGGAGTTGTGATGATGATAATCAAATTAGACATTAAGCATTTCAACATTCTTCATTTGAATTCCAAACTTGACAACATTGTACTTGAGGAAAATATTTGAACATTACCATTTACAATTCATTGAGTCCAACATTTGAATTTCATTTGAATATTACATTTGACACCATTTTAACTTGTTCATTTTCTATATGCTCATTTGTTCTTTAGATATGTTTCAAGACTGAAATGTTAATCTTTGGCTAGATTACAAAAGTTTAATACTTTTTAAAATAGTTTCTACCTCATTGAATCATGGATTTGTCATATTGTTTTTACACCTTGTTCCACCTTGTTGATATTCATGATCCAACTACAACATTATTGCATTTGCATCAACAATGAACATGTTGCCCAACCAATATCAAGTCATATAGTAAATGTAACATCAGGAATGAAGAGGATATGAAGATTACTTTTGAACAAAAAGTTTTTTAAAATCTTTTTTAACATCCCAAAAACACTTTTCCACCACATTCCTACCTCTAGAAAGATTTCTATTGTATAATGCTTCCAAAAATGTGTGCCTGATGTTCACATTCTACTTATGAGGGATCATGACCCAAGGCAAAGTGGATATCTGTTACCCTTAATGATGTATGGGTGAATGTCATCCTATGATTTGTGTTCAAGAGTGGAAAACCCATCATAAGTTGCCTTTTTTATAAAGGCCAAATCATCGAAGAACTTTGAAATCATCATAAATCTCAATAATCCCACAAAAACATTTCAAAATTGCTTCTGATAATTAACGATTTGTAGTTACATGTCTTGAACTTTGGATTTGTAAGAAAAGAAATTTGTAGCAAAAGCTCCTTTAGGTTCCTAAATGTGAATCTATGTGCAATCGATTGCACCATGAATAGAAAGGGGGCCACACCAATCCTTGAAGCCCACCATCACCCTTGACAAATTTTCACCTTGTGGCCATCGAATTTGGTTCCTAAACACAACATTAATAGCATGTTCACAAAGGATTTGTGAATCACAAAAAGTTTGCTAGATTGAAGGTAGTTAGCTTTGCAAGTAAGCTCCAAGGATGCAATTTTGATGCCAACAAGAATTGCACACCTATATGTGGTGTTTTGATTTTTAACCAAAGGTTGCAACTTTTCTATTATTTGCAAAATGACTTTTCTAGTGTTTTAAAAATGTTCAACCCCTTTGATTTTTTGTACTAAGTCGTAAGGAAGTTCAAATACCAAGTGGAATTTCAAGCTTTGACCGAATTTTTAACTTCCTTCATCATCAACAAATCTAAGTCACAAACAAATCTAATGATTCAAAAGATTACCATTCCACCCACTTTCAGCCAACAATCTAGTGTTAAATGCCAAGAAATCTTCTATTAGAAGTGTCATCACTTTCATCGTCTCACTTTCAACTTCAAAACATAGAAAAAAAAAACTCCTACAAACACAAGAAAAATGGAGAAAATTCATTAACAACAACTCTAATGGTGGTGCCATACAAGGTGCAAATTATTGTTTTTTAAAAAATGATTGAATATATTGAACTTGAATGTATGAGAATGAAAGAACTTAAGCATGCCACAAAGAGTATGTGAGAGTTGGAATGTGCCATAAAAAGAACAAAGGAGCTTGAACATGCTACAAAAAGAATGAAGGCTTTAGCAAGAGGGAGAATGATAATTCAACATTGCATGGGTGTGCGATGTAAGCAATGGGCACTTCAATTATGACAATGATTTGTTATCATTGGACTAACTTTCAATTAAATTTTGGCTACCTCACGAACAAGTTTGAAGGTGTTGTTGCTTATTTTCAAGCATGAATTGAACTCCAATTTGTTGGCTCTATCCAAAATATTGCAAACTTGAAATAGAAGCATTGTGGAAAACTCCTCTAAAGCAAGTATAAAATATGAGTAATCAAGGTAGGCTAATCAGATAAGGTCTTGTGTAGGTTTAAAGGAAAAGGTTTTTCCATTTGTCAAAGGGAACCTTGTTTCTTGATTGGGGTGAGATGTGGAGGGGTTGAGGATTGAGTGTGTATAGGGCTAGATAATGAAAGTAGGTTGAATGGATAAGATTATAAATTATAACTGTAGGCTTAGGGGGAAGAAAAAGGGAAACAATTTTTTTCCCTTTTCAAGTGAGTTGTTTTTAAGGTGGGGGGAGGTGGGAAGGATAGTGGACATATTCTCCCCCCTTTCATTTCCAAAGGGGGATGGGAAGGGTGTTTATGGGGGAAGAGGGTTGAAAGTTTTTTCCCCTTTTCAAAGGGGTTTTTTTTGGGTGGCATGGGGAGATGGGAGGTTTGGATGTTTTTAGCGGTTAAGGCAAGGCCAAAACCTTTGAAAATATGCAAAATTATTGAGAAAATAAGCTTTAACTTTGAAGAGGAAAATAAAACGTTTAATTAGATATAGTTTGTGTTCAAAGCCAATTTGGTGCAATTTTTGTAACATGTGTTTCTTTTTTTTGCCGTAAAAGAATAAAAGAATCAGGTTTTCAACTACAATTGAAACCATGAGATAAAGAAAAACATTATAAAGCATTTTATTCTAGAGCATAGGTGTTTTGGAATTGATTCAACAAGTTACAATATCGTAATATTTTGTTGGTTTCAAAACAAATTATATTATTTTTTAGAAATGCTGAAATCCTCAAAAATATTTTTCTCAAAGAGAATTTTTTTGTAAACGAAAATAAAAATCTCTTTGAATGTTCTGAAATATTTGTTTTGCAAAATGGAACATTCAAAATTTATTTATTCAATAAACATGTGTCAAAGCTGCCAAGGTACTATGGTATCTATGAAAATATTTCTCCCCACCCCTCTCCCCAACGATTTGCCCATCAAATAGGGGCATTTCATTGTCGCCTACAATGGACAAGAGGTCATTCATTACCAGAAATAGATTAAGCATGGGAGCATCAAAGGTATCTTCAAAAACTGGCAATCTTGAGCTGAAATTGGACATAACCTACTATCCAGAGGTTCAGAGGTTCAAGAGCGACAGTGGAACCCTTTTGTCAATGGATGTAAAATCATGTAATCGGGACCCTATATATGGATGAAAAGTGAAGTAAACCTCCTCTCTCAATGGATGAAAAGTCATATCTGAGGTTTTGTCCTGATGATGTATGCACAGGAAATGAAAGGCGGGAGGCTATCCTAGATGAACACCAAGTGGAGTTTGAGAACCTCTGGGTGGTAGGCTATGGGGTCAACATAGTTTGCTATGTCCCTTCACCATAGCCATGTAGTAATAATAAGTTTGCAAATGTATATAACTAGAGAGGCAGAATCTTTTATGGAAGCAATAGCAAAAAGACTATACCAATCTAGGTAGTTGGTTCTATGCAAGGAATCTCCACCTATTTCAAAGGCTTCCAAGCCAAGCAACATGTGGGCTCCCAGTTGCAGTTTATGTGACGTTTGCATTTGAATTTCTATAAGCATGCCAATAAAAAACAATTGACATTTATCCTTTTCTTGGAGCAAGTGTACTTTGGCTAAGTGTCATGTTAAAACTGAAATTGGCGGCTAATTTCAACATGACCACAAAAAATTTCTTTGTTGTTGATTGTATCCTTCATATCATATTTATAGATTTATTCTTTTTGGTGAATGGATGAACAAGAGCATGTTCATTTATTTTACATGTATATGCATAAACATGAAATTATGTCACAATTCACATGTCTTTTTTTTCTTTTTCTATTTGTTGATAATAAATGAATAATTTCTCACCAAAGAATCCTCCAAAAAGAATTCAAAAAGAAGGGCCCTTGAAAATGTTACCACAAAATTTAAGTATCTTATATGATAAAGATTAAATATCTACATGTATTAAGAAATCCCTACTCCTGACGCTACTTGTGAGGAAGCAAACACACTGTACAGTATACGGAAAATAGGAAAGTTTTTTGGTGCTTTTAGAGGACCCCATAGCTTGTGAATATGGTTAGGCTCCGATTGTAAGCTTGGGTCCTTGTTGTGGGAGTGCTTGCAAAAGAAGAAGTGCAAAGACCTCCAACGAAAAGGACAAAGACAAACTTAGGTCTAGTTGGGACCGGTGTGAACCAAGTAGCGTGGTTGCATGGAGCCAATCACACACACGGTTCAGCCGCAGGGAGCCCATGTGCGAATTCCCCCCGCCCATGAAACAACAAAGCCAATTTTCATTGGCCTGAGTGAACCAGCAGCAACCAACGCAGCAGTTGTGGATGACTGTTTCGGCCGTTTTGGGATGAACCCAAACCATTTAACCCAAACCAAACATTGAGGTGGGTTATTTTTTTTTTTTTCATTGGCCCACCCTTCCCTGAGATTTCAAAATTATCCCCCTTTTTTCCCCCTCATCTTCTTTGTTTTTCTCTTTTGTTCTTTCTTTGTTCTTCTTCTCTTCCACCATCATCTTCTTATTTTCCATTGTTACTGTAGCTTTTTTTCATTTATTTTTCCTCTTTTTTTAATCTGCTATTATTATTATTATTATTATTTTCTCTCTTTTTTTGGTCCTATAGATTTTTTTTAATCATTTTTTCTTTCATTTTTGTTGCTACTTTAGTTTTATTTTTCATCTTTTGTTTCTTTGTTTTCCTCTATTGCTACAACTTTTTCATCATTTCCTTTTTTTCTGTTTTTTCCCATTCTCTTCAAACATTTTTTTTT
>Ga0209611_10010936_pt1 | contig 13232 bp, 9 predicted proteins | sample S1TSphgellanicum_3_FD_187693 | JGI IMG/M metagenome (GOLD analysis project Ga0209611, IMG submission 187693) | Host-associated microbial communities from peat moss isolated from Minnesota, USA - S1T2_Fc - Sphagnum magellanicum MG (SPAdes) (version 2) | ecosystem: Host-associated > Plants > Peat... | reverse complement strand
ATGCGAGGTGTTTTGCGCATTACTGTCGAGCTCTGAACATTCGGGAGTCCCGGAAGACTCCTAACCTCCGACTTTTCCAAGTGTTGGGCTTCACCCCCACACTTGGCCAAAGTGGGGTTGCGACACAAAGGGTGTCCTGAATGCTAAACTAACCTCTTGTGGTTGGTTTTTGGATGCAGATTCACTTGAGATAAGTTAGTCCCTCTTCCTAGTTTAATCCCTGGGCTCCCAACTCGACCCTCTACCCCTCTTTAGAATTGGAAGCCGGGAGCGTGCCTCCAAGTCTCAACTTTCTGCAACTTGATTTTGTGAAACCCTCAAGTGGCTTTCACCCCGTGACTTAGGAGCGTGTCAGGAGGTCATGACCTCGTTCGTGTACTTTAATTGTGTAACTTGGGACTTGGGTTCCGGCAAAACCCAAATGTTGCTTCTCGTACCTTGATAAGCAAACCTTTTAGTTAAAGTTTGATTGTTATGATCAAGGCATAAGGTGGGGGAAAGGAGTCATGTCAAGTAGCTTAGGTCAAGATTAAACTTAACTTGAGTTCCTCATGAGGGGAAGGTTGAAATGATGACCTACCAAATGAGGTGTCACAGCCCTAGCTTTAGGCTCGCGACCAAGGCAAAGGGGGTTGCAAGGTTGTGGGCCAAGAGAGAGGAAGCCCGGGAGTCAAGGCAAACGCATTGCAAGGGTGCGGGCCAAGAGGAAGCCCGGGAGTCACATCACATACTCTCGGGAGTGTTAGAAAGTGTGAGGGAGTATGAAGCAATGAACCCTCACACTCCCAAGGCAACTCTCACTTTGGGAAATGGAGTCCCACTAGACTTCTAAAACTTCAGAGAGCGATTGTAGGGGTGAAAACTCAATGGCTTGTGGCGTTTTTTATATCATTGGAAAGCTCTTGAAATGTAGATGTCTAAAATGGGCTCGCAATGCTCATTCAGACATTTGAAACACAAGTTATGGCCAAAAGAAGGGCCGGGAATCAAAAAGTCAGGAATCGACTCGATTTACTTAGATGCAAAGGGCGTGTCACATATTGCTGGAAAGCTCTCGACAAGAGCTACAACTTTGCTTCAGACCACACCTCAATCGGAGGTCTGCTTGCAAAGTTATGGGGCTCCAAAGTCGCGAGAGTCCCATTTGGCGTGATTTCGGGACTCCCACTTGGGAGTCCTGGGAAAAATAGCCATTTGGATGTAGCCTCCGTGGAGAGCTACAGAATATACTATAAGGGGGAAGGTGATGGCTTCCCCCAAGTCCGGGCCGTGGTGAGTCTTGTGTGTCCATGTTGCCCGTGATTCATCCTAGCACCAAGGGTGCTCCAACTATGCACTAACCACTTTGTGTGGGTTGTGTATAGGCCCGTGTGAGTGAATGAAGCTTGTCAACTCTTCCTAGTCCCATCCCGAAGCTCCAACATGCCCTTTTACCCCTCAAAGTGCTGTGAGCTAAGGAGCGTGCTTCGACTCCTCCGTCTTCCGTTGTTTTCTACTTGGGCTCACATTTGAGTCCTTTAAGGAATTGGGAGTCCATCACCACCACAAAAGTTGATAAATGATGGCCAAGGATCCAAGGAAAGCAATTGTAATTGTTAAAAGAAATCCTAAATGTCAATGAAGACATTGACCTTTTCTTCTAGTGGGGGAGAGTGTTGCAACCCTACTTAGAAGGTGTCACAACCCCACTTTGGCCAAGTGTGGGGGTGAAGCCCAACACTTGGAAAAGTTGGAGGTTGGGAGTCTTCCGGGACTCCCGAATGTTTAGAGCTCGACAACAAGTGGCAAACACCTCGAATTGAAACGTTCTTGGTATCATTGGAAAGGTCTTGAAACGTAAATATCGAAAATGCCCTCGCATTGGCAATTCGGACGTCTGCAGCCCAAGTTATGGGCAAAAGAAGCGCCGGGAGTCAAATTGGCAATTTGACTCCCGACCACTAAAAGTCGGGAATCGACCTCTTTCCGACGTCCGATTTGAGTGTGCGACATGGAGTTGAAAAGATCTCGACGAGGGCTACAACTTTGGTTCAGACCTCGTTGCCATCCAACTCTGCAGTCGGGAGTTATGGCGGGTCAAAGTTCCGGGAGTCTTGCCATGACAATTTCGGGACTCCATTTCGGGAGTCCTGGGAATTTGTGCCATTCGGATGTAGCCTCCGTGACCAGCCGCAGAGAATACTATGTGGGGGAAGGTGGTGGCTTCCCCCGAGTCCGGGCCGTGGTGAGTCTTGTGTGTCCAAGTGCCCGTGGCAAGTCCCAACACCCAAAGGTGTCCCGGAATGTGAAATAACCACGTGGGTGGTTTGTTTTGGTGTAGATTCATGCTTGATGTACTAAACCTTCTTCCTAGTCTAATCCCGGGGCTCCCAACTCGACCCTCTACCCCTTTTTAGAGTTGGAAGCCGGGAGCGTGCTACCAAGTTCAACTTTCCGCAACTTGACTTTGTGAAACCCTCAAGTGAATCCACCCCCGTGACTTGGGAGCGCGTCAGAAGGAGTGTGAGGATGAAAGTCAAACTCTCGAAATTGGGACTTGGGAGTCCTCTAGGACTTTCGAAACTTCAGAGTTCGATTGCAGGGGTAAAAACACCTTACATTGGGGTGTTCTTTATATCATTGGAAAAAGCTAGCAAAGTGTAGATGTCCAAAATGGGCTCGCATGGGCCATTTGGACATCTATAACGCAAGGTATGGCAAAAAGAAGGGCCGGGAGTCAAACTGCCAGTTTGACTCCCGACCACTAAAAGTCGGGAATCGACCCGACCCCGGTGCATGGAGGTCGAGTGCAATGCACCGTTGGAAAGCTCTTGAAGAGAGCTATAAGTTTGTTTCAAACCTCATCTCAATCGGAGGTCTGAGCAAAGAGTTATAACCTTGCAAAGTCTTGAGAGTCTAAACCGGGACACTTTCGGGACTCCTCCTTGTGAGTCCCGAAACAAAAAGCCATTCGGATGTGGGTGCTATAGAGAGGCACAAAGTATACTATATGGGGGAAGGTGGTGGCTTCCCTCGAGTCCAGGCCGTGTTGAGTCAAGTGAGTCCAGAATTGCCTGTTGTCGCAACCCTAGCCTTGGGGTCGCAACCAAGGCAAAGTGCTTACAAGGGTGTGAGCCAAGAGGAAGCCCAGGAGCCAAGGCAAAGGCATTGCAAGGGTGTGGGCCAAGAGGAAGCCGGAAGTCACATCACATACTCCCGAGAGTGTTAGAAAGTGTGAGGGAATGAACCCTCACACTCCCAAGGCAACTCCCACTTTGGGAGATGGAGTCCCAGTGGACTCCCGAAACTTCAAAGAGCGATTGTAGGGGTCAAACCTCAATGTCTTGTGGTGTTCTTTATATCGTTGAAAATCTCTTGAAGCGTAGATGTCTAAAATGGGCTCGCATTGCTCATTTGGACATCCAAAACATAAGTTATGGACAAAAGAAGCGTCGGGAGTCGAACTGCCAATTTGACTCCTGACCACAAAAAGTCGGAAATCGACCCGATTTACTTAGCTGCAGGGGGCGTCCCACACATCATTGAAAAGCTCTCGTCAAGAGCTACAACTTTTCTTTAGATCGCATTGCGATCCGAGGTCTACTCGCAAAATTATGGGGTTCCAAAGTCGTGGGAGTCCCATTTGGCGTGATTTCGAGACTCCCACTCGGGAGTCCCGGGAAAAATAGCCATTTGGATGTAGCCTCCGTGGAGAGCTACAGAGTATACTATAAGGGGGAAGGTGATGGCTTCCCCTAAGTCCGGGCCGTGGTGAGTCTTGTGTGTCCGTGTTGCCCGTGGCTCATCCTAGCACCAAGGGTGCTCCAACTTTACACTAACCACTTTGTGTGGGTTGTGTGCAGGCCCGTGTGAGTGAGTGAAGCTTGTTAACTCTTCCTAGTCCCATCCCGGAGCTCCAACATGCCCCTCTACCCCTCAAAGTGTTGTGAGCTAGGGAACGTGCTCCGACTCCTCCGTCTTCCGTTGTTTTCTACTTGGGCTCACATTTGAATCCTTTAAGGAGTTGGGAGTGCGTCACCCATGGCTTGTCTTAGCACCAAGGGTGTTCAAGAAAGTGAACTAACCAACTTGTTGGTTGGTTTGATGTAGGTTTGAATAAGTGAATAGCTTGTCACTCTTCCTAGTCCCATCCCGAAGCTTCAACAAGCCCTTTTACCCCTTCTAGTGCTGAAAGTTGGGAACATGCCCCAAGTTTTTCACAATTCCACTGTGTGAGTAATTTAGACCCAACTTGGGTCTAACTAGGAACTTGGGAGCGCGTCAACAAAAAACAAGTAACAAAAGTTTTTCTATCACATTCATTTCATAATACAAAACAAGTGGAAAAAGGTTTTGAAAACATTGTTGAGGAGATTGTGGAGGCATGTGCTGGTCTTCCTTTAAGCCTTGAAGTCATGGGTCGTTTTTTGCACAAAAACCAAAGTTGGGATATGTAAACAAGATTGCAAATTTGGAAAAGAACCTTGAAAAAGTTACAAACAGGGAAAACTTTGGATGGGGCTATAGAGGATATACTTTGGCAAAGCTTGGAGATTTCTTACAAAGATTTGAACCAACTAGAAAAGGATATGTTTTTGGATATTGCTTGTTATTTTGGTGGTTTGAAAGAAATTATAGCCCTTCGAATATGGGATTCTGAATCTTCGACACTTGAATTGAAAAACTTAAAAGATAGATCTTTTGTAAAAATCAACAAAGATGGAAATTTAATTATGCATGATCAATTATGAGATATGGGTCAAAATTTTGCAATACAAGAGGACAAGAATCAAATGTGGGATCCTAAAACAAATTTACAAATTTTTGCATGAACAAAAGGTTATCATCACTACATCAAATTATTATCTTTTTTATTTTTAATTTAGAATTAGTATATTAAAAAAACACATTAAACTTATTGCATAATTTAAAAGTTATATATGTTAACTCATATGTTGTAATTTTTCATGTGATAAATGGCCTCAAGACCACAAGGTTTATCATTGGAAGGAAATGAAAAATTGGTTTCAACGATTTTCAAGAATATACACCTCCCCAAATTAAGGTCGTTTGACATGGCTCAAGTTTCATCAAACATCATGAAAGGTTTCCTACATGACCAACATGTATATGAATTACGATGGATACATTAGCAAAAAGCCAAAATTTTAAAAATACCATTCAATTTTGGTAATTGTCCCAACTTGCATGTGCTCGATTTATCAAAATGCATCAACCTAAGAATACTACCTACATCTATTAATAAATTAATTACGCTTCAAGACTTGGATTTGTTAGGGTGCTCGCAGTTGAAGGAGTAACCCACATCTATTGATAAATTAACTACCCTTTAATCGTTGAATTTGTCAGAGTGTTCATAGTTGAAGGAGGTACCTACATCTATTGACAAATTGACTAGCCTTCAAAAGTTGGATTTGTCATGGTGCTCATAATTGAAGGAGTTACCTACATCTATTGATAAATTGACAATCCTTCAATGGTTGTATTTGTTAGGGTGCTTGCAATCACTACTAGAAATTTTGGGTTTTGCAATTGTCACATGCAACTAAAATTCAATTACATGCAACACATGTAACTACAAATTTGTGTAATTGCATAGGACATGCAGTTGCATGCGACATTACGTATGCAACATGTATATACGGTGTTAATATACATGTTCATACATACATACCAATCCAATGTAGTTACACCTTATGTGCAACTTTCCTTGTAACTACATATAACTAATCAAAATATGACACATGTTTAAAAATTAGACAACTAGCTTGTGGACACGTGTCATTTTATTTTTTTTGTGTTTTCAAAATCAAAAATTCATTGGTCTTAACCATTAAAGTTTTTGCCACTAGGATGATGACACGTGGCACACCATGGAACGTTCATTGACCATTTGACACGTGTTCAATATTTTAGCACCAATTATATGGTGACACGTGGCAATCAACGCCCACCTATTTTTTTAATTTTAAATATTAATTAATGAAATTTAAATCATTTAATTTATGGCTAATAAGATGTTGACACGTGGTGCCTAGGTAGGTAATAATAATTAAACCCTATTAAGTAAGTAGGTTTATTTAAGTATGTAAATAGATTGAAAAATAGCTAGGTTTAGGTTATATAAAGAGGTTTAGAATAATTCGATTTTATTTTCAAGTTTGACCATTTCATGAAGGTCAAGTTTTTTTCATTCACTCATCCCCAATGGCACTTGGTATTTGGTTTCAACATAACTATTGTTCTTACTTATATACTAAACCAAATAGAATTGGAAGCCAAAGGATATGGGTTAAAACATTCCATTGCAAACCTCATGGACCAACCTAGTTACACATTAGATGCAATTACTGTATTAAAGTATAACAACCAGGGGAGGGCTCTGTTGTTTTTAGTGTCCAAACAAACTTGAAGCCCTCCTCTTGGCGCATCTAACACACTAAAAATCGTTGAAAACAGATTAGAAATGAGAAAGTTATGGCCCCCCAAAGTAAAGGGGGTAAAAAAACTCAAATTTTTTTTTATTAAAGCCGGTTCTTAAACACCTAGAAAGTTCATTTTATGTTGTTTTTTTGCTATTAGAGTTCCAATGTGATTTGTAGGAATTCTGATGGCACTCCTACAACATTTTAAATCGTTTAAAATGAATAAGAAATAAGAAAGTTATGAGCTTTGAAAGTAGGAGTGACGCACTCCCAAATCCCTTGTTGAACCCACTTGAGGGTTCAACTATGTGAAGTTGCGGAAAGTTGGGACTTGAGGGTCGCTCCCGACTTCCAACATTAAAAGGGGGTAGAGGGTCATGCTAGAAGTCCCGGGATGAGACTAGGAAAAAAGACTAGGAAAAGGGACTAGATTATCAAGCTCAAATTTTGCATCCAAAACTAACCACAAAAGGGTTAATTAGCATTCGGGAACACCCTTGGGTGTTGGGACAAGCCACGGGCACTTTGACACACAAGACTCACCACAGCCCGGACTCGAGGGAAGTCACCACCTTCCCCCATATAGTATACTCTACAGCTCTCCGCGAAGGCTACATCCAAATGGCTCTTTTTCCCGGGACTCCCAAATTGGAGTCCCGAAACTGTCCCGAGTTGGAGTCTTGAGATTTTGGACACTCATATCTCCTTGCCCCAAACTCAGATCGAGACGAGGTTTAAACCAAAGTTATAGCTCTTGTTGAGAGCTTTCCAACGTCGTGTCGCACTCCTTGAGGCGACGTCGGAAAGAGGTCAATTCCCGACTTTTAGTGATCGGGAGTCAAACTGGCAATTTGACTCCCAGCCTTTCTTTTGCCCATAACTTGGGCTGTAGATGTCCAAACGGCCCATGCGAGGCCATTTTGAGCATCTACACTTCAAGACCTTTCCATTGATATAAAAAACGCACCAAGGCGAGGAGATTTGACCCCTCAAATCGTCTTCTGAATTTTTGGGAGTCCCGGAGGACTCCATTTTTCCCACTTTTGGGAATGTGAGTTGCATTCTCACACTTAACCCCAAATTGGGGTTGCGATAAGGAGGGGTCTTAAGAAAAAAAACAAAAAAAAAACCGTTTTATAACTTGGAAAGCTTATTTTTCTTATTTTTCTTTTTGTTAGTTTTTCATTACTCCTTTTCTTTTGCATTTCAAAGGTGATTATAGGATATTTAGTAATTATGATTACTTAATGAAAATATGATTTTGATATTATTATCTAATTTAAATTAATAATTGCTTAGGATGTTTGTATACTTGTAGGTTAATTAGTGTAGCTTATTTACATTAATATTTTAACATAAGTAATAAAATTTAATATATGATACCTATTGATTATATATATATAATTACTTATCACTATAATTATAATAAACACTTAATTAATAATTATGATTATTTATAATAAAATTTTAATATTATCATATTAATTGATTTTTAATAATTTTTTGTTTAATCAAATGTACATTTTCTGAAAAAAATTCCAAAATAAAATAAAATTAAACATATTTAAACCATGGTTTAGTTTAATTTAATTTAATAATAATTAGTTTAACATAACTTAATTTAACCATTATCAATTTTAGCCTAATTTAGTTTAGCCATAAATATTTTAGCATAATTTAATTTAACCATATTTATTTTATCCTAATTTAATTTAGCTTAATTTAGTTTAGCCATAATTATTATTACCTAACTTAATTTAGTCATAATTAGTTTGGCCTAACTTTATTTAGCCATATTTATTTTAACCTAGTTTAATTTAGCATAATTTAGTTTAGCCATAATTAATATAGTTTAATTTAATTTAGCCTAACTTGATTTAGCCATAATTAATTTGGCCTAACTTAATAGAGCCATAGTTAATTTAAATTAATTTAATTTAGCCATAATCGGTTTAATCTAATAAATTTAGCCATGGTTATTTTAACTTTTTTGTTTATTTAACCTAGGTTAGTTTAGGCTAGCCGAAGTTAGCATGGGGTTAACCTTAGTACTAGAGGTACATAATACTATTATATATAACCTATATATTTATATTAAGTATAGTATTTAAGTATGTATAAGTTTAGGCCATTATTTTTATGACACGTGTCCATGTTGTACACATTTAGTTGCATGTTAGTTGCACACACAACCGTATGGCCCAAAAATTATACAATACCAAATTTGTAGTTGCAAACATGACCAAGATAGTTACAAATGATAACCAGTTACATGCTAGTTGCATAGTGACTAGTTGCAAATGACAAGATTTTTAGTAGTGCATGTTCCCTTGAATTATGTACTTATGCAATACTTCTTTTATTTAAAAAACCAAATTAATTTCAGCTTATTACTAACATAGTTTCCAATTTGATGGCACAAGGCGTAGCTAAAAGATATATGATTAGGAAAACAAAAGGAGGGGGAGATAACTTAAAGAACAAAATGCATTTTCTTCTCTCAAATAAAAACATTTGTTTAAAAAGAAAAAGCTTAACCAAGACTAGGCAAGACTCTTATGTTGAAACTTTACATGGTTCTATTCATTTAATTTACCAAGCAAATGAAGTTGTTTTGCTAGAAAAAATAAACCTGACTTTTTTTCAAACATCCAAACAATTTATTTGGTTTGGTTTTTATTTGAAAAGATTTATTTTGAAGGGACAAAAATGCGAAGCATGTAAGAACTTTTTATTTTGTGCACGACATTCTTAAGCTTTATCTCGACACTAATGTCTTCACACCAAAAGGTTCCCTACTGGTTGCGCAAAGAGAACTTTTTGAGGCTTTGTTTTCAAACCCATCAAGAGTAAAGCATGATATTTGATGCACTCCCAACTCCTTGAAGGATTCAAACGTGACTCCAAGTAGAAGACAGCGGATGAGGGAGGAGTCGGGGCATGCTCCCTAGCTCACAACACTTTGAAGGGTAGAGGGGTGTGTTGGAGCTCCGAGATGGGATTAAGAAGAGTTAACAAGCTTCACACTCTCACACAGGCCTGCACACAACCCACACAAAGTGGTTAGTGCATAGTTAAAGCACCTTTGGTGCTAGGATGAGCCACGGGCAACACAAACACACTAGACTCACCACGGCCTAGACTTGGGGGAAGCCATCACCTTCCCCATATAGTATACTCTGTGGCTGGCCACAGAGCCTACATCCAAATGGCTTTTCTCTCCTGGGACTCCCACTCGTGCCAAATGGGACTCTTGCAACTTTGGAGCCCCATAACTTTGTGAGAAGACCTTAGATTGAGATGTAGTCTAAAACAAAATTGTAATTTTGGTCAAGAGCTTTTCAACAATATGTGGCACGCCTTCTACAGCCAAGTAAATTGGGTTGATTCCCGACTTTTTGTGGTTGGGAATCAAATTGGCAATTTGACTCCCGATCCTTCTATTGGCCATAACTTGTGTTTCAAATGTCCAAATGAGCAATGCAAGCCCATTTTAAACATCTACGTTCCAAGAGCTTTTCAATGATATAAAGAATGCCATGAGCCATTGAGTTTGGACCCCTGAAATTTCTCTTTGAGGTTTCGGGACTCCATCGGGACTCCATCTCCCAAAGTGGGAATTGTCTTGGGATGTGAGGGTTCACTCCTTCATACTCCCTCACACTTTCTTACACTCCCGGGAATGTGTGATGTGATTCTCGGGCTTCTTCTTCCCTTGATTCCTAGGCTTCTCTTGCCTTAACTCCCGGGCTTCCTCTTGGCTTGTAACCTTGTAACCCGTTTACCTTGGTCGCGAGCCCAAAGCTAGGGTTGCGACACTCTCCCCCACTAGGAGAAAAGGTCAATGTTCTCATTGACACTTAGAATTTCTTTCAACAATTGCAATTTTTTTTTTTTGGATCCTTGGCCATCAAATGTCGACTTTTGCGATAGGACCTTGCCTCAAGCTAACTTAGGCATCCCCAAGTTTCTAACACTTTCTTAGCAAGTCCAAAGGTATTTCATAAAAAACCCTTAACCATTGCTTCATCAAAAGACCTAAACTAGCTTAATTGACAAAGCCCTCATTTGGAAGGCAATTTCATTACTAGAAATTTGGCATTTTGCAACTATCTTATGCAACTAGTTTTCAGTTACATGCGACACATGCATCTGGAAATTCGCCCAATTGCCTAAAACAAGTTGCATGAAAATTGCAGTTGCATGCGACAATCGTATAATACAAGTACATACGATTGGGTTATACGGTTTCATCCACCCATACTCTATACTAGCAATTGGTCGTGTGATTGCATGCAACTACAGGGGTTGCGTTCACACTACATTAGATGTTAATTCGCTAACCCAATTGTATGCGAACACGTGTACTTTTATTTTGTAATTAAATATTTAGTTTTAAGAATTACTTTGATTAATCTAAACCGTCCAAGTCATAGCCGTTGGGGTGTGGACACATGTTGGATTTAAGGCGTGATCAACCATGCTATGTCATTGTACACGTGGCACAGATTAGGGTTAGGGTTATAGGGTTTAATTATCAGGATCATGCCATGTGGTAACCTAGTGACCGCACAATGTAGTTGCAAATGCAACTAATATTTTGAGAGTTTGAATCGCCATGTGTCACATGGTCCCACTGTTAGGGTTAGGGTTAAGGTTAGAGTTTAGGGTTTTCATCTGCTTTGTTCAATGTGCTATCTAGAATTGCCAAGAGTGCCTGTCAACAACAGATCGATCAACAAAACTCTACAATCACTAAGAAACACATGCACAAGGCAAAGAACTGTATATTCCAAAAGGAAAGTTACAAAATTATGGGAACATTTTCCAAGGTTCAGCAATAGCAAAAGAGCATTGTGCAACAGAAAGGTGCTCTTCAGGCCTCAACTACCAATTGATGCCAAAGAAGAAAATGTCCACAATGGCCTAGCTTGAGTGCTATCCCTTTTTCCTCAAACCTCAGTTGAAAGCTGGAGCAAGACATTTTCCCCCATGAAGATAATGAACCAATCTCCACATCACCATTATTGAGTTGAGGGAGAAAAAGGTCCAAAGAAAGGAATATTACTTTATCATGCCACTTGTACAATGGCCTTTCTGGGGATCCACCTAAGTTTTGTAGAGGTGTTGAATCAATTCTTGTCGGTGTGTTTGAGCACAAACTAGACAAGCGTACTTGATGATTTCAGGCCAGTCCTGTGAAGCTACCACCTATTTCCATCTAGAATTCCAAGAAATCAACAACCATGTTTTACAACTTCCAACCTCTAACTTACAAGAGCTACATTCAAGAGCTGGAATGCAGTGATTTCTGTGGGAACACAAGAAGTTAGAAATCATCAGGTGGCAAAAACTCTGATTAAGAGAAACTCACTACTGCAATGGAAGGGCTTGAATCCTCTCCAGGATGTGGATGTGTGACATCAGCACCAAATATGATGGTGGGAATGTCATTTACTAATGGGATTTTTCGTGAAAGTGCATCAACCAAGACAGTGTTCCGGCCCCCAACCTGTCCTCCCAGCAAGCCAGTAACACATGAGTAGCCACCCAAATCAACCCTGCAACTGTGCAATTCTCCTCTCCAAGACTTTCAACCTCTGATAGGACTTAAACAATTACAAGGTCATATCACAAACAATGTACCTTGACATTGATCTTCAGAGCCACATTGGCCAAATATTGTTTGCTCATCTTGTAAACATGCTTGGTCAGACAGCATTGTGACACTACCCCAAGGACAGTCTCACATTGCTTCTTCAAGTCACCTACATCCACAACTACACTATAAGAAAGTAGAAATAGTCCCCCATACATCTGAGTAAAGCACAAACATCCCTAAATGAAAATATAAACAAAGCAGCTAACTGACTGCTACCACATACCCAGGACCATCAACAAGCAGATCTAAAAGTTCTCAAATTTTGACAGAAAGCTCATTGAACAGCTTACACACCATAAAGTGATCCATTGCTATCAGGCATAATCGCCACAAGGAGATCTAAGTCTTTGTCCTTAGTCCTTTTCTTAACTTCCTCACACAGATGTGTAAGAGCACGCTCTGAATGTTCTGGGCGCACACTCCGAACTGGAACTATTGGCTCAAGATGAAAATCCTATTCCATACAACATACCAACTTTAGAACATTGCAAGAAGGAATGCAATCTAAGCACAACCTGACAGCTGAGACAGTGGAACGCATTACCATTCCAGAGGTATGGCACATTCAAGCCAACTCAGAGCAAAATGCAGCAACAACATTCTCTTGAACACTTCTTGAAAAATTGAAACAGGCCCAGTTGCTGACAACTCCACCATTCACCATTTTCTGCAAATCAAAGAAGATATCAATTACCAGTAAAAAGCCATTGATAAGCCAGCACTACATCTCAGGTCACCTAATCTTTGGACCAATAGTAGAGGCAAATTAGTGACATTGACACCATTAGGTCCCAAGAGCTGGTCAGCATCCTAAAAGATGGTCACACGACGGTTTTAACATTGGCATGAGACAGGCCAAAGCAGACAACAGGCACACATCCAGAATCATAATCTGAAATAAGCAACATAAATGATTAACTGACAACATGAGCCGGTGCAACTTCTCCTGCAAATCATGACTTTCTAATTGTACAATAGCTGCAAGACATCTTCATCACAGCAGCTTCAATCCAGCAAGCACAAAAGAAGTTGTCATCACCTGAACACAGCAATTTTGCATACCTTGTTCATCATATTCCACTGTCCTACTTGAGGAAGGCATTCTTTCTCTCTCCCAGTATCATGATACTTGAGCTACAAAGTCA
>Ga0209611_10010935_pt1 | contig 13234 bp, 13 predicted proteins | sample S1TSphgellanicum_3_FD_187693 | JGI IMG/M metagenome (GOLD analysis project Ga0209611, IMG submission 187693) | Host-associated microbial communities from peat moss isolated from Minnesota, USA - S1T2_Fc - Sphagnum magellanicum MG (SPAdes) (version 2) | ecosystem: Host-associated > Plants > Peat... | reverse complement strand
GGGGGGGGGGGGGAGGTGGGTCTTGACATTATGTTAGTGTTTTGGGTAAGGGTCCATGTGCCATCTCCTTGTGATTGAAGGTGAATCCAACTTGTATGGGGTGTCCAGGTGTTAGACACTAGGATTTCCAGTCTATAAATAACAAGGCATTTGTAGTATGTCATGGTGGAACTAAAATCAATCTCTTCAACCATCTTGTGTCCAATTCCCAAAGTGGTTGTCATTTCACCCTAACCACTCACACAGAGCAATGATCTAAAGCTTATTTTGACTTGATCCCACTTCTGAGAGTGTAATGGATTTTGAAGAGAGTGGTTTAATAAAGTCTTCCAAAAATTAAAAAAAACCAGAATTTCTAGAGAAAGTGGAGGTTTTGGGTTATTATGATAAATGCATAAATATAAACAATTTGGCCTCTTTCTCAGTTTGGAAGAGTTTGGATGCACATATTCATGAAAGTGATGAGAAAATAATGTTCTATTTGTTGGGTACCTGAATTTAGTTGAGCTTTTATGAAGTCTTTCCAACTTTAGTGTGCAATAAACAACCAGAGTAACAGCAGAAAATTGCAGTCTACTAAGCATGGGATAATTGTAATATTTAAAAATAATTTAAATGAAATCTGAGATTGTTACCATGGTACCAACATGGGTGCTGGTTAAGGCAACAAGATTAGGTCATATTAGGTCATATGAGGTCATATATCCTTTTTGACCTAAAGTATACCACCATGGGATTTCTATGGATTGGGCTGGGGCACCAGAATGGGCACAATTGAAGAATGGCTAGAATACATTCCTTCCTAGAGTAAAGGTCTGTAGGTAGGTCGTAAAGTAGTAGCCATAGGCACAATTGAAAAAATGGCTAAAAATACATGCTTGATTTCTATGGTTGAAATATGTGTACATGGTTGATGAAAATACCATTCTAAACCCTTCAGGCATTTCTAAATACCTAGTAGAATTAGCCAAGTTCAGCCCAGTATTTGTAGCACTATTTGCCCAAATGTGCCCCAATAGTGGGCATTACCCATTGTAAAGCATGATGACACCAAAGGATGTCCCATCATAAGCCTAAACCATTTCCAATAGTGGGCATTACCCATTGTAAAGCATGATGACACCAAAAGGATGTCCATCATAAGCCTAAACCATTTCCAATAGTGGGGGTTACCCATTGTCAAGCATGGTGACACCAAAGGATATCTATCATAAGCCTCTAGACATATATGCCTACAAACATCCATAATGACGACTTAAAGACCTCCTTCAATTTTGTTAGTGTAAATGGAGGCCACCTTACCCAACATATTTTTTCCTACTACTATTTCATGGGCATTTTGAAAAAAGGAAAAGCTTTGCTATGGCAGGCATTTGATTTTTAAAACACCTCAAAAAAAATAAAATTCCATTTTTCCCATGATACTTGGTGAATACTCATCGGGTATCATTGGAAAATTTAAAAATAAAATAAAAATAGAGCAAGTAATACCCTTTGGTAAGACCCTACACTCAATAAATCCCTCCACCATGGGCATCAAGGGAATTGAACTCTCCCTTTTCTAGTAAGACGCCTGAGCTTCACCCCCACACATAAATCACAACCGTGATAGGAGCAAGAGAGGACCCGTTTTAAGCATAAGGTAGATACCTCCTTATTGTTTTTAGGAGGCATTATTAATGTGTATATAAAAGTATAGTTATTAGAAATTTTCTTGGAGTGCTTGAAATGTTGACATTACTCAATTGAAGATGAAATTTTTGGCATTTGTTTTACGTGTAGCAAACAACCCACAAAACAAACACACACACAAACACATAAAACAAATACATGAATCCCGTTCACTTTGTTTTCAGCAGGTTGTGTGTTATGAAAGCATATATGTATATATATATGAACATGACATCTCTCTTCGTTTGAAAGCAAACGGGCAGCCAAGCTTCCTTTCAAAGCAAATTTGTTAAATAACATATATAAAAAGAGAGAAGAGAGAAATTCTATTTGCAACAAAGTAAGTAGTTTTTTTGGGTGGTAAAGATGAAGATTTTGTGGCATCACGACGCTGCACACACATACGACATGACTCATGTTTTGTTTGTTCACTTTCTATAAGAATCGTTTGTTTGTTTGTTTGTTTTGTAGCTGTGGTGGCTACATCCTACACCATGCTTTTCTTCAATCGGTTTGTTAGTTTGTATAACTCGGTTCTCTTCTCTATCACATTCCAACTTGGTCAAAAACAATGTGGCGGCTACAAGAGGAGAAAAAAGACGACCTCCTAAGAGTGTGTCACTTGTACCTTTACCATTTGGGCAGTTATTAAAATTATTTTCAGTAAATGATTTTATTTTATTTTATTTTATTATTATTATTTTTGTCTTCAAAATTAGTTGCTCACAATACAGGAACTTTTTATATATTTTAAAACCTTGTTGCTACCAGTTAGTGTACATGGTCATTTTGCTTATTCCAAGTTTACATGGTAAAGTTTTTGGAAGTGCTGAAATCTCAAGAAAGAAATTATTTTTATTTTTGAAATGATTTTTTTTTTTTTTTTTGGGCCAAGAAGTTGGCCCAATGGTGAATGGTAATTATCCTCCATTTGGGTTTTCTTTTCCCATTTTCCACATTCCTAGCCCAATTTTAGGAGGAAATAAACATGTATTTTTGGGACAAATTTTGGAATTTTTGCAACAAAAAAGGGGAAATTTTTATTTTTTTATTTCAAAAATTTGTGGAAATTTTGGTTTCCAAGCGTAAATACATTTGACTAAATTTGCTATTTTGTTGAATTTTTTTTTCTTCTTGAGATCACTACCCTCCATGACACTACCTTCCATGAGTGTGGGCACCCGAGGTATATGAACTTTGAAGATCCCAAAACTCCACCTGAAGCCAAGGTGGCCAAAAATGTGCTTTATGTGTGGGCTCCTCCTCCTCCTCTTGATGAAAATTGTACCCATGTTTCAAGCACTTGGGTACTTGGTCCTCCACCAGCCGTTTGGGTGCCATTCTCTTTAAGAAAGCTTATGGAAAGTCCGTATATGAGGATCAATAGAATTCCATCCTAGAATATTCCAATCTAAGTGTGAATCCTAACTATATTTGTCACCCATTTTTGGCCTACAATAATGCCCTAGTCCACAAGAATGCTACATAACACAAGAATGCTACATAAAACATTGCAACCACACACACGTTCTTTCTACACACAAGTGACAACAAATTTTTGCATGCTAAAAAAAGTTTGCATGCTCAAACCTCGACTCTAAAAAAGTCCACAATCCATGCATATCCCAAGCGGTTTCTTGGTCTCCTTCCCCATAATGACAATGTTGCACATGCAGTTTACCACCTACGAGTAGTCTTTGCACCAATCCCATTGTTGCTTTAGGGCACACTTGAAAGGGGGAAGGGAGAATTTTGGTTTCCTAAAAATGTAGGATGAATTGTTGCCACACCCCTATCCACTTCTTGTCTCTCAAAAGGAGTTTCCTACCCTCCTTCACTTAAAATGACTACATATAGTGCACTACCATGCACCTTGTGTGTGCTTCCTAGTGTGCTTCACCCATTCCAATTCCCCACCATTAGCCCTAGAGCTCTAGGTTTTTCCAAATTGGAATTGCAAAGGATATGAATATGGATATGGATATAAATGGTTGTTGTCATTTTTTCTAGCCAAAAGTTGTTACGGGTGGTGGAAGCTTTATGGATGTGGGGGACAATACTTTCCCTCCTTTTAACTATTGTTACTATGAAAGTTCATGAGAACCATCAAATACAAAATTGAGAGATATAAAGTGTTAATTTTCGGCAAAGGGTTCACATGTCTTTTGGTAGACAATAATATTTTTGTCTATTGGATTGGTGATGTGGGAGGGTGGGATGTGGAGTCATGCTTGGGATGAGGAAGATGTGTGCAAGTGCACTCCTACTCTTTGTAACTAACAATGGGGACTAGGAAGGAGTGAACCAACCAACCTCATTGATGGATGGTGTCAAAGAAAGGGTTGTATTTTGTCAAATTGTCGAATGATAGTTGGTTTTAGGAATGATTCAATGGCAATATGTGAATTGATGAATTGGATGGGAATTGAAGCGAGAAGGCTAATAGGGAGAGGGGAATGTGTGGGTGGGGAGGCCATATAGTTGGAGGATGATTGGGTGTAATCAAGTAGGGCAAAGAGCATTTTGAGTGGGAACATGAGCGGGAACATGAGCATGGTTTCGAATCAAGAGGGCAATAATAATAATGATTTTTGCTAGAAAATTGTTTAAAGAAAAATCATTAAAAAATGATTTCCATCTAGTGGCACATTGGTGGGTGAAGAGAAAATTTCAGATGTTGGTGCCACAAGGCTTTGTTGTGCCGATCTATGTATAAACCATGGATTACTAGATGTCGACATGAAGATAATAGGTGCAACCATATATGAACATGAGTGTGAATTGGGTCCATGTAGTCTTGCATATCAAGGATGGGAAAAAGGTAGCCCAAAATATAGGTCCAAAATATAGTCCAAAAAACCTATATTTTGTCCCATGTATTGGGCATTTCAAAAGCAAAATTACTTATGTTGTCTATTATGTTGTTGTAATGGATGGGTGGATCCAAAAATGATATAAATTTTGTGACTTGGGAGTTAAGATGATATACTAATAATGTTGCAAGATGAGGAATAGACACTTAAAACATATAATTTAAAAGAACCTGATTTAGTCTAAGCATGGGATTTTTTGGGTAATATTTAGAAAAAATAAAACAGATTATGATATTTTTTCCCATGGTACTACTAATGTGGAAGTCCAAGGCCTTTAGTCTTCTCACTCAAGTTGATTTGCGTGGTGTGTCAGACAAAGCACAAAAGAGAAACACCCCAAACAACAACCAAAACAAAGGCATATACCCAATTGATCTTGTACAAGATCCGAGTGGAATGAATCCTTTCCTTTGCCCAATTGGAACAAATTAGTACTACTAGGCTATAGACTAGATGGGTGAGACTCTTGCTTCACCAATGGTTTCCAATGGTTTCTGATCCATAGCCAGAAGAAGGTAGCCCGTACATACTTATTTTAATGACAATCTTCGATATGCTTTCAACTCCCTTGATTCGAGCTCAGGAGCATCAACCGAATGTTCTTCTTATGTGCTCTTTTAGTTTTGGTCAATAGTTGTTGCAGCTTATGATTGCAGGCCGTTGTTGGAGTGCTCTGCCATTCTTTAGATGTGGGGGGCCCCGACTTGAGCTCTTTTTAGTTGTCTTGAAACAAACCCAAAAAAAATTTTAGAGGAAAAAACAAAAGTTTTGAGAAGAGAAGTGTATATCAATCCCATATCCATTACACTACAAGAACGTAGTCTATCCTCATCAAAACCTCGAATGTGTACATGAACTTAGAAAGAAATGAAATACTTGGCATATGGGATTATAGATGAGTGGGGTTTAGGGTTTAGGGCACAAGATGCGGAGAAAAAAAACCTAGGAAAAAGGGTTTAAAAGTTGTTCCCCTTTTCTTTGTTCTCATAATTCCCAACAATATGCACCGATAATAAGTCCAAAAGTTTGATCCTATTCATGATGTTCCTAATGGCCTTCCTTGGTGAAGGATGAAAAAAATCCAAAAGGAGATGGATGATGTTCAAAAGTATTTTTCATTACTACACACCAATACTCAATCCACATACATATAAGTATGAATAGAAGAAATAATTAATCATAGGTCTTCCATGTCTTCTAAGTTATGCCCTATCTTTCCTATTTTGGCTCACTCCACTCTACATGCCTTATGTTATTATACTTTGTCTCTTCTTATTTGTTTCAACTTTTGGAATCCTTACCTTGTGCTCTCTCTCTCACTCATTTGTCAATAGGTAGGCTTTTTCATTGTTCCTTTGCTTTCTTTTGTTCCTTCTCTTTGTCTTGTGCATGGGGTGGCTCCTTTAAACTCAAATTGTTCATAATTCCAAATTTCAAACCTTTCTATCCTTTGGAAATTCTCACACCTCCATTCTCCTTCCCTTGTACCCAATTTTTGTTTTTGCATTTCTTTGCAATTCTTTCCTCAATTCTAATTCAACCTTTTACACTTAACACAATCTTTATGGTCTATCTTTTAGGCTTTTTGATTCTAATGGCTGAATTTCAATTTTAAAAATGTTTTAGTCCCCCCACTCACACCCCCCCCCAAAGGATGCCTTGATAAGCCCAAAATGAGTTTTTTTGAATTTTAGGTGGGGGCAACCAAGGGAAATTATAATATTTTCACATTCATTTATTTATGATTACATAGGGTTTTTTTAAAAGAGCTTTTAAGCAATGAGCTGAACAAAGATATTTTAATCAATAACTCTTGAGTGTGTAAACTTTGAATCCAATGGTTGGTTTTGTAATTCAATTCATTTTGGGGGGGGGGGAGGCGGGGTGCAAATTTGTAGGACCCCTCTCAAACTAGCCACTCTCCATTTAAGGGGCCCCATTTTGCCTCTCCATCTAAAACTGAAGAGGTTTTTTTTTCCTTTTCCAAAGCTCATATTTACATAAATTTGTATTGTAACCAAATTTGTATTACACTATTCATACGATATATTCATATATGTAGTGAGGAAACCAATACTTGTAAGTATATAGCCATTTGTGTAAATTACATGGTATAGCTTTGCATGGCCTTGGTGTGAGAACCTTCCAACTGAACTCCCCAGCTGAATTGTTTCAAAGTAAGACTAGTGTAAGCTGATGCAAGCACAAAACATTTTGACACGAGAGAAATTCAAACCCACGATGTTGTTTTGTTGTTTTTCCTTGGCAAAGGATCAATTCAAAACATGTCAAGATTGGCACATCTTTGACATAACAAAATCTTGTCAATTGAGGATAACGTCCATTTCACAAAATCCATTATTGACTATGGGCAAGAACAACATCTTTCCTTTACGTAACAAGCAATGGGTAGTAGTATGGACAAGAACAACATCCACGTACGTAACAACCAATGGGTAGTATGAATTCTTTCTTCACGTATTAAAGCTATTCGTAAAGAGTACTTAGATTGGGCACCTGGGCTGTTTGGGCAATTGTTTTTCCATGTCCAGTCAGAGTACATTTGTGAAGGTTGGTTGGAAAAAGGTAGAAAAGTAGAAGATTGAAATACACTAATAGGTAGAGAAAGAGAAAAAGAAAAAACAGAAAAAAAGAGATTGATGAGTGGGGTAGTTTAGTGTACTGAAAACAAGATAAAAGAACTTAAGAAAGAAAGAAAGGAAGGGAGAAAAAGAGAGGTAAGTATTGAGCAGATTTTAACTGCCCAAGAAATCCATTCATTCTTCATGAAAAAAGAGAACCAAAAGATCAGGAATTATTGGAATTTGGGAATTTGGGTGAGACTGGAATTTAATTTTAGATCAGGAATTGGGATCTAAAAAAATCTCCTTTTGTGAATCTGGGAAGCAGCAGCAGCAACAACCAGGAATTGTTGGTTTTCTGTTGTTGTTGTTGTTTGCAGTAGTGTGTTGTGGGAGTGGAATGATGGTAGTATAAGTATGCCAGCACCCAACACATTGTTCGTTCAAGCTCCACAGCCAGCTAGCTAACAATCTGTTGCTATTGTGCATCATCATCATCATCATCATCATCATCAATATTGATGCACTCACTTTGTGTCAATTTGCAATTTGTGTCAATTGCAGTTGTTGTGCTTTCGTGGGTTTTTTCTGAGAGCTTGATTGCACACACACAGGTATCAAGACAAACCCACTCCATTTCTCATCTGTAGAAATGTGAAATCAGTTGCAAACAAAAAATTATTCTTTTGTGTTTGATAGATATATAGTCCTATGAATTTTCACTGTGTGTGTGTGTGTGTTTTTCCGCTTTTTGGGTGATCCACTGCTGTTGTTGCTGTTGCTCTTTCTTTGTTTATTTGTTTGTTTAGTGAAGCAGTTTTGTTTTGGGAGTTTGGATTTTTTTTTTGAATGCATTTTTGTTAGTTTGTGGGTTTTTGTTTCTCTCTAAATTCTTTGAAGATTTTTTTCATGTGCTTTTTTTGTTGATTGATGCTGTCCCCATTTCATTTCCATTTTTGGAGCAGTACACTACTCTTGATCTGGTGTGAACTTGCTGTTGTGGCTCACTAGGATTTGCAAAGCTATGAGTCTTGCTTCAATTTGCAAAATGGGCAGTCTCTTTGTGTCTCTTTGTCTGCGTGTGTGTGACACTGTTGGTGCTCTTCGTGGAAAACAGGAAGTTTGTCCAGAGTGGTGTCACAGCTTTCAAGCAGAGAATGTTGTTGTTTTTCCAATGGTGCATGAGGATTTATTTTCCTTTGGAACCCACCACCAGAAATTTACATCATTTTTGGCACTGAAAAGATTGTGGTGGAGGGGAGAAGAAGAAGAAGAAAAAGAAGAAGATGGGTAGATGGATATAAATAGAGACAGTGAGAGATGCACCAGATTGCACCTGAATCATGCACCATTGACCAGTGTGAGAAGTGGGTGTGACAGAGCAGCAAGCCACAAAAGGTCAGCCAGACAGGAGATGAATCAGCTGGAAGGCTTGCACAGAGCTATGGTGTTCTTGCTCCTACTGTCTCTCCTTTCTATCACAAACTCACTACTCTCCTCATAGAAGAAGAAGAAGAAGAAGAAGCCACTGGCATGCCCTTCCCTTCCACAGCTGGACAACAATCCCTGCTGCTGGTGCTGGATCTCTCCAATTTCTACCAAATTCAACCCACTGCATGTAAGCCTCCAAACCCATCTCTCTCTCTCTCTCTTTCTGTGATTTTTTTTCCACACCACATTCTCGGGTTTCTTCTTTGGGTTTTATCTTCTCCAACGATTTTTCTTCATCTCCTTGTTTGTATTTCTTTTCTTGTGTCATTCATTCTTTTTGCTGTCTGTTTTCTTCCTTGTGAGTGTGGGGTTTTTTCCCCCTCCGAATGTCATTCATTCTTGCCTGGGGATCATCATCACTGTTGCTCCTCCACAAATTTGAGATTTTTGCCCACTGTGCAGATTTTGGGAGCTGAGACTTTTGGGTGTTGCATAAATTGGGTGATTTCAGAAATGTTGTTATTTTTTCTTAACAGTAGTCTAAACTTTGGATGGGGGATTGTGATGATGATGGCCAGTCTGAAGAAAAAACAAACTTTTCAAGAATCCAAGAGGACACAAATTTGAGGAATTATCTGCAGAAATGCCGTCATCATATGATGGAGACTCCACCACCACCAACACTACCATGCATCAAGTGCTGGAGGGACTTCAGAACTCACAGGGGAACAAGGAAATTCCCTTCAGTCTTTTGTATGACAAGAAAGGATCTGAGCTTTACGAGGAGATAACCAAATTGGAGGAGTATTATCCTTTCCTTGCTGAAGACCACATGCTGGAACTGCATGTGGATGAAATTGCTGCACAAATCCCACCGCACAGTGTCATTGTTGAGCTTGGTTGTGGCACTGCCCGCAAAACTGCCAAAATCTTGTCTGCCATTCAAGCTTGCCATGGAAGGTGCTTATAAATTTTATTTTTTTCCATTTAAAAAAATTTCTCATAAAAAATTTCTCATTGCTCCTCCATGCTGAATGTGTCCTGTGTATTTTTCTTCGTGTGTCATCCCACCCGCCACCATGCATATAACATGAGACCAAAAAAAATTCCAAACCATGAAGTGTAAATTCAACACTTTATGAGAATTGATCATTGGGTGTTTTTTGTTTCTCTACATACATACGTTTTTTTTCTCATACATACAATTTTTTTCCTCAGGTGTCGGTATGCGGGGATTGATGTGTCAGGCCCATTCTTGGAAGAAGCATACAAGAACTTGATGCAAAATGTAGATGGGCTGCAGCATGAAGACATGGACATGGTGCAAGCTGACTATATGGAGGGTTTGAAGATTGTTCGGGAGCATTACCCACATGAAAATGTATGCATTTTGTGGCTTGGTAGCAGTGTGGGCAATCTCTCTGCTTCAGCTGCAGTTCAATTTTTCCGTGATGCTGTTGCTGCTGTTGGTACTCACTGCCAAATACTCCTGTGCGCAGGTAAATGGTTACATGCTCCACTTCATTCTCTTAATTTTACACCCCGAAAAACTTCTTGTTGATTTTTTTTCATCTTTTTGGGGAAGCTTTTTTTGGTGAGTTTTGTGATCATAATCACAGCTTCTGTTTGTTGTGGGTAGTACAGAGATTTAAGTTGATTTGTTCAATTGGGTATTTTTTTTTGTTCTATATGTTTTTGAGGTAGATTTTCATGGGGAATTTCCAGTTTCTGATTCACTATTTCTACATGTTGTTCAATGATGTAGATGTTGGTGGGGAGTTACAATTTTTCTTAAGTTTTCATGATCTTTTTTGGGGGTGGTTTTAGATATGTGGAAGGATCGGGAACGTCTCAGAGCAGCATACTATGACAAGGTGGGCATAACAGGCCTTTTCATAAAGAATGGGATGCGCAATGCGCTTGCTTTATTGGGTCATGAAGTCTCAACCAATGATGAGGAATCATGGGTCTATGAAGTTGACATCAACGAACACTTGCACCAAGTTGAAATGTACCTCAAGTTTCCAACTGACCTTAAGCTCCCCCAACACCGAGTTCACATCAGGTATTTTTTAAAAGAAAAAGTCTCACCCCCTACACTTGTATGCACTTTGACCAGGTACCTACCTGAAGGAAACTTTGTTTCTCAAGGTTTTAAGAAAGACCCATTGTGGAGGAGGTAGGCTGGTAGGTAGGTTGTAAAACTAAGACCAAATGTATGAAGTTTCTTTTGTCTTGTCCCTTTTTTGGGATTAAAGCATTTCAGAGGATTACGAGCAGCATATGACAATGGATGTTTTGTGAATGTGGCAGGGCAGGGGAGAGGGTGTTGGTTGAAGTTTCAAGGAAATTCACAGTTGGTGATTTCAACCATCTGGCGAATGAATCTGGGTTTGTTATTGACATGGCTTGGCGTGATCAAACATGGGGTATGCAAATGCTCATACCTTTCAAAGAAGCATATGTTCGATGCTGGCATGCAACTGATGCCATTTTCAGGAACCTCCCCGATTGGAGCATGAAGCCTATTGATGTCCGGCACCCTTTTTGCTTCTACTAGTAAGTGGAACTCACAATCTTAGACTATATTGGTGTTGGAAGAAAAGATGAAATTGTTTTTCTTGCTTGCACAATTTTCCTTTTAAAGTTGCAAATGATGGGACATTGGTTCTCTTTTCAACTACAAATTTTCTTTGTTGTTGCAAATGTGAGAGGATTGATTGATGGATTCAAAGATTTTTATGTTTCTGGCGGTTATTTTTTGCTTTGTGTAGTGGACATTTGCTGGCATTTGCGAAATTGAAGCTTTTGCCCAATGAGGTGCCAACCAAGTTTGATGTGATGTTCTCACGAGGGATTGACCCAATTGTCACTGATCCATCCAAGTGTCATGGCCATCCTGAAGTTCCAGTACAATGGCCAACACGTGAAGAAATAATTGAGTATGTGCATCATGTGAGAGAGGACCTTATGGAAGCTATGGATGATGCTCACATATCCGCCCGGTTGATAAATCTGGCACTTGAACACGAATACATGCATCTTGAAACTCTTGCATACATGCTGGTGCAGGAACGCAAGAAGTTGTTTGAGAAAAAATCATCAAACAACAGTTTCAATGCACCACCTCATCATATGTTCAATGGCAACAACAACAACTACTCTCATGTTGGAATCAACACTGGGACAACAACAAAGAAGAAGCTGTCAGCAGCAGCTCAGAAGTCGTCCATATACTCATCTGGAAATAATATGGTTCCCATCTCCAATGGAAATGCTATGATGGGTGAAAATGTAGCAGCTGAATTTCACATGGTGCAAATCTCCAATGGGAATGTGATGATGGGAGGGAATGTAGCTGACAATGGCTTCATGTGGGACAATGAGTACCCGCAATTCACAACTCATGTGTCTGAGAAGTTTCTGGTGAGCTCAGAGCCTGTCTCAGTGAGGGATTTCCTCGCATTTGTGAAGGAAGGTGGGTACGAGAAGGAGGAGTTTTGGCAACCGGTGGATTTCAAGTTCTTCAAGGACCAGGGACACAAGCACCCAGCAACGTGGTCCAAAGTGCATGGAGAGTATTATGTGCATTCTGTGGATTCAACTGATCATTGGTCCAAAGTTGCAGATCAGCCTGTTTTTGTCAGTTTGTCAGAGGCAGAAGCATTTTGTCACTCTGTGGGCTGCTGCATCATGACTGAGTCCGAGTATCACCAGATTCTCCTAAGTGGGTATGCAACCAAAGTGCACAAGCTGCACTCAGATGGCTGGGAGTGGACATCCTCAGTTTTTCAGCCATTTCCTGGGTTCAAGCCTATGGTTGAGTACCCTGAGTATTCAAGTGATTTTTTCAACAGTTCCCATTATGTATTGAAAGGTGCTTCACCACTAACACATCCAAAGATGTGGTGTGATTCATTCCGAAATTTTTACCAGCAGCAGTATCCATTTGTGTTTGCCAATTCCGCTGCTGCAAGAATATGTAAGATCTTCCTCCTCAGATGGATGGGTAGTTTATTTCAAGTTGCCTGCTCCTGCATATTGAAATGAATAAAAAGCATTGGAAGAATCAAAGCAGGCCAACAGAATTGTAGAAACATTCGGCCCCCTTGATTCTTTAGCATGTATGACTCTCACACACTTTGTGTGACATTTTTGGGTATATGTTTCTTTTAACATTTTGGACGATGCATGTGTGTAAGACAATGGGATTATGAGAAAATCCAAAAGGCCAGGTGAAAACTTTCCACAGTAAAAAATCTTTCCAATCAGCAAGTATGTTGCACTTATATCAATTTTGCTGTCGTTTTATCAGTTTTGTTGCCATTCTTGTTATTGTACTTTGTTAGGTGAATGGATATATTCACAGACAAAAAAAGAGTGCTTCTTTCAAGGATGCTTGACTCTCAAATCCCTTCTTTATCAAAGTCTTTGCAAAACTTTTTGAGTCACAAAAACCAACGTGGAATTAAATTGCATTGCACATGCTGATATACTTGTAAATCACAAACCCAAAATCAGCAATTTTGTTGTGCTGTTATCAAAGCAAAACAATTTATACACTTGAAAATCTCTAAGACCCATTTGCAACTTGTTGGCTAGGGGGAGGATATATATGCCATAGAAATTTCTGTCACATCACATGAGTATCAAATATCTGAATTTTGCACATATATT
>Ga0209611_10010932_pt1 | contig 13238 bp, 15 predicted proteins | sample S1TSphgellanicum_3_FD_187693 | JGI IMG/M metagenome (GOLD analysis project Ga0209611, IMG submission 187693) | Host-associated microbial communities from peat moss isolated from Minnesota, USA - S1T2_Fc - Sphagnum magellanicum MG (SPAdes) (version 2) | ecosystem: Host-associated > Plants > Peat... | reverse complement strand
TCAACAATTGCAATTGCTTTCTTTTGGATCCTTGGCCATCAAATGCCGACGCCCTGCGGCCGGACCTTGCCTCAAGCTAACTTAGGCGTCCCCAAGCTTCCAACACTCTCTTGGCAAGTCCAAGGGTGTCTCAATAGAAACCCTTCATTGCTTCGTCAAAAAGACCTAAACTAGCCTAATTGACGAAGCCCTCATTTGGGAGGCCATTCTTTCAACCTTCCCCTCATGAGGAACTCAAGCCAAGCCTAATCTTGACCTAAGCTACTTGACATGACTCCTTTCCCAATCTTGCGCCTTGATCACAACAATCAAGCCTTCCCTAAAGGTATGCTTATCAAGGTACGAGAAGCAACGTTTAAGCTTTACAAAGGCCTAAGTCCCAAGCTACATGATTATAGTACGTGAACGGGGTCATGATTCCCCGCGTTGGCCGCCACTACCAACCAAACCTTTGGGATGCACTTTGGGCCCGGGACCAAAGACAGGGTTGCAACAATTGTTTTATTCTTAAATATTTTTAGATTATTTTTGATTCGTCTTTCAAAAAAACTTCAAATTTTAAAAAAGTTTTCTTAATACTATTATGTTAAGGTGTAAATTCAAAAAATTTCAAAATATGTCATTAAAAATATTTTCAAATTGTGCTTTTAATGTTAAATTTTTTTTTAAGATGGTTTTATGCAACTTTTAAGCAGTGGTTACAAAAGGTTAAAAGTCCTTATACATGTTTTTCACTCATTAGATTGATTCCGAATTTGTATGATATGTACATAATGTATTCACAATAACATTTTATAAGAAATTATTCTATTTATTATTATTATTATTTAAAATCCAAAGTTCAAAAAATTAAGTAGTGGTTATGACTATTTTTAATACATGTTAGTATGATTGCACTTTTTCAAACTTTGTAGGATTACAAGTCCCAAAGTGTTTCTCACTTGGGATTATTTTGGACTCCCTTATAATTTCCCACACTTGTGTGAATGTTTTAAGTCCTAAGAGATTGTCATGGCCCACTCCCATTTTCATGCTTTTGCTTTGGTCACAACAACCTATGTACCACATGTTTTTATTCTACTAACTTTGCTTAATGCCCCTTCCAATGATCACAAAGTTTTGAGTGTCCTCACTTGGGATTATTTTGGACTCCCTTATAATTTCCCACACTTGTGCGAATGTTTTAAGTCCTAAGAGATTGTCATGGCCCACTCCCATTTTCATGCTTTTGCTTTGGTCACAACAACCTATGTACCACATGCTTTTATTCTACCAACCTTGCTTAATGCCCCTTCCAATGATCACAAAGTTTTGAGTGTCCCAATGTGATCCCTTTTATTCATATCTTCTTTCATTTAGGATTCCTTAATAGAAAATGTTAGACATGTTGATGACTTGACTCATAGGATGGGTGATATATATAGTTTTAGGATAATTTGTTGTTTTATGTAATGCTTATCATACTTATTTTGATGCATCCCTCTTATCTAGAAAATTTTAAAGCTATTTATATCCTTTGACGTAGTATTTTTCAAATGCTTAACATCTTATCAATCCCAAGGCCTTTTGATGGTAAAAAAAAAGAAATCTTAACTTGTCACTAAACTTCCAACTTTATATGAAGGGGCATTGGTCCCATTTCTATTGTTGTCATTGCCCCAATTTAATATTTTTAAGGAGTTGGACACATGTTATTTTATCTCTAGTTTCATGTTATTTCATCTCTAGAACCTTAAACTCTATTTCACATCCATATTATCACCCTTTCTTTTTAATAACAATTGACACTTGAAAGTAGGTTGTGACCTCCCACTTTTGAACAACTCATCAAAAAATTGATCAAACACATGCAAGATTCTATTTTAGAACATTTGTACCACCACACCTTTTTTTTAACATTGTTTCAAATGAGATGATTAATGTTGTCCAAGTTCACTTCATTTCATGCTTAAGCTTACGCTCAAAAGCATAGCTTATAACTTGAGTTGTTTTATTCATGTTTTGCCTATCATGGATAATTTCTCCATTACTTTACAAATTTGCTTTGGATTGGTCCATCTCTTAAGCATAGGCCTGCCTCTTTATGTATTCAACAATTGACCCATGTGTTTATTGTGATGTGACCATTGTAGCAAATATATCTAGAAATTATTATGTTGATGATGTCTTTGTAATGATTGGAACGAACTTTTTAATTCAATTTGATTCAAGAGCAATTGCATGTTTTTATTTCTTCCACATTTTAGAAATCTAGATTGTGCATTGATAAGTTATCTTGTATAAAGATGGGGTGCACACTCTTGAAAGCATTGTCATTGTTGATCCACATTTGAAAATGTTTTGTCCCACACAATTTCTACCCGTGGCTTTGCATATGTAGCCTAAATGAAGAAACGAAGTTACCAAGATTGGCATCAAGGATATTAACACCTCCCTCCTAGGGAAATTTTAGAACATTTTGATTGTACACTCAAATATTTGACAATTTTTCATATATTTGTGTCAATATGCATAAGGCGTGAAAGGTCCAAAAGGGTTATGGTTGCCTCATGATGTCCATGGCTTGCTTGTGGACCCCTTGCCCATTAACAAGTCAAATATCTTATATGATGAAGGTACGAAGATGAAAGATGACTTCTAGTATAGTTCTAAATCATTCCCATTTCAATTTTAGGCCCCACTTTCACTAAGGTTGAGAGCCATTTTCTCATGCTATTAAAAAATCAATGATTGGATAAAAATCAGATGAGAGTCAAAGTTCATTTTACCAATGGTATTGGGAACATTTAAGGGCCCTTAAAATTGAAGATGAATGAAAAGTATACTTAAAATTTCACATGGTAGCATAAAGAATTTAAAAAAAATCTTGAGTCTCCTAGAATTTTCATTTGACCCACCTCAATGACATGGGCTTAACAAATTTCATGGGGAGACCATGAAACAAAATGTTATTATTGATTAGTAGAGTATATAAATATATGTTTAGAAAGGATAAGTTTGGGGTGGATTTTGAATACTTTTAAAAATATTTGTTTATTCTATAGATTATGTAGAGGTCATTTGAATTTCTTTCACATCTCTACCACATGCATGCCAATCACACCTTCATATTTTCACACATGCTACAAAGTTGTTTTTATTAGAGATAAGAGCAACTTTTTGATTTTCCCCTTGCTTGTTGTCAGGGTCCCTCAATGAGGCGTAGTTTGACTTTACACAAAATTGGACAAACCTAGCACCTAGCCCCCTCAAAATTCCCTTTGGATTTTCAGGCTTGACAACTATTGGGATAAGTTAAATGGTTTCTAAATTTCATGGTCCATGGGCCCTCAACCCTCTTGTAAAAGAGGCCTTAGTAATTAAGTCCATACCATGTCCTTCTTCTTTACGTTTTGTTCCTCTTAATTTTGTCCATTGCACTCATTTTTCGAGGAATAAAGTCTTGCATTATTATAATTATAATTAATAATAAGAATCACCTCACATAGTCAAGGTGGTTCGTAACTTTAGAGGGGCAAATGTGGGTGCACAATGAAACATGGCTCATACAATTTGGATGAGCAAAAGTATGAACCACATTTGGGTATACAAATGTTAACTACTTGAGGTCATAAGTATGAACCACAATTTGATATATACTAGAGTTTTCCGTAATGCACAAGGTTCGAGAGTGATTATAGTAGTTGTACAGGTAGGAGCAGTGAAAATATATGTAGCAGCAGTGGAGGCGCTGAGGAAAAAGGAAAGAGGGGGTCAAAACAGGATGAAACCAGAGAAAAAAAAATGGTGCTTTTCTGAGTTTCACCAGGCTCCTCCTCCCCCTTCCCCACTTTGAATGCTAATGTGCTCTTGCAGGTTGTTTTGAATCTCACCCGGTTTTGGACCAAACTTAGGGTTGTGGAGCTGTGTTTTACAGACTTTACTGAAAACTCTAATATGTGCAATTAAAGACGAGATCATACTAATTTTTTTCCCATGCAAAAAGGAAGAACAAAAAGGTGACAAAGAACTGCTTTAAAATGGTTGCCAAAAGACGAAGCACAAATTCCTAGCATATTCCCCCCTTGACAGAAAGGGCAACAGAATCTAGATAGCATATCCCCGTCAAACCCTTTCACACAAAGGCGAACAGAAGAACGGTCCTAGTCCAGATTCCCACTTTCACTAAGGTTGAGAGCCATTTTCAAAGGAATCTGTAATTTAGTACCTGTTGCTGCAGCAGAGGGATCCTGGATCGATCCCTCTCACAAGTGTCGTGCATGTGGTGTGGCTCCCACAAAAAGAGTGCATTGCCGGAGGAGTCGTCAGTCGTCACTGATCAGTTGTCAAGAAATTGGTCAGGGAAAATTGTCCCGGAAGATACCAGCTGGATGCCTGGGCCATACGGTGAATGTAGGCGTGAAGATGAATGAGAGAGAGAGAGAGAGAGAGACAAACACATACAAACAGATTGTGGTGGTGGTGGTGGTGTTTGGGATTTCGGAAGGACTTCGTTCCGAGGGGCTGTTGATTCTGTAATCATCGAGTAGCATATACTTTTAGAGGATAAGGGGTCGTGGATCAAGGATCGATCGGTCTTCTGTTGCCAAAGAGTCATGGTTGAAAGGGAATGTACCCGTGTGCCAGATTCCTGCAGCAAGTTTCCGTGAAGTCGTGCGGTTATTGCGGGTGGGCATCGTCTGCCACAACCAAGAAGGTGGTGGGTTCGGAGATTTGAACAGATCAGGATACTGCTGCTTTTTTCTGCAAATGCTTCCAGGATGCTCTCTAGGTATTTGCCTCTTAAGCTAGCAGTGCCTTGGGAAAATCAGCCCAGGTTTAACCTATTCCTCTTCCCCCCTCCGGCCTCCCCAATCCCTTTTGCAGGACAAACTGCTGCTACTCCGGGCTGCACACAACGGTACAGTTCAGTTCAGATGCTTGATGTCTAGTACTATTTCTCCAAAAGTCCAGCTCTGATCTTATAGCCTGATCTGTCCTTTGAGTCTCTGCAACTTTTGGAGAGAACATAATATTCATGTATCATATTTGAAGCTGTGATTAGAAATCCAACGAAGAATATATTGTGTTAGAACTGGCACTCTAAATTGAGTTGTTTTATAAATTTCACCAGCTGCATGCTACACCTGATATTCCCTAGACTACTGAATCTGCAGCTGAATTAACAAGTGTGGCCAGGTGAATGGTTTGATCAATTTGAGACTCCGATAGCTCAGCTAATTTGTGGTTCAGAATTGAGTTCGGAAACTGTGCACTAGAGTTCTTTCAGGATCAACTGGTTGGTTTGAATGTAATTTATGTTTGTTGCTGCAGCAGGCCCGACGATGAAGAAAACTATGGCACGCCGTAATTACATGGGTTGTGTTTTAGCTGGGCTCTTGGACATGTTGTTGCTTTTGGCCGTGGCGGTGACTGACAGCTTGGGACTAGTAGACGCTGAGGGAAATTTTGGAAGGACGAGCTCGTACCGGCGGAAGCTGGCTGCGAGTATAGACCTTCCTTACAACAATAGCTTGGTGCTTCCGCCACCAGGCGTGAATCCTCCCCAGCAGGTGCGTGCCCCAGACTATGCAAATAAGAATTAATCTCACACCTACTTTCACTAATTGCTCATGACTCATGAGCAGTGGTTAAAATTATTGTTTTTTCCTTAATGCTAGAATGAATTCTGGGGATCCTCTCCACTGGAGCTGGTTGAGGAATTTGAAAAACAAAACCCTGGTCATGAGATAAGAAGAATTTCACTGATTTCCAATCTAATCCTGCTGCTATTTTGTTTAAGGAATTGGGGTCCATAGTAATACTCCATAACATGCTGCTGAAGAGTGTTGAAGAGAGAGAGAGAGAGAGAGGAATCTGAGAGAAGAAGCCTTGACATAATTTAGCAGCAGCAGCAGCGCCTCTAAATTAAGTAGAATAGTCCAATCCCAGCAGCCCCAAGAGCAGCCAAAACCTTTTGCTATATTTTTAGCTGTTGTTGCTGGTTTGAACTTGCCAGAGGGGGGGGGGGTAAACCCATTGTTGAAGAACAAGTTCATATTTTATGAATTTCATGCAATATTTCCTATTTTACATTGTTGTTGGTTTTAACTTGCCATAAGGAGTAGAGCCATTAGTATGTGATGCTTAGAAACTTTTTGCCATTTCTTTGTCTTCAAAAGGAGCATAGCCCAGGATCACATAGACTATGGGCGAAGAGAAGTTCCAAAGTAATAAGTTTATAGCATGTAATGCAGTATACTATATTTCACAGCAGCTTGTGTGGGATCTTGTGAGGGTTTACAATTTTGTTTGGTGGATTTGGGGATTGATTTGTTTTTCCAACAGGTGCACCTCACTCAAGGGGATTATTTGGGAAAGGCTGTGATTGTAACATGGATCACAGAACAAACTGCTGCTCCAATTGTATACTACGGCACCCAAGAAGGCAGTTATTTTGACAACAAGACCGGTTTCACCACCCAATACACGTTCTATAACTACACTTCAGGATTCATCCATATTGTCACACTCTCTGACTTGGAGGTATGTGATCAACTCTTTGCATTAGTTGCACAGATCATATTGATGTCAAATTACTATATATATATATATAACTTGAAAATGGATGAAACCATTACTGTATGAAATTCAGCTTTAGCTGTGAAAATGATCAACTGTTGTTTTTTCTCTCCCTTTCCTATCTGCAACAGTACAACACCAAGTATTACTACAAGCTTGGGGATGTGACTGTACGAGAATTCAACTTCTCTACTCCACCAGCACCTGGACTAGACGTTCCCTATATTTTTGGTCTCATTGGTAAGCTTTCAAGGCTTCTTTCTTAATCTGCTGGTCGTAAAGCTTTGCTTTTTACCTTGAGAGCTAAACAATTTTGTGATTATTGGGTTGTTCTTTTTTGCATAGGAGAAGGGTCTATCTTTAAACCCTTCCAGAATTTTCATTTTCTTCATCTTATCCCACCAACCCTCAGGACAAGGGCACTTCACATCATGATGGAAGAGTCTTATGATAGACCCTTTTCCTAGTTAAAATCCTGTCATATTTTGTTGACAGTCTGTTTGAGACCTTACAAAAACATGTAAGGTCCTAGACAGCCTAACAGGCATTAATCGCTGTCCTCCATATACACTCAGCAAAATATGACAGGATTTCAAGTATAGGAGAAGGATGTCTATAACTTGAGAACCTTCCAGGATTTGAGGTACCTGTCCCTGAGGTAACTATGCAGAGCAGAAGGTATTAGAAATCTTGGAAGGTCCTTAAGAGAGATCCTTGTTGAACTTTAACAAATCTGTCAGATCACGATGATCACACATCACATCCCGGGCTGGGACATTACAAAATACATTAAGGTCCGGGGTGGCAGATTATGTCATTTTCTTGATCACATTATCAACATAATCATACACTCATAATAGTTACCAAAATCTCTGTTGAACATGAAATTTTTGAAACTTTTTTGAATCTGCCACCCTAGACCTCAATGTCATGGAATGGTGTCACCCCTACCCATTATGTTGGGTGCAACACCAAGCTCACCCTAATGGGCTAGCCTGGCACCTTACACAACATAATGGGCAGGGGCTTGACTATTCCATAGTACATAAAGGTCTTGTATTGTCAGCGAGTGGGAGCTTTACACTGTATAATGTATTCTTGATATACACTGAGCAAAATCTGACACAGTTTTCTATGGGTGTCTGTTTATGACAGGGGATTTAGGTCAGACCTATGACTCTGCAACAACCTTGGCACACTATTTGGAAAGTCCTGGCCAAACTCTATTGAATGTGGGTGATCTCTCCTATGCGGATGACTACCCATTGGACTATCAAGTGCGATGGGACACTTGGTCACGCTTTATTGAACGCAGTGCTGCTTACCAGCCCTGGATCTGGACAGCAGGCAATCACGAACTTGAATTTTTACCTGAAGTGGTGAGTGTGGAATATAGTTGAACAAATATTGGAATTGATGAAAAGAATATTTGTTGTTTGCTTGGTTTTTTTGTTACTGAGAAACAGAGAGTGTGGCTACTACTGCTGATTTGCTGAAGAAGAAGAAGAAAAAGAAGAAGAATTGGTTGTGGTTATGTTATGGGGGAGCCTTGCAGGGTGAGATAACGCTCTTCAAGTCATTCACACATCGATTTCCAACTCCTTACACTGCATCAAACAGCACCGATCCAGTGTATTACTCCATCAAGCGTGGACCTGCTCACATCATTGTCCTTTCTTCCTATTCTTCATATGGTGAGCAGAATTTTTAGACCCAAGTCCAAATTCATAAGAGGTACTTGGTGATCAATAGTTTACCATAATACCCTTTTAGGTTCAGCAGTAAAAATTATCAACACAAACATTTTGGAAACTCTCGAAAGATCCCACACTTATTTCCAAGTAGTCAACAACGTGATTATCAATAATGCGGTTGCGGTTACTTGTGGGTGGTGGTTTTTTGTCATGTGCCATCATCTCCTGCAACAACAGGGAAGTATGACCCACAACAAGTGTTTCTCCTAAATGAGTTGGCCTCAGTGAATCGTACCCTCACACCATGGCTCATTGTGCTAATTCATGCACCATGGTACAACTCCAATACATATCATTACCTGGAGGGTGAAACCGTGCGTGTTGAGTTTGAGGCATTCCTTAATGAAGCTCAGGTTGATGTCGTCTTTTCTGGCCATGTGCATGCATACGAGCGCACTGTGAGTCTTGCCATTTCCCCTCTCTTTTCCATTGTGTTTTGAACAGTGCTATACCAAATAGCAAGCTTGATTTAATTTTTCAGACAAATGGAGGAATCCATTGCAAGAAAAACCAGAAAACAACCACCCCAGGGGGATTCCCGGCCCTGGAGAAGCAGACCCAAACAACTACCACTGCACATTACCAACAGTGGGTGGTTGGTAGCAACACTTGGATTTTCTGCCATCTCTAGCTCACAAATAGCTTGATGAGGTCAACAACTTTTGTTAAACAGCTTAAGAACCCTACCTTTCTAACTAGGGTGGTTCCTAATGAGACTTTGTGTGTGCTGCTGCCATTCTAATCTTCCATAGTCTATGGAGTTGTCCCACATAACATCTTGCCACTTGACCCCATTAAAGATTAAATCATCTCTCTCAATCTATGTGAACCAAAAAGCTATACCCCACAACAGGTACCACAAAAGACTGAATTTCCTCAGGCTGTTAAGGCAATCTCTTGTTGAACAGGCCCTGCTCTAAGCTCAGAGCCTTAAGCAGGCTGCCTAGCACAGCTTGATTTTGAAAATCTCAGCTGGCTATCACAAGTGTTGGTCTGGTATCAACTTTTGAACATACTGGAGTAGTCCTGGTATTGGGTCTAACACTAATTTCACTGGTATGAGGCAATAAAAACCTGGTATTACTGCAGGTCCCTACAGGGCTGGTATTGTCTTAGATCATACCAGCCTTGTAGAGTCCTTGCTACCTGGCACAAGCCTATATACCAACTCAACACTGGTTTTTAGCTATTTCCTTTCCTCATTGGGATGTAAAACAGCAAGTGCAAGATCCCATCTAAAACTTTTGAAAGAACTTCCACATGAGTCAGAGCTGCCAAATTGAAAGACTCCTCCCTAACTGTGTACTAGAGTGGAGTGGCACCCAGTTTAGGACCTCTTTTCATCCTCACTTGGCCATTTCACCCCTACTTTCCTTAAAATTGTCCAATTTGGGACCCAAAGTTCAGAAGTAGGAATGAGCTGTCAAAAGTTTTGATCCTGGTTTATTTTGCCTATGCCTAGTTACCTTGTACCTAACTAAGGGGTCTATGTACCTAGGGTACTACCTATTCACCTATCTAGGTTACATACCTACATACCCACCTAAGCTACTTGCCTACTTACCCACCTACCTAGTGTACCTACTTACTTACCTAAGTTACCTATCCAACTATCTATGTTACCTACCTACCCATCACCTAAGCTACCTACCTACATACCTACCCACTTTACATACCTACTCATCTACCTAGACTGTCTACATACTTATCCACCTACCTATCTTGACTAGTCTTCCCACAAGGTTACAAACACAGACTAGGGGTCAAAGTAAAACTAAAACTTGTTTGACCCCAAGTTGATGAAGTTGGGACAGTTTGGTCCCCAATCTTTTTTGCAGTTCAAAGGTGGTGCATCCCACCACCAGTTTTGGCCAAACTGGCCATGTAGGTTCCCAGTTTGCACCATTTTATGGAGATCTCAAATGCCTCCTGCTTTTTAGATTGGTGGGGTGGGTTGTATGTGTGTTTGCTGCACTGTTATCCCATTTTCTTTGGACGTAACCCATCTCAGGACTTTGAACCTGTGTAATTCTTTACCATTAGGGTTGTTGTTGTTGTTGTTGTTGCAGTATCCAGTCTCAAATATCCTCTACAACATCACCAATGGATTGTGTATTCCCCAGTTGAACAACTCAGCACCTACCTACATTGTGATTGGTGATGGTGGCAATATTGAAGGCCTTGCTGGAGTGTAAGCTTCTCTTCTATAACTCAGCACAAGTGGGTTTCTCAATTTCTTGCACAAACAAGCGTCAGTATGTCACCCTGCAAAAGAAAATTGGATGAAGAAAAGTCATAACATGCCCGGCCCCACATACTAAGCACCCCTAGAGATGCTCTAAAAACTGAAATTGGTCTCCAAACTCACTGAAACAACCACCATTTGCACTAGTCCATGCGCAACTGAAATCTGATCTGGGCTGGGTGTAACTTAGAGCTAAACACTAACTCTTGGAAATCTGCCTGCATGCCTGCCTTTCACAGCTATACAGAACCTCAACCCAACTACTCGGCATACCGTGAAGCCAGCTTTGGTCATGGACTATTTCAAATTTACAATCATACACATGCCAAATGGACATGGCACCGCAATGAAGATGGTGAGGCTGTAGCTGCTGATTCTGCCATTCTCTACAACAAGGTGTGGTACAAAGGAGGGTAGGTTTAACCCCCATTGTCACTTGTGCCTGGGAAATGTAAGATTCCAGAACCACAACTCTTGTGTACCTTATGAAAGTTCATCTAGGGTGAAGGCACTTTGCACGTATGAAGTTCTATCTTTGAAAATCATGGGGTTTAATTTTGAACTCAATGATTTCTCAAGGCCAGTTGTTTCCTTGAAGCATGTGAGAGAAGCTTTGAATGAATCATCATCCTTCTCTTTTGTTATGGTTTGTGGGTAATTTTCTGAATGTTCTTGAAGTTCAAGAGTATGTATTAATAAGTGATGTCCACAAGAACTCTTCCCAGTTTCTGGTTCAAACCAGTGATTTTGTAATGTCACTGACATGGCAATCATCCATAAGATAAATAAGCAAATATGGCTTCGAGCAAAAATTGAGGGGTAAAAATAAAAGAAAAGCATCCTTCTATAGCACTAGTGTGGCCTGTCCTCCTGGCCAAGTGTGAACAGGACCCTAAGGATAAAGCCCAATTGTGAAAAAAGTATTTTACATTTTAAATTAGGTCTAAAGATTACAAAATCACCTCCAAGAAATCCCAATCATTGATGGCTTTTACCAAGGGCTCGCCTGAATTTTTCTAAAAACATTTGTTTTGATTTTGTCAAACTTTCTTTGACAAAATTGTTCAATACAAAATTCTTGCACCATAGGAATGAACTTCACCAAAGCACCTTGGTGCACCCCTACTCATTGATAGCTTTTCAATCATACCAAGAGCATGGAGTGGGGGGGGGGAGGGACTTTGGTTTGGGAAATCTTAATGTGGAAAACAAAAGAAACAAACTACCATCCTTAATAAATAAATTTGCTACCTTATGTAAAACATTCCACATTTTGCGGTAGTGCAAATGAAGGGCAACTTATAACGCATAATTCATTGTTAGGCATTTCAGAAAGCAAAATTCTTGTAGAGGTGAGCATTTTTACTTTTAAATTTTTTTAACCATGACACCCAATGGTTACCATCTGGTAATTACCAGGTATCTCCATTAAAAAAAAAAAAGAGTAAAAATGTGTTGTATTTTGCACATGCAATGCCCTTGGGCTACGGCATTCCCAAAATAACAGGCCCTTGACCTCCAACCTCAGGGGCTCATTATTTTGGGAATGCCCCAGCCCTCAACCATTACCCTACACTGAAACTTAACAAAATTCTGGAGATTTTTTTTTAAAAAATAAAATAAAATTGAAATCTAGTTACTAGAAAATCTGAATAAAGTTATTTTGTAGTCATTGAAAATGCTTTTTTAATATTTCTGAAAATGCTGTCAATTCAGGTTTTTGGGAGAAAATAAGAATCAAAGAACTGGAGGTAGGGTTTATTAGCTTGCATCAAGAACTCGTAAAGAACTGGACCCTAAACCCAAAGACAAGATGAAGACATGATGACTTTAAACTCCATTCATTTACTGGAGATTCATGCTCCAAGTTTGATTGAGAAACTCATAAGCCATGCACCAAGTATGCTAATCCATTGGAGTAGAAGAAACCAGGGCCAGAGTGAACCAGCAGCCACCAATGCACCACTTGGTCGTTCTGTCCACTGGATGGGCTGCGTTTTTTCATTCAGCGCCATATGGGGTTCATCATAGTCCATTTCTTTTTGTTGCTGATCGCTGTATTTTTTATTTTTTATTTGATTCTTGGCCGTTTTTCCCCTGGACCTAACCTCACACATAGCTACCCTACTCACCTTCCTACCCTCATAAGTATTGCACCAATCTTGGTACCTTATTTATTATACCCTATTGACATAGTTACCCTAATAACTACTATACAAACTACCTACCCTACTAACCTAATTACCCTATTAATTACATACCCTATTAACTTAACCATTGTACTAACTACCTACCCTACTGACCTAGTTACCCTACATACACAATCACCCTATTGACATAAATATTTTACTCGATAAGATAACTTGTTTCTTATGTACTAACTTGCCTGTCTACCTAATTACTTTGTTAGTGTAACTTTTTTCTTACCTACTAATTTGCTTACCTACATGTCTACCTACCCTAATAACCTATCTACCTTGCTCCTTGAACTTCCTTTCTACTTATTAACCTGCTTATTAACTCAACTACCTACCTATAAACCAACTTACTTATTGATGCACCCACACCTTCCTACCTATTCATTATGCTTACCTACATATCTACGCTTTTTATGTAGCCAAATACCTAATTAACCACCTACTCACTTTTTCCAACCCTAACCGCCCCCCCCCCCCCAA
>Ga0209611_10010931_pt1 | contig 13238 bp, 10 predicted proteins | sample S1TSphgellanicum_3_FD_187693 | JGI IMG/M metagenome (GOLD analysis project Ga0209611, IMG submission 187693) | Host-associated microbial communities from peat moss isolated from Minnesota, USA - S1T2_Fc - Sphagnum magellanicum MG (SPAdes) (version 2) | ecosystem: Host-associated > Plants > Peat... | reverse complement strand
AAAGCTAAATTTGTAGCTCCAAAAAAAAAATCTTTTCAAAAGATTCAAAAGAATCACCAGATTAAACATAATAAGTTCTAATAGGGAGTCAAACAATACAAAACAATGCTTAAAATTTCTTACTTTCATTATTCTTGATATCCAAATGTGGCGTAGTGGTCATATGGACGGATGATTGCAAATTCAACTACATCACAAAACTGAAAAACAAAAACACAGCTCAAGAGATGACAAGAATTGGGTTGACCCAAAAGCTTCATCATTAGTGAGCCCTTGGCATTTTCTAGTTCAATGGGTGGTGTTGTATGTAGTAGTAGGTATACTTCACGACAAGTTGACTCTTGTATTTGAATTTATGTAAATGCATATAGAACTATGTTGACTAGAGCCCATATTTATGGAAGGACAAATGAAACAGCATTGAGGCGGTCTGTTACTGCAGGGGAGGGTTCTTCTAGGCTTGAAGTTTTTACGAGCTTACCTCCCCCTTTCTTTAGTTGATATGCTTCATGCCACTGGTGAAGGTTTCGGTACTTAGTGGTTACCATTATCTCCATCTGGCGCGCCTCTTTTGGGCTGTTTGCTTGCCTGGGATTTGTTCTTTGCTCCTTTGTTTCTATTTCTCTCCCTTTCTTGGGTGTTTTCAGTTTATGAAGTTTGGTAGGGTTTCATCAAACAGCATATCCTTTGTTATCTGTTTGTTTCTTTTTGTTATTTTCTCTTCATTGATGCCGTGTACACAATTTCTGAATTCCTATTATGAACATTTTGAGCCATATTCATCCATAAAACACAGCCAGGGTTAACTAGTACCCATGGTGGTACCAGTGTTGGGCGGTTACCCAGTTTGGCTGGTTTAAACTGGGGTTAACTGGCAATTAGTTGCTAGTTTCAGACCAGGTTACCCCCAACTGAAACTGGAAACCAAGTCTGATTTGAGGAATCAGAATCAGAATTAACTTTTTCCTTCAAAGAATTAGACCAGAACTGGACTTAGGGTTCCACTCTTTTTGGAACCAGAACCAGGACCATTCTAATTTCTTTTAAATAGAAGAAATACACTGTAAATTTCTTTTAAATAACCAGCATTGGAGGTGCTTTATAAAAGCCAAGAACCATCCTTGAAACCTGGTTGGTACCTTCACCTTGTTGAGTGAGGCCTCTTAGTGGCCATATTAAGCCCAAAAAGTTAGATTTGAACTCAAAGACCCTGATTTAATCTAAGCATTGGGATATTTGTAATATTTAGGAAATATTCAAATGAACTTTGGGATTTTTACCATGGTACCAACATGGGTGCGCCGTGACCCAAGGCCATGAAACACAGCAAGCTATATAGTAAGAAAGCCCAAGTTCAATTTGGAATCTGAACAAAATGCTAAGAACACCTCTCCGGAGTAACAAGCTGAGAAACATGTTGGAAACAAAAAATTTGGACCAAAAGGGAACCTCAACAAAACTGTGTATGTCATAAGCTCTAGAGAGCTTTGGTTCCTGTGAAATCAAATTGTAATCTCAATTTGTAGAAACAAGACTACCATAAGATGCCATCCCAAAAAAACATCCCTTTGGGGCAACTTGGAGTGGGAGCAACACTTGGTGTTGCACCATTGATCCCGCACCCACCAGTGCACCACCCATTGGAAACTCATTAACACTCAGTTGGGGGTGATCCATCCATCCACTCATCCATCGATTAAAACCACATTATGACTAAGTCGTGAATGAATCATCCATCCATTGGAAACCCATTAATGACTCAGACTTTGTGAATGAAACACCCATCCATCCATCCATTGGAAACCCATTAATGACTCAGACTTTGTGAATGAAACATCCATCCATCCATCCATTGGAAACCCATTAATGACTCAGACTTTGTGAATGAAACATCCATCCATCCATCCATCCATAGGAAACCCATTATGACTCGGTTGTTGATGAATCATTCATCCATAGTAACCCTGCTACTCCTCCCTAACACAACCTAGGTAACTGACTAACTACCTATGTCATTAGTGGGTAAGTAAAATAGGTAAGAAGCTGGGAAATGTAAGAAGATGCTATAGGGGGTAGGTAAGTAGGTAAGGCACTTGGTGGCCCAGGTAGGTAGGTAGGTAGGTTTGCTGATCTTTTGTAATTTGTGGGGGGTACCTAGTCACTAAGGATAAGCTGCTGCTAGCTGCGGCTCTTCTGTAGTTATTGTTTTTCTTGAGGAGTTGCGAGGAGGCTGCCAGTAACGCCAAGAAATTTGATTGAATCTTCGGCAGCAGTAATCAGCCACTATAAACATCATGCACATTGCAATTAGTAGCTGCAAATCAGACCTGACATGAAGAAATTTATAGAAAGAATTCCAGTGGTGCAAGTCGCGGGCATTAAGTAGTACTAAATGCCAGCCTTTGGCTTTTAGTTCAAGTGTGATGCAAATTCAAGTGCACCAGTTCCACCTGCTCCCTTCGCGCAGGAATTTCCAAGAAGGAAGTACTAGAGATCCTCGATCACTGTAAGCTGCTGGTGAACTATATAACACAACCATAGTTGCCTTGGATTATCACAGCAATTTGGCTTTGATCAGCAGTACTGTTGTAGTAGAGTCTTCTTCAGAATTGCAGTTGTCAATTCCTGTTTTTGTTAGTTGTTGAACTATTTTGTTTTTTTGGTTTTTCGACTTTGATATTGAGCTTCTTCTCGGAAGGAGTTTTTTCGTTTCTCTTCTGGAATTGTTGCTTGATCAAGATGTCGAAGTCCAGTACTATGTTTGTTGTAATGGGTCTTGTGGTTCTGATAGTGGCGAGCACTCTGGTGCCCAGCTCAGTCGAAGCAGCAGCTAATTCCTGCAGTATTTACCAGCTGGTGCCGTGCCTTCCCGCCTCCAAGAGCCTCAGTGTACCGCCCTCACGTCAGTGCTGCACCAACGTAGCTGCCATGGGAAGAGGACCTGCGGGAGCCAATTGCTTGTGCTCGCTTCTCAACAACCCACTGGCCAGGTCGCAGGGCGTTCAGCCGAGAATTGCCATCACCATTCCCAGGAGGTGCCGCCTCCCAGTGCCCAAGGGCCAGAGATGCAACGGTCAGTACTAATACATTTACTGTATCCGGTCTTGGGAGTCACGTTGTTAATCTGCAAATGTAGAGATCCGCAAGTTATATTCTTGCCCAGTACTCTTGCTTGCTTGCTTGCTCGCTCGCTCAATGGAGGAATTTTCATTCTACAAATGCTCAAGCCTAAGGGTCTCTCTCCTTTAGGCCGCTGTGATCTCGATTACGCACATTGTGTTGTGAACACAAAAACCTAATGGAAAGCCACTGACATACTGCCTAGTTACTTGGAGCTGCAGGAGGAACATTCGCTTTCCATCATTGGAGAGCTGCAATTGTTGTGAAAATATGTTATTAATCGTGGAAAGAACTCTGGGAACACATGTCCTCATGAATAAAAGCACAAATGTAAGTGTATGGTGAGTGAACAGTTTGACTCATAGGTCCTGCAATTGGTCAATGCTTGACCTATAGAGCTGTGAGATGACTGTGAGCACAACTGCAGGAATAGCCACAATGGAAGGCTGCTGCCATCACAAAAGTTCTGTGATTACAGCAGCCTAATGGAAAGATGTCCTAACATACCTCAAAACACAGTAGACTAGACATGACAGAATCTTCTCTTTTTTGGCAATGACTTGGTGTTCCATGTTTCTTCACATTTTTGACCTGCAGGTATTCCTGTCTGAAGAGAGCATCTGCAATTGGAGCTGGAACACAATCTCCGCACAAACTGGGGCTTGGTTGAACCAGGATTTACTGAGCTACTTAGCCTCGATCTAGTTGACGACCTGCATTGTTTCTTCACAAAAATGCTATGAATTGGAACTGAGAGCTACTTTATAGTGTAATGTCTTCAGTCATAAGACTTAGCTGCTGGAGTGTGATTATGTGCGTAATGAATTACAGTAGTCTGATTTCCAAGCTACAAAATAATAAACCATATCATTATCCAAGTGTCTTGCTGCATGAATGTTTGTTGATCTTTTTTCGCTCTACAATCTACATGCGCTCATGTAAGAATCAACTCTAGCTCGGGTACATGTTTGTCTTGGCAACTTTGATCTCATAGGTTATGAACTAGCAAAGCCTTCTACAGCACAAGTTCCATAGCTAACATAGTCGTTATGTTTGAACTATTGTCGTTAGTGTGAAATTTTTTTTTCAGGAAAACTATGTTCAAGAACTTTTTGCTGTATCTGACGAAATTTGAGAGAAAGAACCCATTGTTTTCAAACTTAGATCTCCAGCTAGCAATTGTTCAGACCAAAAGCATGTGAGTGAATGAATTTCAAAATCAGTCTCACAGCCAAATAACATCACTGATTGAATTCTGAAGATACTTCAATTGCTCCCTTCATGCTAATCCAGTTGGTCGTACACTTTAGCATCTGGGTTGGGAGAGTATGTCATTTTCTTGACCACATTGTATGACATAATCTTCAGCTGATGATCATACACACTCCCAAGTGACCAAAATCTCTGTTGAACATAAATTGGTTAAAAAAAAAACTTGTTAAATCTGCTGCCACCTCCAAGCTTTAATGTAATGAAAGAATCCCGCCCTTCCCCACATAGCATAATCCCCAAAAACAGTAACCTGTTCAGAAAAAGAACATTCTTGTGCACTATATCCTTTGGCTACAATCCCACATTTTGCACAACTCTAAACACTCAACATTTCTTCTTTTTTGAAACAGTTCATTCTTCCACATTAAGTTAAAAGCTATACTTTGGCATATACTTGACCAATCCAATGCTTGACTCTTTTAAGGATTGATGGTAAATCTTATGTTTTCCTTCTATTGTATTCTAGAATATATATCCCCAGGTTTAATTTTCTAGTATTTTGAAGACCACTTAATGCAAAGTGTAATTGGACTTGGTCCAATCACAAAAGTGATTTAAGTGAGCTTGAAGAAACTTAATCTAGATATCAGAATAGGAGGTGGATAGGTTTATATGGAAGGAAGTTCGAGTAGACTACTTAGAAAGTGTCTATCTATTAAGGAAGGTAGTTTGCTTGTTTTGTTTGTTTGTCACATCAAGGAGATCTCCCAAATCACACCACCCTCCACCACACTCTTGGTATTGTTGAAGAGCCCTTGAAAAGTAGGGGTACACCAAGGTGATTTCGTAATGTTTGGACCTAAATTGCATGATTTATTGAATATTGAGCAATTTTGACATAGAATTTAATTCAATGGAGTAATTAAAAACTAAATGTTTTAGGGAAATTGGGGTACACTCTAATGGCCAAGTGCACCTATTGTCTCCCCAAGTGCATTTAGCAACTCTTAATGCTTGAAATAAGGAACAACTTTTAACTTTAGGAAGGAAAGTTGTTTTCCATTTTCAGAACCAAGAATCACATATCGCATGGGCTATAATTTGCAAGAGATAATAAAATGTTTTGGAAATCTGAAGATTTCACAATGTAAAAAGGAATGCCATAGCAATAAAAACAACTCAACAATAATCCTTTGACAAATTGTTTTTGTCTCAAAGACTAGAATTCCAAACAATGTTGAAAATAGGGTTCAAGAAACGAAATAGATTGTTTGTGAATTCAAAGTTTCTTGTTTTAAGAAATAAAATTAAAGCTTCCTTTTTTGTGTCAATATAGGTACTACAATCCGCATTGGTGAAAATGATTCTTTTGGAAGATTGATACCCACATTCAATATCATCACTTCTAATTCCCAAGTAAATTTGTTTCCTCACTTCTGTTGTAGATGTAAAACAAATTCTTCTCCTGCAAAATTTGCATTTCTACATGCTAGAATTAATATACTCTACAAAATTGCATTTTGTTGTTCCATTTTGTCATTTTTTTAGGCAACCATGCTTGAGATTTCTTTGTAAAAACTAGATTGGGGTGGCACTGTACCAAATTTTCTAGACACAATGAATGAAGGTTTTTTAATGATGCATTTTTCTTGAATTTTGGAATTCTTCACACAATATTGTGATTTCAAGTTCCCAATCACTATTAACACGCTGACAGCAGTGACTTCCCCTACAGAACAACTGAAGGGTAAAAAGCTATGGCATGAAAACTGATGCAGGGCCTTACAACTGATAATCTCCTGCTCTAGGCTGGAGTGCGAAATTGCGCTGTGTAATGCACCCAATTTGCACTGTGTGAATTCCCTGAGTTTGTTATGTTATTGTACAGGATTGCTGCACTCTACAAAATTCTACTGTGTGCAACTAAGAGGTAAGGTCATGCTTGGTATTTCTTTGCCAAAATAGATTAAGAGGGTGCACTAAATTTGATAGGTCATGATCAAGAATTTTTTTTTTTTCAATTTTGTGATGTAACCACACCAATCATCCACAAGAGGAATTAGCCAAATTTGGCTATAGGTCAGAGAGGAAAGTAGAAAAAATATATATCCTACTATATTTTTGTGACCTGTTGGAACCTATTGTCGAAATGCGATGGTTTCAGAAAAAAAAATCCTCAAAATCTGGCAACTTTGGCAATTTTTTTTCACAAAAATCTTCTATGTGGGTTGCAATGGATTTGTTTTGGCCAAGTAATGAAAATTTGCCCACAAAAAAAGGCAAAAATTGTAGTAGCATCCAGATGGTGGAACAAGTGCTGAAAGCATGCCAGGCACATATAGAACAAGTAACAACAACTGAACCAAATCTCCCAAATTACAACAAGAGCTTTCAGCTCACAAAAACTAGCTCTCAAATTATGTAATCAACTCTCAAGACTCTATTAATACTTCATCACCTACAAAATTGTTGGGTGTGATGTACACATTGCAAAGACATAGCAGGCTCTCACTGCCTTGTCTTTTTGTATGGAACCTGTTTGTTGCTTAATTAGATTGGCTTGATCTATTACAATTACAGTTTAAGGTTCTTCTGCTGTATCTGATGCTTATTAAAAGTGCTAATCACCATGCTGAAGAAGAGCTTAGAGACTAATCAAAAAACATAATGTCTCCTCACCCTCATTGAGCTACTGGTGGTAATCATCTTCCATTGCATTCAGGAAGTCCTGACCCTTGTGAGAGCAATGAGTTTTTGAAAATTACAGTTAGCATTTAGCATGAGGTAACAATCATGCTTTGAACATACTCTAAGCAATTTGCAAGGGCATGATTATTCAGTCCTAGCAATTGGGCTGTAAAAGATGCTTGATGATTTTTTTGCTGTTCCAGCTATGACCCAGCTGCAAGAAGATGGTGGAGGTCCACATGCAATTTTGAACTTTAGTTGAAACTGTATACTAGTCATGCATGAGGACCCACACCCAAGACAAGTAACTAATACAAATTGAATTACAAACGCTCATCAACAGAAAAAAATCACGAAACAAGAGCGCCCCAAATCACAAACTTAGCTCAGTCTCAGTCAAAAATCAGATTTCTTGCAGTGTCATAATCAACCTCACTAGATCCATAAGAAAGCACAGCTCTGGACAGTCCTTGTCATATCTCCAGAAATCTACTCAGAAACTGAATGAAGCTCGTGGTGTCAGTCCTTAGTGGATCATCAAAGTCAATATTCTGTTGAGCAAACAAAACAACTATCTGGTCCAAAAACAGCAACGAGTTTTTCTCACTGGGATTCACATTATTGAGTTCCAGATCCAGATATCTTTCTCCTCTTGTTCCACACTTCTTTGCTGAATATTTATTTAGTTGTGTATTTTTAATTGTGACCCAATGGGAGTTTGATTCTGAACAATTTCAACAAATATCAATCAAAATTTCTCTTTTTCTCAGCTAGACCTTTTGGGAATTATTTTGTGCTGAATGTCAGTCATAGGTAAGGTACTCCTTGGGGATAATGCCACAGATTCAAAGGAAGACAACTTGATGCAATCTAGTGATTTCAACCATGTTTCAAGCACAACAAAGAAGAGGGTAAAACTATGGGACATTACCTAAACACTGGGCCTAGGACAAGGCCATTGTCAAGTTCAGCCCAACATTTTGAGGGCACAGCCCAGAACTGTATTATGGGAATTTCCTCCATGGGTACATGGGCTTCAACCATAGGAAAGCACGAGGTTAACATTATCATGAACCTAAACATATGTAGATCACATGGTGTAGGAGGGGATGGTTCTTATGCGTACAAGATCCCACCCACTCTTAAAGAGTATGCATAACATTCCCTCCTAGAAAGAGGAGGCACATTAGTGGATACAAGGTGCCCTCCAAAAACACTGGGGATTTTGGCTAAGTGCTTTCTGGATGTAAGGATTTATGGATGGATGGATGTGTGTTGCTCTTACCAAATGTCTCATCACTCGACAGAATTGTTGTGGACCACTTTCAGAGCATTTAATAAGCCATGGGAAATTAGCTAGTTATGTGTATAGTTGGAAAAGGCAGCTCTGGTGATTGTCAGGCAACCAATTCCTACCTGGGAATTAAGATCCAGGCAGAACTTATATTTTTGTAGTCTGAAAAATGGAATTGCTCGCCAAGCCAAGGTGACATGCCCTTCCACTTAAGAGATGTCTTAAGCACAGCAGGGCTCATATCAAGACCACCTTAGTGACCTTAGTGGGACACTAATGTGATATGAGTCTGAAGCTAGAAATGACTCGGTGACTTTCAACTTTTTTAGGAGTCACATGGAACTTGGGCTTGGGAGTCCAAGTTGGCTAAGGTGGCGAGCTTGAGCTTGTGTCGGTTGACATGACGATTAGGGTTGTTTTTGAGATTATAATGTGAGGCACTACACTCTTAAAACCTTCAACGGATGATTAAGTTTTGTGCTAGGTTGACCCCAAGGGGTTACTTTGTTAAAACACTTGGGATGACTAGGAGCTATACTTCTAAAGCTTTGAAGCAGCCAAGAGAGGGTTTGCTTCAGGACAACTTGGTGTTGTCCTGGTTTTAGTCCCTTTTGAACTAGCTCATAGAGTTGGTTCCAAATGGCCCTAGGGCAACTTAGTGTCATCTTCATTTCAACCCTTTGGGCTGACTCTGAGAGTTGGTTCCAAAGGGGTCCTAGGAGCAATAGGCTTTCCTATTGGCTCCAAGTTAGACTGATACTTAGTTTCATTAGTGAGTTTAATGAGTCTATGTAGAGAATCTAAGTTTGTCCTAAGTGGTTGGGATGTTGGGACTAACCAAATGTGTTGTGGGGTGCACAAGTAACTAGGAGCTAAGGAGGTGATGCAAGGAGCTTGGCATGGCATGTGGAACATGAGGCAACAAGTAGGAAAGGGTGTTATATTTGGTAGGAGAGCTTAAACTTGTTTTGGCAAGCAAAGACATGGTGGAGGAAGCGATTTTAGTTTGACTAGTGCTTCAACATTCATGTTGTGACAAGGGGAAGGCTCGAAGGAAGAAATCTAGGTCGTGGAGATGGTTTGATCCTTTTCCAACTTATCGAAGTCAAATGAAAAAGAGGAAGAGCAGAATTTGGACCATGTGAACATCTCAAGGCCTTGGAATGGTGGATGATGCATAAGGATGTTGAGCTGAATTGATGGTGACCTTGCCTTTAAATGTGTTTAAGGTTAAGTTGAATGAGAGGTTCACCCCACAATCAAATTCTGAAAGATGGGCAAAAGCTCTTGAACTTACACCACATAAATGGATCAAGAACAATGGGAAAATATGTTCAAACCTTTGCATCCTTGTTGAACTTCATTCCAATGAAGGAAGAATACACATAGAAGTGGCTTCTTTTGTGGTTTGTAGCCTTGGGTTTGCAATGCCATATTGTAACAAAATGAGGTCTCTGTGACTTGTCAAAATTTGATGAAGGTTGTGGAATGCATGAGGGATGATTCCATGCATAGAAAGGTGGGACATCGCAAGTGTCACAACTCACAAAGGTGAGTATTGGAAGTGCAACGCAAAGTGCAAGCAACCCAAAAAAAGGCCAAAAGATAAAGTGGGATAAGAACTTGACTAAATATAAAAGGGTGCCTGCAAAAAAAAAAACCACGAGACATCATGTAAGTTTGTTATTTCAACTATAAAGAGTTGGGACATTTTTCTAAGGATTATAAAAAGGTAGGGTGAATTTATTACAAAAACAAATGTGGCTAAGTTAAGGTTTGATTTGACGTTGCTTGAATTTAGGGTATGAATTAATGAGTTGTTGTGTCTTTTGGATTAGGAGCCACACATTTGTTGACGCGCTCCCAAGTCCTTAATTAGACCCAAAATAGGTCTAGGTTACTCACATAGCAGAATTGTGAAGAAATTGGGGCATGTTCCCAATTCTCAGCACTAGAAGGGGTAGAGGGGCATGTTGAAGCTCCGGGATGGGACTAGGAAGAGTGACAAGCTTTAATTACTTACTCGAACCTGCATCAAACCAACCAACAAGTTAATTAATTCACTTTCTAGAACACCATTGGTGCTAGGACAAGCCATTAGCAACTTTGGATTCACATGATTCACCACGGCTCGGACTCGAGGGAAGCCACCACCTTTCCTCATATAATATACTTTGTACCTCTCCACATCACCCACATCCAAATGGCTTTTTGTTTCGGGACTCCCAAAGAAGTGTCCTGAAATTGTCTCGGTTTGGACTCCTGGAACTTTGCGAGGTCATAACTTTTGCTCAGACCTTCAATTGAGATGAGGTTTGAAGCAAACTTGTAGCTCTCCTCAAGAGCTTTCCAACAGTGTATCGCACTCCACCTACACGCACCGGGGTCGGGTCGATTCCCAACTTTTAGTGGTCGAGAGTCAAACTGCTAATTTTACTCCCGACCCTTCTTTTTGCCATAACTTGTGCTACAAATGTCCAAATGGCCCATACAAGGTCATTTTCGACATTTACACTTCGATAGCTTTCCAATGATATAAAGAACACCATAATGCAAGGTGTTTTGACCCTTGCAATCGAACTCTAAAATTTTAGGAGTCTCGTAGGACTCCCAAGTCCCAACTTTGGAAGTGTGAGTTTCATCCTCACATTCTCTCAAAGTAGGGTTGCAACATTTGTTCATGAATTCAAGTGTGCAAATACAACTTGGATGGGGGACCATAAAGGTGGCCAAACCCATTAAAGTTTAGCTAGCACAAGGAGTTATAACACCAACAACCGAAATGGTGTTGGGGGTTGTTTTGGAATGCAACAAAACAAAATTTTCGAGATGTTCATGGTTTGCATGTTGGATGGCATTGAAATTATTTTAGGCAACACCTTTTTAAATGCTTATCACATTGATGTTTTGAAAGGAATTTCTAAGCTAAAAACCATGGTTAGGTTAACATATAAATTAATTAATTTAAAAGTTGAATATCAAGCTAGTTTAATTAAAGTAAGTATTCATTTGGTCTCATTGCAAGAATTGCAACATACTTCATTTCTTATTTTTATGCATGTGGAATGAATTTAATGTTAAGGCTAAATCATGGGATGGATTTGCCATGACAAGAACGACATGTTATTCAAATTGTTTACAAGGATGTAAACCTTCTGAAGGTGGGGTCAGTGAATGACATACCCTTCTGCTTAAAATATGTCTTAAATATAGTGAGCCTCATATTGATACCACTTTAGTGGGGCATTAAAGTAATATGGGTGCAAACCGGATCACATGAGTTGCACCTATGTGCTTTTGAGACTACTTTTGGAAAAATGTTTTTTAGAATTTTTTAAAAAAAATTTCAAAAAATTTCAAAATCTTTAATTTTTAAAAATATTATTATGTCAAGGTTTATGTAAAAGACTTCAAATATATGTAATTTAAAAAACTTTTGAAATCTATTTATAAGTTTTTTTAGTGTTAAAAAAATGCAATATAATGTTTAATGAGTGCTTTTGAATGTTTTTTATTCATTAAATCTTTTTCAAATTAATTCACAAGTTCCAATGATATATTATGAACTTTACTATATAAAATAATCTTATACTTTCAACACCAAAGTAAAGTATCACTTTTAAACATTACAAATTAAACATGTGTTACATTTGTTGTGGCTTCTATTAATGTGATTACACCTAAAAATGGTTCTGCGAAGTTTAGCTCTTTTAAGAATCGAATGGAACCTAAGTTTAAAAATTTGAGTTGGCTAAAGCAACAAGCTTGGGCTTGTGTTAGCTAAGAGGACAACTAAGGATTGTCTTCAAAATTATAATGTGGGGCACTATCCACTTAAAACCTTCAACAAATGATTGAATGTTGTCGTGGGTTGACTCAAAGGGGGTTTGCCCATTAAAGCACTTAGGATGATTAGGAGCTATCCCTTTAAATATTCGAAGTTGCCAAGAAAGGGTTGGCCTTAGGACAACTTGTTGTTGTCCTAGTTTGAGTCCCTTTTGGACTAGCTCATGGATTTGGTTCCAAAGGGGCCCTAGGGCAACTTGATGTTGTCTTGGTTTTAGCCCTTTGGGTTGACTCTAGGAGTTAGTTGCAAGGGGGCCCCAAGAGCGGTAGGCTTTTTGGGTGGCTCCAAGTTACACTAGGACTTAGTCTCATTAGCAAGTTTGGCGAGTTTAGGTAGAGAGTCTAAGTCCATCCTAAGTGGTCGGGACATTGGGACCAACTAAGTGTGCCATGGGGTGTGCAAGGAGGCAACACAAAGAGCTTAAAGTGATAGGTGGAATGCAAGTTGACAAGTAGGAAAGGACATGACACAAGGCCTTGGCCCCACACTCCTAGTATTTGAGCCAGCCTACCTGATAGGTAACTCAATCTAATTGAAAGGTTTGGTACATAACATGGAGGCAATAAGGGTTTTTTCCCTTCCATTTTGTGGTTTTGAAAGATGAGCGATTCTTTTAATTTTCTAAGCAAATTTTTTTTCAACTTTAGACTAAGAACAGAATTTTTTAAAAAAACATTTGTCACCACAATGCAAAAATTTGCCAAAAGAAAACATTTTGCCAAAAGAAAACATTTTGCAGCCAATATGTCAAACAACGAGTTTGATCCTGGAAGTATGATCACAGGTTGGGTACATATGTGGAATGATACCTAGCACTAGTTTTTTTAGGATTTTATGTTTGTAGCCAACACAGCAATCATCCAACAGGAAGATGTAGAAAAAGTGGCAAGCATCCCTAGAAGACTTAGCTAAGTCTAAATCAGATATGAGGTACAAATCTTAAATGATCCTTTTGTATTTTTGGCTACACACTGAAAACCAATTATAGAAAAATGAAGATTTAAGTCAAATTTACTTGACTTCTGGAGATTCAAAACCTTCAAAATCAGTTCATTTTGGAATTTTCAATTTTTGATT
>Ga0209611_10010930_pt1 | contig 13239 bp, 12 predicted proteins | sample S1TSphgellanicum_3_FD_187693 | JGI IMG/M metagenome (GOLD analysis project Ga0209611, IMG submission 187693) | Host-associated microbial communities from peat moss isolated from Minnesota, USA - S1T2_Fc - Sphagnum magellanicum MG (SPAdes) (version 2) | ecosystem: Host-associated > Plants > Peat... | reverse complement strand
AGCTCTGTCCGAGGCGGCGAATCAATGGGCTGTCCGAGGCAGCGCATCAGCGGACCTGTGCGAGGCGGCACATCAGAAGGCCTGTCCGAGACCGATGTACACCTCGAACGAATCATCGCCCGGCCGGCGCGGGGTCGGTACCGCGACATCGAGGCGGATCGGACCGATCGGCGTGTAGTAGCGAAAACCCACGCCCGCGCCGATGCGGAATTCGTCCGGCACCGCCTTCAAGGTGGCGCTCACCTGCCCGGCATCCATGAACACGGCAAAGCCGTAGTTGGCGCCGAAACGTTGCCGAAGTTCCACGCTGCCCGCCGAGATCGCGGTGCCGCCGATCGGCAGGCCGGCGGCCGGTTCCCCGACCGGGAACACGGGACCGACGGACTGATAACGATAGCCGCGGATCGTGCCGCTGCCGCCGCCATAGAAACGCTGGTCGGGAGGCAAACTGAATTCGCCCGCGCCGTCCGCCAGTCCCGCGAGGATGCGCCCCGCGAGCACCGTGCGGCCCGGCTGGGTCGGCAAAAAGTGATCGAGGTCGAAGTACTGCGCAATTTTCACCTGACTGATGATGAACGTGGCGTTCGGATGGCCCAAGGCATAGGTGGGCGTGATGGTCAACGCCGCGCGGATGCCATGGCTCGGATCCTGCAGCGGCGAGGCCAGATCGGTCGAGTCGTAGGCGACGTTCGCCGGCACCGAGAACAGCGAGTAGAACCGCGTCGCGTCGTTCTGAATGATCTGCTCGTCGGCGGCGCCGACGCCGAGACTCACCGACCAGACGCTCGACAGTTTGCGCGTCAAGGTCACGCCGGCGGTGCGCGCCGTCTGATCGTACGCCTGCAACGACTGTTTGAGGGCGCCTACATTGAATTGCAGCGTCTGATCGCGGCGTCCAAAGTCCGGCACCATAAACTTGGCGCCCGTGTCGTAGCCCGCACCCGTGGTATCGCTGCCTCCCACATTGATGAGCGACGCATTGATGCTCAATTGCTCGGCATTGCCGAACACGTTGCGGTCGGTCCAGGTGACGCCGCCGCTGCCGCCCAAGTCGCTCGAGTAGGCGGCGTTGAAGGAAAAGGCATGCCTCAGCCGCTCGCGTATTTTGAAGGTGATGGTGACACCTCCGAGGTCATCGGGAGCGGTGCCGATCTGCAGGCTCACCTGGCCGAACACGCCCATGTCGAGCAGATCGCGGCGCGCGCGTTCGATCGCCGACGGACTGTAGGGATCGCCGGTGTGCAGCCTCAGCCGGCCGCGCAGCGGCGCCTCGTGCATCCGCTGCAGGCCCTCGAAGCGGATCTCGCCCACTTTCACTTTGGCTCCCGCCACGACGTGAATGCGCAGATCGAGAACCGGCGCGGCCGCCGCCTCATACGCGACCGGCGGATCGACCTGCGCGAACGCGTAGCCGCGCTCCTGGAGCGCCGTCAGCATCCGCGACGCTCCCGCCAACACAGTTGCCGCGACGGCGGGTTGGCCGGTCGTCAGTCCCAGCGCGCTTCGCACCTCGTCGGGCAATTCACCGTCGATGTCGATGCGTCCTAGATGGTACAGCGGTCCCAGCGTGAAGCTGATCGCGACGCGCGCATCCTTGCCCTTGGGCAGAGCCGACAAGGCATCGCCCAAGGACGGATTGTCGACCATGATTCCGTTGATTTTTATCGTGACCCGGGATTGGTAGTAACCGAAGCTTTCCAGCGCGGTCGTGAGCCGGTCGACGTCGTTGCGGGCGCGCGCGATCAGACCGAACGGACTCACCGGCGCCGGGCCGCGCAGCGCCTGCAAATCGGACGTGGCCTTGAGTGTGGCGTCGATGTTGCCGTCGCCGACCGATGCGAACTCGACCCGGTAGGGTTGAGGGTCGGCAGCGTGCGCGAGAGAACTGAACATAGTGACAGCCAGCAACAGAAGCGCGAACACGGTTTGCATCATTCGCCGCGAAGGATACACCGATGCCGCGCGCGGCTTTTGTCGGCAAAAGCCTACAGTCCCTGCCCGCGGCGGGCCTATGTTCGCCGCTGCCGTCCGCGGCTATGGTCAAACCCCTCACGGAGAAAACTTATGGGCGGCATGGAAACTGACGACGTGGAAGACGACCTGCGCGGCGAATCGCTCGACGGCCCGGACCGCGATCGGGCGGTCGACCATGTGGCGCGCAAGAAACTTCGCGATCCCGACAAGATAGTGCGCGTCGACGATGAAAAGGACGACCTGTATACCGACGGACTCGAGCTCGATGACGACACGCCGCCCATGGGGACCGACGGCGACGGGCAGTCGCGCTGACCCGGGGTCGCCCTCGTGACGGCGCCCATGACAGACAGCTCCCTAGCTGCGCGGAGGCTTCCAGTGATCGAGGAACTCGGTCAGCGCCGAGGATTGCATGCCGCGCATGGCCTCGAATTCGCCGCCGGTCTGACTGTAGAGCAGCGTGCCTCGTTCATCGAGAACGGCGAGCGCCGGCACGCCCTTCTTGAGAGGGATCTCGAAACGCTTGGCCAGGTCCAGGTTCTCGGTCAGCCGGCCGATGTTGACGTGCACCAGGATGTAGTTGGCATCGAGGATGGGCTTGTTGATGGAATCGTGGAAATACGCGTCGAGCGCACGGCAGTCGGGACACCAATTTCCGCCGAAATCCAGGATCACGCGCTTATGCGCAGCGGCCGAGGACTTCAGCGCCGTGGCGAGATCGGATTTAGCCTGCTCGGGTGGCGGATAGATGTCCGGAGGCGCGCCGAGCGCAGCGAAGCACATCACGGCGGCGGTCAAGGAAAGGAGTGCGGAGACGGGCGCGCGCAGCAATTTCATGCGCAAATTTTAAAACGCGGGCATGCTTCCCGTCCATATCGCCACCCGGCGGTATCCCCAGCCTATCGGGGGCCCGCAAACCCTCCACCCGTTGCCTTGACCCCACCCGTTGCCTTCTCGACGCCACCCGTTGCCTTCTCGACGCCACCCGTTGCCTTCTCGACGCCACCCGTTGCCTTGACAATAGTTGCCGCGGCAACTATCATACCGCCCTATGAGCGTGAAGAGCATCGGCGAAGTCCGCCCTGCCGGACCCACGGACTTGAACGGCAGCCTGGCACCTCTGTTGAGCCAGGTCCGCATGGCCATGCTGAGCGGCGTGGACCAGGAATTCCTTCGCGACCCGGAGGTCGCGCCGCTCGAAGTGACTGCCGCGCAATACGTGATCATCGCCAATCTGTTGAAGGGTCACGCCAACTCGGCATGCGAGCTGTGCAAATTCATGGACTACGATCGCGGCGCGATGAGCCGCATGATCGACCGGCTGGAGGGCAAGGGACTGATCAGGAGGGTCGCCCTGTCGCATACACGGCGCACGGTGGCGCTCGAGGTGACCGAGGCTGGGAAGGCGGCCTTCCCCAAGATGCAGGCCTGCCTGAGCCGGGTCGTGACGCGTCTGCTCAAGGGGGTGACCAAGGCACAGTTGCGCGAGGTGACGCATACCTTGAAGCAGATGCTCGCGAATGCTTGACGTTTTTTTAAAGCTTAAATTGTTGCCCAGGCATATGTTGTTCAGGCAGCTGAAGAGGTTGGAGAGCGGGTGGCGGTAGGAGGAAGTAGTGATGAACTTTTTAGAATCGAGCGCCGGCAGGATTGCCGCGCGCATCCAGGCAATCGGCGCCGGCTTCGATCCCGACGTGTTGGCCCTGCCGGGGGGCAGCGTGATAGCGGTATGCATCTGGCTGTATGGCAACGCCGCAACGAGCTTGAAGCGCGGCGCCGCGGGCAAGCTCGCGACCCGCTGTGGGGGCCGATCGTGATGGTGGTGCTCGGCTTGGCCGTGGTTTTCTTCGCAATCGCGCTGATCGGATTGGTGCGGCTGGTGCGCGAGTTGCTCGAGGATACCTTCCATCCGCCCGCCCTGCCGGCCGACCCCGCTCAGCTCTCTGAGCGCGATGCCGCATACGCGCCGAATTCCGCGGAATCCCTCAAGCCGCGAGTTGCACCGCGTCAAGAGCAGGCGGGCGACAGGATTTTGGGGTGAGGGCTGCGGCGAATGCGCATGAGTGCCGATGCGTGCGGAGCGCCTAGGTGCCGATGAGTGCGCAACCGGGGCTTGACTAGCCTGGGTCGACCGCTGATGCTGACCGTGTACGTTACTGGTAAGTAACATCAGGGTCGGGACTACATCAGGGTCGGGACTTTCGGCATGAAGAAAACTGCAGTAAGCGCCGCGGACGGACGGCGTCCCGCAAGCGCAACTCCGGCAGCTACCGCTGCTACCGCCGCGGGTGCGGCGGGTGCGGCGGGCGCGGTCTCGAAGCGGCGCGGCGCCGCGGCAGGCGGATCCCGCGTCCGAGACCGCATCTTTGCGAGCGCCTGCGATCTCTTCTATCGCCACGGCATTCAGGGCGTCGGCGTCGATGCGATCGCCGAGCAAGCGGGCTCCAACAAAATGAGCTTTTACCGCAGCTTTGCGTCGAAGGAGGCGCTGGTTGCGGAGTACTTGCGCGAGCAGCAGCGCGAGTACTGGGCTTGGTGGGACGCCGCGGTCGCCGCTCATCCGCACGATCCCCGTCGCCAGATCGAGGCGCTGTTCGAAGCCCAGCTCGAGGGTGCGCTGTCGAGTCATTGCCGCGGATGTGCGCTCGGCAATGCGGCCGCCGAGATCTCGGACGGCGATGACGACTTGAGCCGCTTCGTGCGCGCTTACAAGGACGAGGTGCGCTCGCGCCTCCAAGGCCTCGCGCGCCGCATGGGCGCGCGTGATCCCGAACGACTCGGCGACGCCCTGATGCTGTTGCTGGATGGCGGGCATTTCACGCGCCTGGTCTTTCCCCGCGACAGCGGTCCGATAGCCGCCGCGCTGCCGGCCGTGCGCGCGCTCATCGAGGTCCACTTGTCGCCCGGCTAGACCATTAACGGATCTTAACAATTCGACCACTCGTGTTTAATGGCGTCCGCGCCAGGGTGGCTCCCATGAAATGGCATCCCTTGGCCCGGGCGCGGACTGTCGTCCTAAGTACCGTTGTCGGGCTCAAGGGGACCACGCGTGTTTAATGCATCAGAGCGCTCGGTGGCCGGGGTGAAACGGCGCACCTGGGCCCGGGCGCTCGCCTTCCTGCTCACCGCCGCCGGGCTCACGGCGTGCAGCGTGGGGCCGGCCTATCACCGCCCGGACGTGCCCTCGCCTGCCGAATGGCACGAATCTGCCGGCTCCTCCGCACCGCCCGCCGCGTCGGGTGCCGGTTCTCCAGCGCCTCTCGCCGCGTCGGCTGCGAGCTCCTCCGCGCCTCCCGCCGCGTCGGGTGCCTCCGTCTGGCCGGCCGCCGACTGGTGGCGTGGGTTCGGCTCGGTGACGCTCGATGCCCTGATCGATGAAGCGCAGCGCAGCAACGATGACTTGGCCGGCGCCATCGCGCGCGTCCGGGAAGCGGATGCGGAGGTGCGCATCGCCGGAGCCGCCCTGCTGCCCTCGCTCGATGCGGCCGTCACTGCGACGCGCGAGCGTGCCCCGGTGGCCGGTTTAGGCCCCAGGGTATACAACGATTTCAACCCGGAACTCAGCGCCAGCTACGAACTCGACTTCTGGGGCAAGAATCGAGCGCAGCGCGCCGCCGCCCGCGCAGCCGCGCTGGCCAGCCGTTACGATCAACAGACCGTCGCGCTCACGGTGATCAGCAGCGTCGCCACCACCTACTTTCAAGCGCTCGAATTGCGCGATCGTCTGCAGGTTGCCCAGGACAATCTCGACAACGGCCGCAAGATACTCAAGGGCTTCAGGCTCGAGCAGACGGTCGGCACGGCCACCGGACTCGACGTCGCGCAGCAGGAAACCGCGGTCGCACTGCTGGACGCCGCAGTGCCTCCTTTGCAGCAGCAGCTGCGCCAGACGGTGCACGCACTGGCGGTGCTGATCGGCAAGTCGCCGGAGTCCGTCGATGTCGATACCGGCTCCTTGGCGTCCTTATCGAGTCCGGCCGTGGCCTCCGGGCTGCCGTCGCAACTGCTGTCGCGCCGGCCGGACGTCGCAGAGGCCGAACAACAGTTGATCGCGGCGAACGCCGACATCACCGTGGCGCGAGCCGCACTGTTTCCGGACATCACGCTGACCGCCGGCGGCGGCTACGAGAGTTCGGCGCTGACCTCTCTCATCAGCCCGCCGAATCGCGTGTACGCGGTGGCGGCGGGCCTCACGCAGCCGATTTTTCACGGCGGCGCGCTGCGCGGCGAGGTGGCTTATACCAAAGCTCGCTACCAGGAGCTTCTGACGACGTACCACAAGACGGTGCTGACGGCTTTCGGCAATGTCGAAGATGCGCTGGTGGCGACCCGGCAAACCGCCGAACAGCAGCAGCGGCAACAGGAGGCGGTGGGCATGGCGCGGCGTGCCTTTCAATTCGCACAGCAGCAAATGTCGGCGGGCACGGTGAACATTCTCACCGTACTGAACACCGAGAACGCGCTGTTCAGCGCGCAGGACGAGCTGGTGCAGGTCAAGTATCTGCATTTGCAGGCGCTGGTGGATTTGTTCACCGCGCTCGGCGGCGGCTGGCAACAAGGGTGACGAAAAAATGAACGACAATGCATCGAGGATGGGCCGGGGTACCTGGATCGGGATTGGAGTGCTGGCGGCAGCGCTGCTGTTCGCTGCGTGGCACATCATCGCGCAGCGGCGCGAGACAGCCGCCTCTCACAAGCCGCCGCAGGCGATCTCGGTCGACAGCGCGGATGTCGCCAATGCCGAGGTGCCGATCTACTTTTCCGGTCTCGGTACGGTGCAGGCCTTTTACACGGTGACGGTCACCGCGCGGGTGGACGGCGAGCTGCAGAAAGTCACCTTCACGGAGGGACAAACGGTGCACAAGGGCGACCTGCTGGCGCAGATCGACCCGCGGCCGAACCAGGCGGCGTACGAGCAAGCGCTCGCCACCAAGGCCAAGGACCTCGCCCAGCACGCCAACGCACAGCGCGATCTCGACCGCTACACGCTGTTGCAGCCGCAGGATTTGGCGAGCAAGCAGACCGTCGACACGCAGCGCGCGATGGTCGATCAGCTGGGCGCCCAGATCAAGGCGGATGAAGCGATGATCGACAACGCACGCACCCAGCTCGAATACACCCACATCGTCTCGCCGATCGACGGCCGTACCGGAATCCGCCTGGTCGATCCCGGCAACATCGTGCACGCGGCCGACACCACCGGCATCGTGGTCGTCACGCAGGTGCAGCCGATATCGGTCATCTTCACGCTCCCCGAGGAGGATTTGCCCGCCGTCGGCGCCGCACTCGCCGCAGGACCCGTAAACGTCACCATCGTCTCGCGCGATGGCGCGACGGTGCTCGATCAGGGCACTCTCTCTCTCATCGACAATGAGATCGACCAGGCCACGGGCACCGCCAAGCTCAAGGCGACGTTCAGCAACGCCCACAACACGCTGTGGCCGGGCCAGTACGTCAACGCGCGCGTGTTGGTGCGTACGCTGCACAACGCGCTGACGCTGCCGTCCACGGCGCTGCAGCTGGGGCCCGATGGGCCCTTTACCTACGTGATCAAGCCGGATTCCACGGTCGAGGTGCGGCAGCTCAAGATCGGCGAGGAAAGCGGCGGGTTGACGGTCGTCAACGCCGGACTGGCATTGCACGAGAAGGTGGTGACCAGCAATCAATACCGCCTGCAGGCGGGCGTGCACGTGCGTGCGGCGAGCGCCGAGGCATCCACCGGCCAGCCCAAGGCCGCAGCCCGGTCATGAGCATCTCATGATCAATCGCATGATCAATCGCATGATCAATCGCATGAGCATCGCATGAGCATCTCGGAACCCTTCGTCCGGCGGCCCATCGCGACCTCGCTGCTGATGGGCGGTATCTTCCTGGTGGGGCTCGTCGTCTACCCCATGCTGCCCGTGGCGCCGCTGCCCCAGGTCGACTTTCCGACCCTCGTGGTGACCGCCAATCTGCCGGGCGGCAGTCCCGAAACCATGGCGGCATCGGTGGCGACACCGCTGGAATATCAGTTCGCGGAAATCGCCGGGCTGTCGCAGATGACGTCGAGCAACATCTACGGCAATACCCAGATCACGTTGCAGTTCGATCTGAACCGCAACATCGACGCCGCCGCCCAGGACGTGCAGACCGGAATCGACGCCGCGGCTGGCCAGCTGCCGAAGAATCTGCCGACGCCGCCGACCTACCGCAAGGTGAACCCTGCGGACTCGCCGATATTGATTCTCGCCGTGCATTCCGACGTGCTGCCGGTCACCGCGGTCGATGACTACTCCGAGAACATCATTGCCCAGCAGATCTCGCAGATCCCGGGCATCGCACAGGTGACGATCGGCGGTCAACAGAAGCCCGCGGTGCGGGTCCAGATCGACCCCGTCAAGCTCGCCGCGCTCGGCTTGCAGATGGAGGATGTGGCCGGCGTCATCACCGCCGCCACAGTCGATGCGCCGAAGGGTTCGATCAACGGGCCGAAGCGCAGCATGGCGATTTACGACAACGACCAGCTGCTGAAGGCCGCGCCGTGGAACGACGTCGTGGTCGCCTACAGGAACGGCGCCGCGGTGCGCATCCGCGACATCGGCGTCGCCGTCGACGGCCCCGAGAACACGCTGCTCACGGCCTGGCAAAACGGCCATTACGGCATATTGCTGCTGGTCTACAAGCAGCCTGGCGCCAACGTGATCGATGCCGAGGAACGGGTCGAAAAACTGCTGCCGCACGCCCTTGCCTCGGTCCCTCCGTCGATCAAGGTCGATACGGTGGCGAACCGCACCACCACCATCAAGGCGGCGGTGCGCGACGTGGAATTCACGCTGGCCCTGACCATCGCGCTGGTCGTGATGGTGATCTTCTTGTTCCTGCGCAACGCCTGGGCGACCATCATCCCCGGCGTCACGGTGCCGCTGGCGCTGCTCGGCACGGCGGCCATGATGTACGTCCTCAACTACACGCTCGACAATCTGTCGCTGATGGCGCTGACCATCGCCGTCGGCTTCGTGGTCGACGACGCCATCGTGATGCTGGAGAATGTCTACCGGCACCTCGAGGCGGGCATGTCGCCCTTGGAAGCCACGCTCAAGGGCGCCGGCGAGATCGGCTTCACCATCATGTCGATCAGCGTCTCCCTCATCGCCGTCTTCATACCGCTGTTGCTGATGGGCGGCATCATCGGCCGCCTGTTCCGCGAGTTCGCCGTGACCATGACCTTGACCATCGTCATTTCGGCATTCGTGGCGCTGACGCTCTCGCCGACCATGTGCGCCCTGTTCCTGCGGGACGAGAAGCACGCCAAGCACGGCAAGGCCTACCTCATGGTCGAGCGGGCATTCGACCGCATCCTCGGTTGGTATACGCGCGGCCTGGATTTCTGCCTCGTCCACAAGCGCGCCACGCTGACGGCGTTTCTCATCACGCTGGCGGCCACCGTGGTTTTGTACGCGGAGATCCCAAAGGGCTTCTTCCCGCAGCAGGACACCGGCATCATCGCCGGGCTGTCGGATGGACCGCAGGACATCTCGTTCGATGAAATGGTGCGACGGCAGCACGCCCTGCTCGAGGTGGTCGCCCAGGATCCGGACGTCGAGAGTTACGGCACGGTTCTCGGCGGCAACCGGCCGGTCAACAACGGCTTCGTGGTACTCGGCTTGAAGCCGCGCGACGAACGCGATGCCAACGCCGATCAGATCATCAACCGCCTGCGGCCGCAGCTTGCCAAGGTGCCGGGCGCGACGCTGTTCCTGCAGGCGGCGCAGGATCTGAACGTCGGCGGCCGCACCAGCCGCACTCAGTACCAGTACACGCTGCAGGATTCGGACATCGACGAGCTCAACGGTTGGGCGCCGCGGCTGCTCGCGGCGCTGCAGAAGCTACCCATGCTGCGCGATGTCGCCTCGGACCAGCAAACCAGCAGCGGCATGCTGTCGCTGACCATCGACCGCGATCAAGCCGCGCGCTTCGGCATTCAGCCCGCCGCGATCGACCAGGCATTGTACGATGCCTATGGCCAGCGACAGGCGGCGCAGTTCTTCACCCAGGCGAACAGCTATCACGTCGTCCTCGAGATCACGCCGGCGCTGCAGGCCGATCCGGCTTCTCTCAGCAAGCTGTACTTGAAATCGGCATTGACCGGTCAGATGGTGCCGCTCTCGGCGATGACCAAGTACGACACCCAACACGTCACGTACCTGTCGATCAACCATCAGGGCCAGTTTCCGGCCGTGACGCTGTCGTTCAACCTCGCTCCCGGCGCGGCGCTCGGCGACGCCGTCACCGCGATCGATCGCGTTTCGGCGCAGATGCATCTGCCGCCGACCGTCACCGGGAACTTTCAGGGCACCGCGCAGGCCTTCCAAAGCTCGCTGGCGAGCCAGCCGTACCTGATTCTGGCGGCGCTGGTCGCGGTGTACATCATCCTCGGCATGCTGTACGAAAGCTACATCCACCCATTGACCATCCTGTCCACGCTGCCGTCGGCCGGCGTCGGCGCGCTGCTGGTGCTGCTGATATTCCACATCGAGCTCTCGGTCATGGCGCTGATCGGCATCATCCTGTTGATCGGCATCGTCAAGAAGAACGGCATCATGATGGTGGACTTCGCCATCCAAGCCGAGCGCGAACAGCATTTGTCGTCGCACGACGCGATACGCCAGGCCTGCCTGCTGCGTTTTCGTCCGATCATGATGACGACCATGGCGGCGCTGCTCGGGGCGCTGCCGCTGGCGCTCGGACGCGGCACCGGTTCGGAGCTGCGCCAGCCGTTGGGCTATACGATGGTCGGCGGCCTGCTGTTGAGCCAGGCGCTGACGCTGTTTACGACACCGGTCATCTACTTGTACTTGGACGAATTCAGTCTGCGCTTCAAACGCCGGCGCGGCAGCGCACAGCCGCAGGCGCCCGGCACTGCGCCGCGGGCGGCGCCGCCGCTGCAGGGGGCCGCGTGAAGGTCCTGCTGGTCGAGGACAATGAGCGGGTCACCCAGTTCGTCGTCAAGGGCCTGCAGGAGGCCGGTCACACCACCGACCATGCCGGCAACGGCCGTGAAGGCATGTTTCTCGCCGCCAGCGAACCGTACGATGTGATCATCATGGATCGGATGCTGCCGGGCGGCATCGACGGACTCGCCATCATCGAGGTGCTGCGCAAGGCGGGCAAACGCACGCCGATCCTGATCTTGAGCGCACTGTCGGAAGTCGATGACCGCATACGCGGGCTGCGCAGCGGCGGCGACGACTATCTGACCAAGCCGTTCGCATTCGGCGAGCTGCTGGCGCGTGTCGACGCGCTGCATCGGCGTGCGCAGTCCATCGATGTCGAGACCCCGCTCATCGTGGGCGACTTGCACATGGATCCGCTGACGCGCAAGGTGACACGAGGTGCCCGGCCCATTCAGCTGCAGCCACGCGAATTCAAGCTGCTCGAGTATCTGATGCGGCATGCCGGGCAGGTCGTCACCCGCACCATGTTGCTGGAGAACGTATGGGATTATCACTTCGATCCACAGACCAACGTCGTCGACGTGCATATCAGCAAGCTGCGGCAGAAAATCGACGCCGAGTTCGAACGCCCCCTGCTGCGCACCGTGCGCAATGCCGGCTATACGCTCACGGCGGATGATTCTTTCAGATGATGCGCTCCTCGGCCCTGTCGCTCGCGCTCGGATATGTCGCGCTGGGAATCGTCGCGCTGGTGCTGTTCGCGGCGCCGCTCTGGTATGCGTGGCACGTCACCATCCAGGAGGGCCGCGCGGAGATCCTGCAAGCCGACGCGCAGCGTCTCACCGACACCTACCGGCGCGAAGGTGCCGCCGGCCTCAAGGCATTCATCGATGCTCGGGTCGGCATGCAGATCGCCGGCGAGCGGATTCTGCTTCTCACCGACGCCTCGCTGCATCCCTTGGCCGGCAACCTCGCGACGTGGCCTGCGAGCGTGCCGATCGTGCCGGGGAACTACACGATCCAGGTCGAAATCGCCAATCAGGGCAACGCGACGGCGCTGGTGCACGTCGCAATGGTCGGCCCTTACAATCTGCTCGTCGGCCGCTACAACACCATTTTCGCGCCGCTCGAGACGCGCTTCTGGTACGGCCTCGGCGCGGCTGTCGCCGTGCTGTCCATCGCCGGGCTGCTGATCGGTCTCATCACGCGGCGCGCGCTGATGTCGCGGATTTACAGCATCCGCCAAACCGTGTCGGCCATCATGCACGGCGATCTGCAGCACCGCCTGCCGATGCAACCGCATGACGATGAGCTCAACACGCTGTCGCGCACCATCAACGGCATGCTCGAGCAGATCGAATTGCTGGTGCACGGCGTTCGCAACGTGTCCAATTCCATCGCCCACGATCTGCGCACGCCGCTGGCCGAGTTGCGTTCGCGCCTGGAGGAGCTGGCGCTCATCCGGCCGCCCCCCGAGCAGGCTTTTGCGGAAATCGACGGCGCAGTGGCCGATGTCGACCGCGTGATACGAATTTTCGATGCGCTGCTGCGCCTGGCCGAAATCGACGCCGGCATGCGCCGCTCCGGTTTCGTCGCGCTCGACGCCGCCGATCTCGCGGCCAATGCCGTGGAATTCTATGCGCCCGCCGCTGAGCTCAGGAATATCGATCTCGCGCTGCAGGCGGAGGGTCCCGTGTGGGTATCGGGCGATCCGGTGCTGCTGGCGCAGGCCCTCAGCAATCTGATCGACAACGCGCTCAAGTATGCGCCGCGCAATGGCGCCATCCAGGTCGCCGTGCGCAAGCGTGGCGACGGCAGTGCCGAGATCTCGGTATCGGACAACGGTCCGGGTATCGCCGATGCGGAGAAGAGCAAGGTGGTCGAACGCTTCTATCGCGGCGACGCGAGCCGCGGCACGCCGGGCGTCGGTCTCGGTTTGAGCCTGGTGCTGGCGGTGGCCAAGCTGCACGGCAGCGCCCTGTCGTTGTCGGACCGGCATCCCGGCCTGACCGTGGCCATGACGCTGCCTCTCGAACCGAGCGGCCCCGCGGTACACGCACTGCCGGACGGCCCGCCCGGCGCCGGCATCATCGGCCCGGCGTCATTGGTGGCGCAGGTGCGCGTCGCGGGCAGCGGCCCAGCATCGTTGGTGTCCTAGGTGCGCGCCCGCTGGCTGCGATCCGCCGTCGTTGTTGTCATAAGGGCGTCGGGGGCACAGGCCCGCGTCATGGGTGTCCTAGGTACGCGTCGGGGGCACAGGCCCGCGTCGTGGGTGTCGCCGGTGCGCGTTTGGGGGCGTCGGCCGCGGACCGTGGCGTCGTCGCGGGCG
>Ga0209611_10010929_pt1 | contig 13240 bp, 7 predicted proteins | sample S1TSphgellanicum_3_FD_187693 | JGI IMG/M metagenome (GOLD analysis project Ga0209611, IMG submission 187693) | Host-associated microbial communities from peat moss isolated from Minnesota, USA - S1T2_Fc - Sphagnum magellanicum MG (SPAdes) (version 2) | ecosystem: Host-associated > Plants > Peat... | reverse complement strand
ACAATAGTCTGAAGTTGTACTTAATAAATTCTGCACAAACCTGTAAAACAAAAATCACTTAGAGCTAACAGCTTTGTAATGAACTTGCTCTCACAAGTCTAGATGTCCAAGAATGTATGAAGGAGGTTCTGCAAGTCCCAGATATATAAGTCCTAGAGAAGCTAAAGACTGGGTCTAATATGTTTGCAGCAACAACTAGAGGCAATGCTCTATGATGTGGAGGTTTGTGACCGGTGAATTTTTTGAGACTAAATTTGGTCGTCGTTGTAAATTTGACGAAGTGGACTATTTGTTTGGCGGAAAATTGGCGAAGTATGAATGTCACAAAATTTCAAAGGTGGTGATTGCTGCCAGCTTGGTTGACAAATCGGTTCCCAGTATTGACTTATTTGTCCATTTTGCGAAATACTAGGTCTAGAGGTTATGCAGTATGTAGCAGTGTTTTTTTTTTTTTCAAATTCCTCAAGTAGGTGCACCGGCTAGGATCCTTAGCATTAAATAGGAGTAAATGGCGACTGTCCTGGTGGACTAATAGATCCTTTTCGGAATCCTGCCTAATTCTAGCGAACTACTGGAATACACTGTCTAAAACTGGGGACATCTAAGTGTCTTTGGTCAAGATATGGCGAATGTTTTTTTTTATACCTTAAAAATCCCTTTGTTGGATTCGTCAGCCCTTTTTTTCTTGTCGTCAGTTGCGAAAATTCGCCAAAAATAAAATAAAACATTGGTATGTAGGTCAGCATTCAGTCCACCAACAAGTAGTCTCAATGAAGGATGCATTATAATGGTTCATCCTGGGAACAACTTTTTTTCGTTTTTGTTTTGGCCACAGAACATCAGACTTGAATGACAAGCGGTTTGCGAAGACCCCAAGTCAGGCCCAATGGGAGAGGGCTAGTAGGAATTTCACCTGCACGCCGCTGGGTTTGAACGCAAGAGCTTTTAAGTCCCAGACTCCCAGATGGGGCTCTAGAAGTGAGTGAACACCCCAGCGGCCATGCTGACAACTTTGGTAGTTTCACTCCTCTTACCAATTTTTTGCGTTGGAAAAGAGGTTTTTTCAAGGACCTAATAATGACTCAAAACTATCAAGTCAACAAGACAAAAATTAGATCAAAAGTCAGCATTAAGTAACATGGTAAGTTTAAACCAACAAATTTTACGTATAGAAACTCTCCTGTAGGATGAATATGTGTTATCAATTGTGTATACAAAAAAATGTCATAATTTCATAGTTTTTAATACATGTTCAAGTTTGATACATCATGATAAATATTTGAAAAATATTTTGTGATTAAAAATTGCAATAAGTGATGGTTTTATATTTTAATTTATCATTATGATGTGAAATTAATGCATACATGAATGATTTAATAGTTTAACAAAATATTATTTTGATTTGTAATGTCTTGAAGCATCATTTGAATTGCAACGAACATTAAAAATACTAGTTTTAATGAAAAACTTCCATGAAATTTTACAGATACAAAATGACAATCACAAAAAACAAATTTTCTCATCAAAGTTTTCAATTGTTTTTGAAGTTGTGAAGTTTAGATTAAATGATTATAAAATATTCATTAATAATTATGATATGATAATGTCAATGATTGTGATCTTTTTACATTGTAAAATGTTCTTCCATTGAAGATGCATTTGAGCTAATTATTTTTAAATCATTGATAAGAATAAGGTAGTATTTTAAAATTAATAGAAAAATAAAAAATTGTTGTCAAATAAGGGTTTTGAAAAACCTCCATAAAACTGTTGGTGTACATTTACACAACGATAAAACTATTGAATCAATTGCATATTCATGGTCTTTATAATTTGTTTTAAATTTGAAGCCCAAATCATTTATATGTGATCTTTAAAATAATGAAAAATAAGTGAATTCTATTTATTGGTACTTTTGATATTATAGGTAGTTCCATTTTTCTTCCAAATCATATACATTGAAATGTACATTCACCTTTTACCACCTTTATTAATGGGTGGTAATTCTTAATGTTGGTTGGTTTTTGTTTCTCAATACAACTTTTATCCTAGTTTCAACCTTTTAAAAAAATTTAAAAGAATTTTTGGTTCCACCTACATCAACTACATGCCTAATATAGCACCTCCCCCCCTCACTCACACCCAACTACCCCCCAACACATCCCCAAATTATCATTGAAAAAAATGTTGTTATTGGAAGTAGCATGACTTTGTAATCATTTTTACTTATTGTCGACAATTTGAAATGACCATGATACCATAATAAACAACAAAAGCTAGCAATGATTATTTTTCTAATCAAATGATTTACCTTATGATTGTGATTTAGTAATTATGTCCATTCAAGTGGGGTTCCAAAAAAAGGAAAAATGATTCTTAGACTTTTGTAGGGCTACTTTTTGTAAATAACATTTATTTGAAACAAATTTAAATGAGATAAATTAAATAGTCCAATTTAAGATAATTCATGTGAGTGATGATTTTTCACATGCATGCATAATTGTGTATCAATATTTTGTTTTGTACTTAAAAATGTAAAAAAACCCAAAAAATCTCAAAATGAGTTTGAATGGACAACTAAACATGTTTTTCACAAGATTTTTTTGTACACATCTAACCTACACCTAAAGCAAAAAAAATTGAACCCATTGAACATTTGTTTTTGCCAAATGGTAAAAAAAATGAGTCTTTTGCTTTATAGCCCTTTCTTTTAAAATTTTGTATGATTTGGTTTTTTAGCAAGTTCACCCAACAAACACGTATTTTCATAGAAGGGGACATGTTTTTATTATACACTTTTAAAAAAATTAGTTATATGACTTGTTGTGTTCCTTTTGATCACTTAAAAAAATGTAGTTGGGACACTTGATATAATTAATTTAAAGAACTCAAAATGACATTTACATTGTATCCAATTTTTTTGAAAAAGTAATTTAATAACACATCATTTAATCTCTTGACATACAACAATCAATTACAACTATAATATTGTAAAATAAACAAAAATCCAAAGCTATCATTTGTAGTCTTTTAAAACTAGGTCATTTACACAACATCATCATGATCAGCATCCTTTCCACCCATAGTTATGTCTATATGGGTTTTCAATACTTGTAGTGTAATGCATAAACAAAACTCATTATTTTTCAAGCTTTGCAAATTTTATTACCTAGTCCTTTTTACTATAAATTTGGATTGAAGGTCTTGGTGATTGAATTGACATGTATGTAAATTGACTAGTTCAATTTATTGAAATGGTTTTTTTAATTACTTGGTCAACTATGACATTGAATCAAATAGGACAAAACATTGACACCTCCAACAAAAAAAACAAGGTTATAATAAAAGGGAGATGTGTCAATTTTGACCATAGTTCAATGGAGTAGTTTAGGTTTACATTTGTTCCCATATACATAATGTTCTATATTTGTTGATGAAGCCTTGATCTATGCCCTCATGTATTTCCAAATGTTTGGAGCAAATGCATAATTCCTAAAGGATCCATTATAAAACAAAATTCCCCGTTGTTGAAAGTTGTAAATAAATGGATTTTGAAGTATGTATTTAAATTGATTAATGATGTACACAACCAAAACTATGTGATATTGAATCAACACAACCACGCTAGTTTCAACATATAAACTTGATTATAGCTTTGAACTTCATTAGTTGCAAGATCCTATTCACTTCAATTCACTATCCTCAATTAAGTAACTAAAATGATCACATATAAAATCATTGTTAACTTCAATAACCTTTAGCTCCTTGTTGCAATCACCATCCTTTATAAATTATGCTTATATGACACATTAATATCATTTTGATAGGCATGTTCTGAATAGCTTTAGCTAACTCATGTGCTATACAATTTAGAGCCAAACATCCAAACATTGATTATTATGTAAAAGACATAATTTTAATTGAAATAATCCATTAGCGTTCATTTTTTGAAAAGTTGTGTCTCTAAGGGACTTGAAGAGGCTTTTTGGAAAGTTGTATTCTTAAACCCTTGAAGATGATTCACTTGGGCCAATGGCATAAGAGCCCACTTGTATACATAAATTAAAACCAAATCATATTTTATAAAATTATTATTATTATTAATTAAAATAAATGTTAACATAATATTAATTAAATATTTGAAATAATTCACATCCTTTTATAAGTATGGATGTAAGATTTGATGACATGCCAACATTTTGAAATTGTAAGCTATTTGAAACAATCCACACCCTTTTCAAATCCCTTATAGTAGATGACATTGCAATTTGGAAAACCCATATTCAAACACAATCAAATCCTTGAGCACCCACCATTGGAATGTTAGTACCTTCATGTGACAAATCACTTTCTATTTAGGGAATTTCAAGACAATGAAAAATGGTTGTAACTTGATGATCAACCATCTACATTTTAAGAACCACTAACACATCAAAGAAATACACATTTACAATAGCCAATCTTAGACCATTTAACCCACCAAAATAAGTCAATCTCAAAATTGGATGCATGACTTGTGATTGTAGCAATACTTGAACGCATTCAAAGAAAATAATATTTAAAATGACCTTGCAATTATAATCACTGAAATGAATATTTAGGAACAACATCTCACATAGAATAGTTATTTGCTATAGAATAAGAGATTGGATCCTCAACAACTAACAAACTTGAGATTTCATGGATCTACTTTTGTGAAAGCAGCCCATAAGTGCGACTTGTGGATGCAAAAGTTTAAAGTTGATCTTGGCGGGAATTGAATGAATTCAAGGCATGCCTTGTGGCTAAATGATTTAAGCAACATTCATATTCACTCCTTTTGCCATCCATTGTGCTTATTGGTGTCTAAATTGATTTCATAGTTATAAAACATTGGATTTCTAGGGCTATGTTCATAGTTGATGACTCACATATGTAATTTACATTAGTCCAAGAAACATGAGGTTAAGCTCTAATACCATATTGAAATAGCATTATGGCTTCATATTATAATGAAAGCAACAACAAAATTGCAACACAAGATTTTCCTTTGGAAAGCACTAATACATTGAAGCAGGTTAATTGTATGCCACACAATGAGATAAAGGATGTAATAAAAGGAGATAATCCAATAAAAGCTACTTTGAACCAAGTTTTTATGTGACCTTGTCGATACTAGAATTTATTTACTTGGGGGTTGTGGTGGTGGGAGCCAGTAGGACACATGAAAGATTGGAGGGCTTAGTATTGGATATGATGGCGTGGGAAAAGTCCGCCGAGCAGCTTCTTGGATGCATTCAGAGGTCTTATTCTGGTCCTGTCATAACCAAAGTGCAACACTACTATGAGATGAGACTTAGCTATCAATTACTTCTTTCTTCTTCAAGGGTGAGAGCGGTTTCAGAAGATATAAGAAGATGGGAAAACACAAATGATGAAAAACTTACAAGCGAGCAGACCGTCCCCAAACAAATGATGCCTACAATCCATACGTTCAAACAATTTTGAAGGAGGAGTTCACGTGGCATCAGTGTACCAGCTACACCCACCATATTGTGAAGCTGCAAAACTGCTAGTAATGCGATTACAGTCAGCAGCCATGAGACAGGCCCCCAACCTCCTTGCATCCTCCCACCTGTCACCGCCACCATACTCGAAGTTATACTAATAAATTCTGCACAAACCTGCAAGTTTAAGATCACTGAGAGCTTAGAGCAGCTTTGCAATGAACTTGCTCTCACAACTCTAGATGTCGAAGAATGTATGAAGGAGGTTCTGCAAGCCCCAGATATATAAGTCTTAGAGAAGCTCAGACTGGGTATAAGTTTGAAGCTACTAGATGCAATGATTTATGATGTGGAGGTGGGTGAGTGCCAACTGGTGCCTTGGTCTGAGAAATTGCTACCCATTGACTTATTTGGACAATTTGTGAAGTACAAGGACTAGAGGTTATAGTCAGTACTAGTGTGGCCTGTGCTGCCCAACTGTTACCACGTCCTCAACTGATTTTTCCTTCCAAAACCTGGTTTTTGGGAATTTATTTGAATTTTCAACAGCAGAAATCACTTAAAAATCAGTATCTCTCATATTCTAAATCCAAATCTTACCAAATAAACTCCATTAAATACTGCTCGTCAAGACTTTCCCAACAATACCAAAGCCCATTCCAATTCCTCAGAAATTTTCAGCTACGATTTAATTGAATTTTCAGTGAAGAAATCATTCAATATTCAAGAACTTTTGCACCGCAAGTTCAAACGTGAATGGAACGAAGCCCATGCACCGCTCCTCATTGAGAGCTTTCCAAAGACACCAAGAACACGATCAGAAAGAATCCTGGTTTGGTGGATCTCATATCTACAAAAGCAAAACAAAACAAAACAAACTACCTTCCTTCATAGATAGATGTCGAGTGCAAATAATAAGTCAATTAGTACCTGAATGTTGCTGCTCTGATGAGCGTCGCAATCCATGCCTATTCACGTACAGTGAGACAAAGTAACGGGGCAAGTAGTAGTAGGAGGCTTGTCTGAAAATGCTGACTTTGACAGTTGACAGGGGACCCTTTAGAACTGGGCAACTAGAAATGACACTTTCCTAATTGCACACAACTCTCAAACATTGGCGGGTTTATGCCATGGCCAAGCCCAAGACCTCAAGATTGAGGTGGCTGCCTACGTCGTGTTGAGCTCAACCCAAGAATTATATATCATATATGTAAAGAGATATAGATCAGTGTGTGCATTTTTCTTAATTTGTGATGTTGCTGAGGTGGTAGTCATGCATAAGCCAGTTTGTCCTAATTTTGCTACTCATATTTTGAAAGAAAAAAAATATCCTCATGTATTTTCGCCTACCTACTTGACCCATGTGTAGAAATCTGGCAATTATTTGAAGATTTTTTTGAATTTTTTCATTTGAATTTTGTAAAGAAAAGACCAAAATTGGAAAGTACAAATCCATTAAAGTTTAGGGCCCAGACCTTAAGGTTTGTTTAAAATTCAGGACCGGGACAACACTGAAACCTACAGGGTAAGATCTCAGGGTGGGGGCATATTCCCAAATAATGGGCCTAGTGCCCCACCCATGGCTGTTACCCATCATAAAACCCTCAACCCTGGTTACCATGAAACTAAACATGCCTAGATCATTAGGCAAAGGAGGGGACTCGATTTTTACTTCTACCTTAAAGAGTGGGAGGATCTTATTCCTACTTGTAAGTTGTAACCATAAAATCCTTCTCACTAAGAGCCCTTGGCTTTTTGTAGGAGGGATATTCGCATATATTAGGTGCCCTCCAAATACACTCAAGAAATTTCAACAAGAGATTGGTAATGTCCTCTGGCACCCTCAATCCTATAATTAACTTAAAAAAGACACTGTGAAATCTTTATTGGTTCTTTGCCAATCAATCTTGTGAGAAGACACCATCAGATGGGAAGAGGGCAGTGAGTTTAAGCCCTTTTTTTTGTTATAGTGGGATTTTTTGGCTCTTGGGCTATGGGTATGAGTATGTTTGAGTTATATGGTAGTACCATGGCAAGTTCAACATTTCAGTATGAAATAATATTTCATTTTAAAGATTCAACTTCAAAAAATATAATATTTTCTTTTAGATTTTCTTTTTTCTTTCACAAAGGCTTTTTGTTCAAATTCTTTTATTAAAAATATCAACATTTCTGAAAATAATATAATTAGTGCTGAAGTTGCCAAGGTACTATGGTATATCACTGGACATTAAACCTGTCTGCATACATACGAGTATTATACCATAGCGTGATTCAAATTAATTAGTTCATAGGTAAACTCACAACCCTTTTTTTTTGGTTTTTTTTTAAGGAGCCATATCAATTGGCCCATCATAAAAAAAAAGATGAACATTGGGCACTCCCCTATAGAAGCACCACTTTGGACCCAAGTCACAGAATAGGAACAAATGTGTACCCTTATAGCCCACCTATCTGGTTCACATACACCTCAAATTTATCCCATATGGTTGAACTTTGGGCAACCCATATGGGATAAATTTGAGGTGTTATTCAAAACATCGTGGGGGAACAACTTGAGAACTTGGGGAATCCCATGAAAACATGATGGAAACACCTTGGGAGCATGTCAGCATGTTAATAAATGCTGGAACATTGGCCCCAAGAGTTGCAAATTGGCATCCTAAATTTGTTGGTATCCTTTTTTAGCCTGGGGGCCAATACAAGGTCATAAAGTTCAGCATTTATTAGTAATTTGGGGCAGATTGAAAAGGTTTTTCCTATTTCAGCCTTGACTCATAGTGTAAAGCCATTAGGGCTGATTTCAACTTTTGCAGCAATAGGGATGCTTGATTTGAGTGGAACCTTAGCCATGACTCCTTGTGTAAGGTGGGCCTAAGAACCCTTTTCACCAGAAATTGAGTGCTCTTGAACATTAAAATACAAATTCCCTCATTGGAGGAAATGCTCAAACGGATACTAGCTCACCTTACTCTCAAGATGCAAGCCCAAAAAGGACCAAGGAATGTGAATGGATAAAAAAGATGGCACATAATCTTACACAGCTGGAAATGGATAATTTGCTTCATAGCCTCCTTTAGCCTACAAATTAACAAGGGAAAATGATCCTTACCCCATTTTTGTTCAATATCAATTGAATTTTCTATTAATTGGTTCACCTCAAGCCTATGTCCCCTTTCAATTTTAATAAATTATTGATTATGAGTAGTGCTTTGCTGTCTTGTGCACTTCCATTGATGATTTTGTTTATTGTTTACAAGGGTTGTTTACGAGGGTTGATTTAAGATTTTCAAAAATTCTTAATCTAATTTTTGTCCTACATTTGAGCTAATGTACTTAATGATGTTTTTTTTGGATCTTATTAAAATATTTCTTTTTACATGAAAATTAACAATTGTGTAATTTAAGATTATTATAATGTGATCTTTGTATTGGTTTAGATTTTATTCATATGAATATATTAATTAAAAATTCATATAGGTCAAAGATTGTTTTGGGTATGAGATAACAAAATAATTTGATAATTTTAAAAACTATATGGATTGTCATTTGTGAAATGATATATTTCAAGGATTTTTATTGAGGATGTTAAATGTTATGTCAATTGCAATATAAATAATACCAAAAAGTTCGAAAGAATTATTATTAAACACTAATACCTAAGGTTCAAATGACTAGTACTTGGTAAATACAAAAAGCTTAAGAAGATGGGGAAACACAACATGATGAAAGACACATAAGCAATCCAACCATCCCCAAACAAATGATGCCTACAAAAGATAATGCCTACAATCCATACCTTGAAACAATTTTTAAGGACTAGTTCATGGGGAACCTGTGAACCAGCTACACTATCCATATCATGAAGCTGCAAAACTGCTAATGCGATTACAATCACAAACCATGAGGCAGCCTCCTAACATCCTCGCATCCTGCAACCCACCATTACCACCACAGCCTGAAGTTATAAAACTCTGCACAAATCTGCAAAATAAGATTCACTTGGAGCTAGAAGCCTTGCAATGTACTTGCTGTCACAAATCTAGTTGTTGAAGAATGTATGAAGGAGGTTCTACAAGTCCCAGATATGAAAGTAAATTTTTTCTGACAAATTTGGTTGGTTTCTAGTGTAAATTTGACTAATTTAACTATTTGCTTGGAAAAATTTGACGAAACTTTGGATGTCACAAAATTCAAGGTGGTGACAGGTGCCAGCTTGTTTGAGAAATGGGTATCTATTGACTTATTCAGTCATTTTGTGAAGTAAGAGGAGTAGAGGTTATGCAGTATGTAGGGCAGCATTGAATCCAATGACAAGTCTCTTAGCCCACCTTAGACAAGGGTCCAGGGTCCAATTTCCTAAGAACCAATTTGGACTTATTTGAAGCAAATTGAATCCTTGAGTTGGTCTGTACCGTGGTCCCTAGCCTGATTCTTGGTTCTCCAAATTAGGAGCTCTCCTTTTAGCACTATTTTTGGTTGCAAACCTATTCATTTTCCCTCCAAAACAGGTCCCATGTAGGTTTAGCCTCAATTTGCCACTTTTTGGTCTTGGACCCACGTCTAAAGGCCTTGCAACCAATTTAAAGCTTTCGACCAATAAGATTGCTTGAATTCATTGATCCCTGGACCTTGGACCCTCTTCTAAAGCCATCCTTAGTAGCTGAATCTTGCTGCTCTGATGTTGAGAAATCCTCCATATTTAAGTATTGTGGGACAAAGTAGTTTAACTGTAGTGTGAAAATACTGACTTCTGCCACTTGACACAGGAGCTCAATCAAGAACAGGCCAACTAGAAATGGAACAGATTTACAGGGCCCAAGCCCAAAAAGTGAAGAATGAGGTCCGGCTGCCTACATGGTGTTGAGTTCAGCCCAAGAGTAATCTCATAAATAAATAAACAAGGGGTTTGTCACACTGTGGCCTTGCCATTTACATTAAAAAGTATCTTAAGGCAAAAGAAGAATGACGAAAATTCAAATATTTCACCATGCAAAAATATGATCTTCAAAAAAATCCTCTACAAGAAACCAAAATCCTTCAAGATATCATAACTCTATAACTAATCTCAAGTTTCAACATAAGCCAAAATATCATCTTTCAAAAATCCTCATGTAAAAATAGACCTACTATTACCTAGGGGCCAAATTTGACTAAATCTTCCTACAGATGATAGCCATTTTGGCTAGAAACCAAAATTCCTTGAAAAAATACACTGCTTTTGCCTCTTTGTATTTAGTTTTGCCTCTTCTGCCTTGGAGGGGCTGTGTTCCCGCACCAATAGTGTGCACTGCTGTTTATTGGCCTTGCCTACCAAGGCAAGGATATTGTGTTTAGATTCATTATAGAGTATATATAGTAGCTTAAGGGATTTTGGCCCCTACCTAACAATAGATCTATTTTTATATGAGGACTTTTGAGAGATGATATTTTGGCTTGTGTTGAAACTTGAGATTAGTTATAAAGTTATAATAATATCTTGAAGGATTTTGATTTCCTTTAGAGGATTTTTTGAAGACTATATTTTTGCAAGTGAAATATTTGAGTTTCCATAATTCTTCTTTTGCATTAAGGTACTTTTTAATGTATATGGCAAGGCCACAGTGTGACACACGCCTTGTTTTCTTTCAACTATTTACAAGATGTGCATAAGTAATGTATAAGAATAATCTGTGTAATATTTACATATGAATATTTTTAGTCTTTCGCATTGGATGGGACACATTTCATAAAATGTGGAAGGAAGGAGGTTGTAAGGTACCTAGTACCTACTCTTCAAGAGAGAGTGAGGCAGATGCATGCCAGCTCTAAATTGTTGAAATGCCACTGCCCACAGCCAGCTATATACTATGGAAGGAGCCCGGTATGTCCTGTTTCACATAGGAATACTACTTCAAGCACACTAGGCCAAGATGTGGTTCTGTAGGGAGATGATGGGTTTCACCAGAGCATGTTTAAACTGTAACTGGTGTTCCCCACTGTCCTTGCACATTACAAGTGGAACTGGCAGAACCAAAAGTGGAATCAGCAGATCATATCCACATGTCCCAACTAGGAAAAACACCTTTTTAGAAAATAAGCTGAACAAAACCGGTTAGGAACAGGTGAAGGGTAGTACAGAGCCCCGTAAATTCACCCTGTATTTGGGCCTCCTTTCACCCCCTTTCAGTGGTATGCATAAAGAAAGGAACTTTTATTGGGCCCTGCCCCCACAGGGACAGGGACTATTGCATTGGATCCAACTTTTGAAAGTTTTACCTTATTAGAACCGGTTTCACATTATGTGAACCCGTTTCTTTGATGAAAGTGTTGAAACCTATGGAACATCCATGGGGCCGCTATCATAAAGCTAGAAACACATGAACATCTGCTTGACCTATTTCAAAATGTTGACATTGTTGTTTTGACAGAAACACATCACTTCCCGGGCGATACATTCCCGGTCTTACCAGGGTTCTGTTGTTTTGATGTTGCTAGGCCTGTGACTCCACAGGGTGTCGTTCGAAAGCATAGTGGAGGCATTGCGGTACTAGTAAGGGAAACATGGGCAAATAGTACTACTGTTTGGAAGACTGCAAGGGATGGGACTAGGATTTGGCTGCGCTTGGGCAATGCTTTCCAAAGGCCTTTGTTCCTGTGCATAGTATATGCTGCTCCACAAGGCTCGCCATATGCGAACAGCAGCCTGTTTGAACACATATGCCAAGAGGTTGGAGAAGCCATGAGCTTAGGCGGTGTGCTTCTTGTTGGGGATTTCAATGCAAGGACAGACACAAACACTGACTTCATTGATTGCAGTCAACTATCAGATGTGCTGTTGGTGCCACAGGCCATTGAGGACACCATGCCCAACGATATGTTGGAGCGCCAGAACCGCGACACCGTCACGGTTAGCTGGCATCATGAGTTCCTGGATCTCTGCAGAATTGCTGGGCTGTTCATCCTCAATGGCCGCACACCAGGAGACATATCAGGGGAGTATACATGCCTATCCAATAAAGGTTTTAGCACTATGGACTATTTTCTTACGACAACTGACTAATTAGAGGGTGTTAAACGCTTAGAGGTTAACTACGATGAAAAGTACTTAGGTCACAAAGATGCACGCTCTAATCATAGACCGTTGGTACTTACAATCACACAACAGTGGCAACCCCCTCCTGTTCAGCAAAAGGCAATCAAACACCTAACCACGTTTCAAATATGACATTGCCAAAGCAGCCGAGTTTAGCAGGAGTGTACAGCACAACATTGGTGTGTGGGCAAGCCTAGATGTACTTGATGCATCTGACGTACAAACAACACTTAATCTGTTACAATAGTGCATCACATAATCTGCAAAAGAAGTGTTTGGAAATAGACAAGTGGCCTTAGGAAAAGCAATAAATCACAGCCACAAACCCTGGTTTGACACAAAATGTCGCCAGACCAAAAGCTAGTTTGCTAAATTCTCACATGCACACCCAGATAGGCAAGTTAAACTTAAGCAAATGAAACAGTTGTACAAAAGGAAGAAACGTGCTTATGATGTGCTTAAGGCTAAACGATTATGTGGTTTAACGAAGGCGGATCCTACAGCATTTTGGAAGCGGTACCGCAAGCGCGTTGAGGGTGTCAATGGCATCACTAACAAAGCGCTCAGGGAAAGCTTCTAGCAACTGCTCCAATGTCGGAACCTTAGCTTTGGGCTCACGACCAAGGCAAAGGGGTTGCAAGGTTGTGGGCCAAGAGGAAGGAAGCCCAAGAGTCAAGGC
>Ga0209611_10010927_pt1 | contig 13241 bp, 10 predicted proteins | sample S1TSphgellanicum_3_FD_187693 | JGI IMG/M metagenome (GOLD analysis project Ga0209611, IMG submission 187693) | Host-associated microbial communities from peat moss isolated from Minnesota, USA - S1T2_Fc - Sphagnum magellanicum MG (SPAdes) (version 2) | ecosystem: Host-associated > Plants > Peat... | reverse complement strand
GGGGGAGTATTAGAATGTGTTCTTGTACGTATTTCAACGAACCCATGAAACATGGTTCTACCTTTTCCTTTCATTTATACCTCAAAAATATTTTCAATCATAATGTGAGGAATAGATGTGACATTTCATAAGTTTGTGTAGAAAACTCACGTTTAGACTATCAACACAATTGTGTCACAATGCCCAATAATTGCAATTGTGCTCCATATGGTGGTGGGGAATGTATTTATACTCAAAGTGAATTGCTCAGAAAATGTTACATTGATAAGGTAGTCTAAGTTGTTTAATATGCATTTTGTGATAATTAACCATTTGAACATGATGTGTTGTAGCTTTAGTGTGTTGGAAAGGTCACGAATGTATAAGAATTAATGTATTAAACCATTATCATGTGCGTTATTCTAGTGCATGGGGTTGGCTACAATAAAGGACATCAATTTTTGTCCATGGTGGAGTTGTATTTTGGGTACAAATTTTCAAGGTGTTGAATGATGTAAAGGCCATATTGTGCAAGATTTTATCAAGGAATGCCAAGAACATTATAATTGTAACATCAATTGTGGCAATTAGGTTGTGCAACAAAGGATATAACATTGTCTAGAGGTATAAGTGATTCTAGATAACTTTGTGTGTAATTTTTTGAACTTTTGAATTTCACCTATATATGTTTTAAAATCGATCTATCATCTAGATTTTTATTATTGTGTTCATATAATTTCAAGGTTTTTTGGGCTTCTTAAAAGAAGGGTTGGGGGATTAAAACACCAAAAAACCTTCTAGTTGATGTTTTTGTATTTGAATTTGTTAATGACGTTTTGACAAAGGGGAAGTTAATGCAACAAATTCAAGGTTGTATGCGTAATGGTGAATGCACATATCCCTATGCAATGCATTTAGATGCAAATTGGACTTTTGAAACTATTGTTAGTGATGATCGAGTTTTATGTTTGGATAAAAAATATTTTTGGAACATCTCAAGGTTCCTAAATCACCAATGCAAATGCAAAGATGCAAGCCTAACATACATGCCCATCAAAACAAATAATCAAATTACACAATATTATCAAATAACTTCCTCTAAACCTTTGGTCATGTGTTATGTTGGTTGGCATTGTAACCTTTTTGACAAATGATATATTGATTTGGAATTATGTATACATGTGACATTCTTTACTTCTTGCAACATTAAAGTAGGTGAAGAATTGACTTGGGACTATGGAATTGACTTATTTGACATATCCTACCTCACAAATACATTTACATGTGGTAATACATATTGCAAAGGACATGGAATATAGTTGCATTTATTTAATATCATGTTTTCATCTGGACTTTGATCTGTACCATATATTGTATTCAATAGTGACAATACATACATTTTGGACAATAATCTAATATTTTAGTAAGCATTTAATCTAGTACTATACATTGTAATACACATTGCAATACATTATACTACATGTATGACTACATTTTAGTACATGTGTTATTACATTTTGATACATTTTAATGCTTATAGTATTCTATTACATACCTTGTGATAAACCTTTGGATTACTAAAATACTGCATTATTCCTTTTTAATTGACATTGTAAGTTTTTGAACTTGACAAAGTTGAACTATAACTTGTGAAAAAATGTGTTGATGGATAGTTTAAATCAATAAAATACATGGTTGGTTATAATTATGCCTTTTTTTATTAGATCTAAGGTTGGATCTTTTGGTTGTTGATTAGGTTGGTATTGTAATGGAACTTCTTCTAATTAAGAGGAAAATGAAAACACCATGTTGGTTTTACATTAGCAATCCTTGACCTTGCACTAGCTTTCATAGGTATCAAAAAATTTAATAATTTTCAATCATGCATTATATGCAAGACTACTTGGGCTTGTTCATGCGAAGTTGCACATGCCATGCAACTTCATTGTTGGAATATCTATCATAATGTGTTCGTATCTTTTTTATGTGTAAATAAGTTAATGTAAGTTCGTGATATTGGGTCAATTGTCAATGGCCAAAGAATGTCATCATGGCTCCAACAAGAAAGGGTTCAAGAGAAATATTGCTAATGGTGGTTGCCATCAAAATTTTGAAATTTCAATGTTTTTTTCATTTTGTCTATTGATGTCATTTACATCTCATTATACAAAAGGTGAGGTCATGACATTGTAGTGTGCTTTGTGTGTATAAATGGTGTTGGATCTATAGGTTTTGGTTGTGGTAGCTAGTACAGATGTCTGGGTTTTACAAATTTTCATTTTTATGCAAAGCCAATTGCAAAGTTCATCACTCCACAAATATTAAAATTATATTCTGATAATAAATTAGATTAATGATCCTATTAGTTGGGTTATTCATATTTGGATTTGTGGTTTTTAGATTGCTTATTAAACAAGATAATACATCAAAGTTGTCATTTCTTGTATATTTTTTGTTATGCATTATGGTCATTCAAATGATGTGCAAGGGTAGGAGATTTTACAAAACACAATGAACTATATGCAAAATACATTCAAATTGAGGTCTTCACAATTTTATAATGCTTACTTTAAAAGTTGTTAAAAATTTATTCCTTTATGATATCATAAGTTATTGTTTTTATTTATGCGGAATTAATGTTTACTTGGCTTTCTACTTATCATGAGTTTAAAATTTGGAAGCAAGCTACCGCATGAACCTAGAGCTTGACCTTAAAACTTAGAATTGGAATTGGGGATGGTTAAATAGTTTTTCCCCTATACACATGCAAATAAAACCCAAGAATTTAACTGTAAAATGAATGTTGTATTGATAAACCTAGAAGCAAACATTGGGATGAATGTAAACATTCATCCTCATTATGGATGAATGTTTTTTTCATTCATCTAATATGAATGAAAAAATTGCATTTACATGTTTTTAATAAATAAGAGTTTCATTTTTTAAAGCATCCCAATTTTCCACAAAATAAATATATAATGTTGGTGACAACAATTTGGTGGGGGGGGTGTGACACTTATTCCATAACAATATTTTTTGAATTACTTAACATTGTTCATGAAAATGATTATTTAGACAAAAAAATTTAAATTATTTTGATCTCATCATCATCTTTTCCCCCACTATCACAATTTCATTATCTATCATTATTAAATGACATTCAAATTTAAAATATTAATAATTGAACAACAAATGAGAATAAAAATAAATTATTTCGAATTTATTTACTTTTCAATCACGAGTAAATTTCATACAATGATTTACTTATTTAATTCAAATCATAAATGAAATTCGTTTATACAAAAATGACATTTATCCATGTGAAATCATTCGTTTATAAAGATATTCATCCATGTAAATGAATTAAAATCATATTAAATTTTAAGTTCCAAACTCAAGCTTTGCACTCGTGCACACGCTAAGCTCCAAACTCAAGCTTTGCACTCGTGCACAAGCTATCCTCCTAAGACTTGAAATGGATACAATCTAAAGGTACATGTTCGCACTTTTCAGACAAGAGATTCCTTCATTGCTGACTTTGCTAGATCATTTGTTAGCTCCAAATGCACGACGGAGAGTTTTGCTTCAAGAGCTGGAAGTTGCAGGATCGGCCGGAGCCGTGAGTAAGTCTTTGCCCCCTTCGCTCGCCCTGTGTTGGCTGTATGTATGTGTTGTGTTGTCTATGTTGTCTCTTCTTTCTTCAACCATCATCGTCTTCTGGGGTAGCAAAGTCTTTGAGAAAGAGAATGTGAGAGGGAATCAGATGCCTCTCGTATTTCCGACGTCTTCTCGCATTTCAGGGGCTGTGTGAAACAACAATAGGTGGAAGTGCTGGAAGTGTTTCAGGTAGGTGATAAATCAGCAAAGATTCCCATGACAAAACTACATAGGGACTAGAAGCTGTAAAGCTTCTGTCAAGGGTGGAGCAATTGTTTTCTAACGCTTTCCTATGCTGAAAAGGCAAGCCTTCTCTCTACTGCCAAGCATTGTTGGGGTGTGATTTCTTGGGTTCTTGGTAGATCTGGCGCCCTTAAAGTCAGCCAGCAATTGTCACATGATTCCTCTCTCCAATAAAAGCAAGCTAACCTGATGGTGGGAGTGTTCCAGGTTTTTGGCGAGGTGCAAGACAAAGTGAAGAAGGGGTTAGAAATCAGAAAAACCCGTTGCAACAGTTTTCCAGGTAACATTAGATCGAGCTCATGCAATTGCTGATGAATCATCCTTCTTTGCAGCTGCTACACCTGCATATTCATCAACAGACTCTATTGCAGTGGACAATCCATGAGAATGGTTTGATGATTTGATTTTATTGAGGGGTGCACAAAACCTTAACATTTCTGTATAGATATAATTTCAAATCTTGTGACTTCCTCCTCGCTGGCACTAAGAGCATCTCCACTAGTGCTTGGTATGTGGCCTTGCACTGGAAATCTTGGATGAGGTGCAACAGTCATGTGCAGTGGATCCACTGGAAGACTGCTGTGACCCTGGAAAGATGCACATTTTCCAGGACCCTGGAAGAGTAATAAATACAGTCAAATTGTACTTTTTGATTGCTCCCCATTTCTGATTGGCTAGATAGTTTGATTGATCCAGATGGGTTGCCATTAGTAGTCTCCCACTTTCAGTTCCATTTTAGTTTTATGGGTGGCATTGGAAAAAGGTGAATGACTAAAACTTGGATGTGACAAATACTTTTGACATACTGAGCACCGCTGGAGATGCTCTAACAGACCAGGGTTCTGGCACATTACCAAGACCAAAACTCACTGCCAGTACTGAGCAAATCTTTGTTGTGCAGGAGTACATAGGGTGATATGGCGGCCATGAAGTTCCTGCAATTGGCCAGAAAGGCAATAGACAAAGCAGTTAAGGAGCTTGCAAAAGGAGAAAATGAGAAACAATTGAAGCTCAATAAACTCCAGTGCAAATTAGTCGTGGAAAAGCTCTCAACTCAAACTCAAGAGGTTTTGAACTCTGTGGAGTTGAGTTTGGACGGACCTTCTGCTGTGTCCATTGAACCATTTGAGTTAGCACTCAAAGAACTATATCGAGTTGTTATAGATGCTTTGTCGCTGATCAAGGAGTCCTGTTGTGGTCAGAAGTGGTTGATAATAGCCATCAAACAACATGCTGGTAACAATGTGGAAGACTTTGCTAAAATCCTGTATGAAATAGAATGGTCTGGTTTGATACTCTGTAGCATCATCAGTAGTACTCAAAAGATGTGGTCTGCAGCCAGTACACAGACTGTGATTTTTGAGGCAGGAGGATGTGATGGCAAGCTGGGTGCATTTGATCTCTTCAAACTGGAGAGGGCTTCAACACTTGACCGAGAGAGTTTCAGGTCGGACTTGGAGGACCTAAGACAAGATCATGTTTGTGACAGTAGCAGGGAGGCCTGTGTAAGGTTCCAGACTGATGCATGTCTTGCTGCACAGTTGTTGGAGAATCTGGATGAATTGTCTGCAGGAGCTGCACTAGCAGATATGGCCAGAGAAAACAATAAGGTTCCATCGTTGTGGAAGGTGGATCCTCGAGATCTCCTTAAGGGGAAAAATTTAGGGAGAGGTAGCTTCGGAAAAGTTAATGAAACCAAATGGTTAGGAGAGCCATTTGCTAAGAAGGTTTTCCCTCACATCAAGACAGAGGGTGATATCCCAACAGAGATTGATCATGATACGACTCGCTTCTGGAACCCAAGCTTCAAGACAGAGGTTGATAATCTGACTCGCATTTGTCACCCAAATGTGATGAGGACAGTTTGTTGGTCTGAGGACAAAGATAAAGGAACATGTTCCCTTGTGATGGATCTGATGGATGGGGACCTTGCTAAATTTCTTCGTAGCCATGGTACTGTTCGTAGACTCAAAATCCATGCAGCAGTGGGTCTTATGCTACAAATAGCAGAAGGGGTGAAATACTTGCATGGCACAGGGAGAGGCCTTACAAGAGGCTTGGTCCATCGTGACCTCAAGTCCTTCAACATTTTAGTGAAAGCTCTTACAGATGCCCCAGAATTACAATACAATGAGGGCTATCTTAATGCAAAAGTCACTGATTTTGGGGAGGCGAAGATCAAAAACTTTGGCACTAGATATTCAACACAGACACATGATGTTGGCACCCGGCTATGGATGGCGCCTGAGATTATTACGGATGATGAGGACTCAGATCAGCATCATGGCTCTATCGGGAATCTCCCATTTCAAGTAGATGTATACAGTTTTGCCATTGTCTGCTCTGAGTTACTGACTGGAGAAATGCCTTATGCAAGTGAGAGGTTGAGCATGGGGAACCTGCTCAAGCAGATAACAAAGCATCATCTGCGGCCTCAGCTTCCTCAAAGCTGTCGAACAAGGTTGGTTTCCTTGATACAAAGCTGTTGGGAAGACAATCCTCGAGAGAGGCCCACTTTCAGTGAAATCTGCAAAGAACTGAGATACATCAAAGGACTTATCCTCAGAGGTAGTGCTAACTTACTCCTCCAGTACATTTGGAAATGAATGCAGCGTGAGTAATACATGTGTTAGAACCCAGTCTGTTAGAATGAGGAACAATTTGCAACCTGTAAACCCAAAGCTGAATTTTGAAACTTGTAACATTCAGGAAAATGAAATAAGTTCAGGAAGTATAAAAGTGGAATACATGAAGCCATGCCATGATATTTGCATTGCTTTTGTTTGTTTGTTTATTTATTAACCATAGTTATGGTTCAGATCACATCATTTGCCTAGTCTTACTTATTTCAAGAGCTTTAAGTTAAAACCATTTAGGCTAGTTCTAAATTACTAACTCCTTTTTATAGATGTGATTGAGGATCTCCTATTTCTCACCATAAGCTCCAAGCTACTTCTAGCATTAAGGTGTCGTAGACCCAAGTAATATGTATTTCATTGGGCCCAAGTGCGGGTCAATTTAGTTTGATTCTATCTCTTTCAACTTGTAGGTGATGAAGAGCAGCTGGAAATTCCTCCAATCTTCATGTCAACAACAACTCAGGTAAATTATACCAAACTCCAAATGCATCAAGTTGGTTTGAAGAACTATTTGATTGCACTATTTTTTTAGAACCATACATGGACCACGAACACATACTTGGTTGAGGTCATGTTTTGCTAGAATGATGGCATATCAAATATCGGGTTGATATACAACAAAAGTCATCTTGCAGATTCTAGGGCCTTGGGGATCACCGCCAACAAGTGGTACTTCCTTTTGTGACTATCATGGTGGAGCAACACACATTACAGGGTTCACGATCAGATACAGTACCACACACAAAGCTATCTGGTGTCTTACTGTCAACTATGTTATCAGAGGACAACCCTTTCAATATGCTCATGGTTCTCAGTCAGGGAACCCAAATGCATGTGAGACTGAGGTAAAATTTCCACATATTACATTTCAATGCCAATATTCAAGTAGTATGGGTGTACAACGGTTAATCCTAGACCACAAGATCATTTGGTAAACATGTCCTTTGGGTGATGGTTGGACAATGTCTACTCTAGATAAATGTGTAAAAAATGACAATGGTGAGCAGGAAAATGGATGAACATTTAAAACAGGTCTCAACGTTAAAAAGCTGAAATCTCAATCCTAAGATTAATTCATTCATACAAACAAAGCCGCTTCAAATAGGGTTCAAAACATAAGTGAAAGCTTAATATGATTTTAGTATTATATTACACAAAAGTTGTTCTAACTTCAAACTACTGTAGGTTGAACTTATAACTCAACTTCCCAAGTGCCCACAGCTTTATAAATGAAGTTTGGGCACTCCCTTTTGGACAATCCAGATCCATCCTGTCCTTTCTTGCATTTGATTTTCTCATTTTCTTGATACAAATATCTTAATAGGTTTTTGCCAACAGATAGTGCATCTATTTTGCATTTGATTTTTTCATTTCTTGATATTTGTCAGACCATAATTGGCAAGTTCTAGGTATTAAGTAGGTTCAAGTCTGGGTGCTTGGCCAAGCTCTGAGGTATTCAAACCATAGGTTTACAATTTTTATTGAAACTGGATTTGGATTTGGAATGTGCAATTGGACTCTTGTCCAAACTGAAACTTGAACTTGGTCCAGGTTGTTCCTCTTTAAACAAGTCCATCCATGTTCTCTAGCTATGTACATTCAAGTGTAATATAGTTAAGCTTCTAATCTTTTTTCGGTGACAAAAGTTTGGCCAAATAGCACTGGTAATGTAGCCCTTAAACTGAACCTAGTCATAAACCAGACTGGGTGCGAAATGTTTTTGGGAAGTCTCCATGATCAAAGGTTTTATAAATCCAAGACATCATTCTCAGAATCTGACTGGAAGTTGTCTCAAAATCAAAGAACTGGACAACATTGTTTCAAACTACAATGGTTTTTGGGTAGTTATTAGAAATGGCATCAAAAATTTGGAGGTTATGATCAAGGTGGTTCTAAAAAAATCAATAAATTGGTTTCCATGTATGGCCGTGTCATTTAAAATATCTAGGAACTAATTCTAATATGTAAACATGCAATTCTATAAAAAAATCTAAGATTCAATCATATTATAACCTATGAAATTGTTGGTTCTTTGCTGGTTATTTCTTAAAACCCACTGGTTCTTCTGAGTTTGTCTAAAATAACCAAAACTGGAGGATCTTTGATTTTGAATTTTTTCTTCCAAAAATCAAAATCATAGGTTCTTTGTGTCTTGAATTTATTCTTCAACAAACCAAAATTGGAGGTTATTTGGTTCTTTAAGTTTTCAAGAAAGAAAAAAAAAACAATAGAACCAAAATTATTTTTTAAATTGAATAACCACCCCAATGTTATGACAATGTTTGTTGGTGGTGAACTTACCTTCCCAAATTTTGAGTTATTGAGGACTAAAGCACGATCCATATGTATTCACATGCTTCCCTATTGTTATGCAGGTTATAAAATTCAACTATCCATCTGAATATTTGATACAAATTGAAGGATCTTATGGTATAACACCCGCACTAATTGGTTCGATGGTATTCCTCGGGTCTGACACTACTGTAGGGCCAGAGAACCGTTACACTGTGATTGCTTCCCTCACATTCAAATCCAACATCAAAACCTACGGCCCTTATGGTGTTATAGGAGATAAAACCTTCAAGACTCATATTGGGAGGATACGTGGGCTCTTTGGGCGGGCAGGTGCATGTCTGGACTGTTTTGGAGTGTTTATAGACACCTAGTTGGTACCTAGTCAATGCCGGTGAAGTCATGTGAATTCTTGTTATAATGTTTTAAATTATTTATAGGGAATTGTAACATTAGTGCATATCTTTCTACTAAATTGTAAGTATTTCAGTAGAAGGAATTGTGTCCTTTACAACCAAGAGAACAATGACTAGTGAGCTTCAATAATTGTAAAATTGACTATATTCATGGAATACAACTTCTTCTGATCCAGTTACAAAACAATAGTCATAAATATGACTAATGGATATTAATTTTTAATAAAAGGAAAGCTTGAAGTGTTTTCTTCATGGATTACTTGACATGTGATTAGTTATTATATGCATTTTCAAATCATTTAGAGTTATTTTGGTTATTGAAACCAAGCCATCATATGATGATGAACTATCATAATGTGAATAGTGAATATTAACATGGTGTGATGTGAATTGCGGAGATTGATTGCAAGGAATAGTGTACTTTAGGGATGGGTGATGTGCATTGTGGGTTACTATTTCACAGAAATGCAGATAGGATAAAGCTTGGTGTAAGGGGTAGATGCATGAATATCTATATGTATTTATATATCCACATATTTCAAGTTAAGGGGAAGCAAGTTAATGACTGAGGACTTGGAACATGGTAAGAGTATAACTTTTATGATATAAAATCATATTTCAACACTAAGAAAAGCATGAATGGAGAATACTTTTAAAAACTACTCAATGAAAGCACAAAATCCCTAAACCATAGACAAATTAGAATTGAATACTTACACATGAATTTTCCACAAGAAAAATTGTTCAATACTTGTTCCACGTGAGTAGTATTGGCTTACTTACTTCCAACACTCTTAAAGTCTGGTGTTGTCACCTCCAAACCAAGTCCTTCCATCACACATCCATTGTTTCCACTACAAGATTAAGTAACAATTTAAATAGACAAGGAAATACTTCTCTTTGCAGACGGAAGACCCATACCATTCATTTCAATTTGAATACAAGACAACCTTAGTCTCCAGAATCAATGTCAACATGTGGCAAAAAGGCCCCTCAAAACATGCAAGAAGTTTAGGCCAGTCCAGGTTGCAGCTAATGTTTCTGAAGCACTCCTCGAACAGTACATTAGGAGAGTGACCCATGTCTTGTAAATCATCATCATCCAGAGAAGCTGACACCACATTTTTTAGGACTCAATACCAAGTTTTCACAAGGCTTCAAATTTTCATGCCCCCCCTCTTCTGTGACATGTAGGATGGTACCTAACCAATATCCAAAGTATGTACATTCATAATCACTGCTAACTCATCTTGTGTGAAATTGGACACCTCTGTCACTTACAAGTTTATGTTGTTAGTTTGTTAATAAGGAAAAAGATGCCACTGAATAATACAAACAAAATATTTTCCAAGTATGATGTAAACTCCCAGCTTTCAAAACCCTTGCTGTTAAGTTCAACATGCTTCTCTTGTTGCTAAGTATTTTTAGAATTGTTATAAGTAGTGAAATAATATGTTGCACAAAAGGAAATTTGTGTGACTCGACTAGTGATATGGTTTATGTCCACACACATAAATCATCTACTCATAAATTATGAAGGACACAAAAATACCTTCAAGTTCATCAAAATTGTAAGAAAATTGTTCAATGTCAAGCACACATCATCAAGACATTGAAAAACCAACCAAATTTGTTCCTAGTAGCAAGTGTATGCATGGTTTCTTCAATCTTTGGCATTGATGTTTGATAGCAACTCATAACTCATTGTCATTTTTGGTTCCAATTCAAAAAAATCATTTTGCAATATGTTCTCCATATTCAGATTTACCATGAATTCTTTAAGCACGAAGCAAGGCCATCACACAGCTACATTTGGTTCACAAGAATTTTTTTTATCACATTCTCTGTCTCATTTAGACAACCAGCATGGCCAACAAAGTCAAGCATGCAAGTGTAGTAGTGATCCACTACCACTAGAGAATTCCCAAAAATTGTTCTCATGGAGTCAAAAGCATTCATGTTTTCATTCACCAAGCCCAAATGGCTACAAGCTCACGAAAAACAAACAAAAGTGACAAACACTATCTATCTCTAGTACACCTTTTTCACACATCCATTTGAAATGTGCATAGCACTTAAGCATGGTCATCCAAGAGACCACATCATGAGTAGGCATCTTGTTGAACACTCTCAAAACATCTTCCATGCTCCCACATTTGGCATACATATTAACAAGGCTAGTACATAAAAAGACATTTGATTCAAAAACAATTTGAATTAACTATTCATGAGAACAAAAATTGTAAATTATCACATGCATTGGGCACTAAAAAAAAAGTGAACTTATTAGGAATTGTGCCTTTCTTGTTGCATTTGATAGAAAATCTCAATTGTTTTCTTGGGTTGTCCCACCTTGAGAATTATCATAAACCTTTTGTTCCATGAAAAAATGTTCAATTGCAATCTTTCTAGTGCCATTACAACCATTTTTGCTTCCACCCATGAGGGTGTGTCTCTTGATCAGCAAGCAATAGTGCCTCTCATGTCATCTTATGCTTGAAATTTGGATATTTTGCATTGACCTAAAACAAAAAGAAGTCCAAACCAAGTTGTGAACAAAAAACAAGAAGGTACAACATTTCTCACATAGCTCATGAAGACTACAACTTTGTAATAGGTATCAACCAAGAAAGTCATATTGACTTGCTCCATCAACCAAAAGAAAAAATTTGACAACAATTGATATGTTTTCCAAATTACCTTCTCTAACACCACAATGAAAGATTTGATAATAACTCCCACCAAAGTTTTTCTTTCACTTGTATTTGAAAGTGTAGGAAGTAGTGAAAGATAGACAAACTCATGGGGAACTTCCATCATTCTTTCATTCTATAACATTAACCATATTAAGTAGACACAAACAAGAATGAATGAGAGGTATTGTACCTATTGCAATATCATACCACAATTGATGTTTAACAAAAAAATAATTTGCTAAAGGTCTAGCCAAGAAAAGAGAATTTTGTATTTATATTTTTCAAAATTGTTGAAAATTGAAAACCATCAATTTGCTATTACAAATGCATAACACAATGTTGTATTTTGCATTCTTATTCTTCAATTGCTGAAATTTAAAATTTTAAAATTTTTAATGTCATTTTTAAAAATAAATCAATATTTGGCAAAGAAGTCTCAAACATCAATCATAGGTACCATATATATTATATTGGATATTGGAAAATGAAAATCATAGGAATGAAATTGGAAGCAACATGTTGCATGGGTGACTTTGTTGGTGCATTGCCATAACCAAAAAAGAACCAAAGATACCACCACCCTAACAATCAACTTTCCTTTGAAGTTGTCAAGAGGTTCCTTGCCATTGTTACCAATGTTCCAAAGAACACAACTTTGACAACATTTAAATTTTTATCTCGGACAAAGGAATTAACTATTGTGCCAAAATCATATTTTATTTTAAGTTTCCTTTGTTCTATCAAATAAAATGTTTGGTACTTAAAGTGATAAGTCCAATTTAAAGGTGTTGACCATGACCACTTTGTGATTTTGGATTTTTCTTTTGAAATGTTTCTAAATTAAAGTGTCTTTAAGTTGAACATTACACTATAGGTCCATGTAGAATTACCTAATGCTATTTTTCATATGCAATTGACCAATTTTTTTTGGATAAAAGTTATTTTTTATCTATTCACAACAACAAAACCTTTGAAAGATAGGCAACTATGAATGTACCATATGTTCACCAATCTTTTCCATAAGCTTAAGTTATGGATTAACGGGTCGAAACAATTTCATTTTTGTCCGATCCTCTCCCTCTTCATGTTGGCCATGTCCACTATTGGTCCAATTTTGGATGAAAGAATCAATATTTCAAACTTATAATGCATGCCTTATATATATATATATATATATATATAGTCCAATTGCAATCTTTGTTTGTATTGATTCCATTAATAATGTATGACATAGGAAAAATTTATAAATGGTAATTTCTTAAACATTTTTTCTTCAATATCATTTGACACTTATGGAAAAAATTTCAACTATTGAAAAT
>Ga0209611_10010926_pt1 | contig 13241 bp, 5 predicted proteins | sample S1TSphgellanicum_3_FD_187693 | JGI IMG/M metagenome (GOLD analysis project Ga0209611, IMG submission 187693) | Host-associated microbial communities from peat moss isolated from Minnesota, USA - S1T2_Fc - Sphagnum magellanicum MG (SPAdes) (version 2) | ecosystem: Host-associated > Plants > Peat... | reverse complement strand
CAGGTGCTCTAGTCATCTATGCACCTGTTGACATTCCAGCTATGAATCTCGTCTTACGAGGAGGAGACCCAGCCTATGTTGCTCTCCTCCCATCAGGTTTTGCCATTCTACCTGATGGACCAGAGAACCGAAGAGCAATGCTGGTACCACCCTCACAGCATGACAGCTGCAGCAGCGGTCAGCTAACTGATCCAAGTTCCCACACTACTTCTACTACTGGTGGATCCTTACTCACCGTTGCATTCCAAATCCTAGTGAGCACTGTTCCCTCAGCCAAACTCTCCCTGGAGTCTGTGGCAACAGTCAACAACCTCATCTCAAGTACTGTACAACGCATCAAAGCAGCTCTGCGCTGTGAGGATGTGTGATCTCAAACGAGTCATTGGGCTGTTGTTGTTGATGAGGTTGGCACAACTTTTTCCCTGGAGGCCGGTAAGAGAACTGCAATTGGGTTTCTTCTTTCTTATTCAGAGAGGGACATCATGGACCTTAATTGGGGTTTCGCTTTCTTGTTCAAAGAGGATCATCATGTAAGATCTATCAGCAGATTGGAGATTGAGAGAGAGCAAGTTGGTGGGGTGTTTGAGGAGCCTTCAAGATTGTGTGTGTACTCACATTGAGCGTGATCTTGAGTGCTCCTCAGAGGGGGGAAGAAGAAGAAGGGGACCTCATCACAGGTAGTAGTAGGGAGGTAGTAGTACTCTAGTGCTACTATTTCTACTACTATTCATTAGCTGCCTGATTTATAGTGGCACCCAGGCCATTTTATTGTTGGCAATTTTACACATGGAAACAGACAAAAACACAGGCTAATGGGGTGTGGGGAGTGCAGTCAAGAGCGAACCACCACTGATGGCCCTTGCTGCGTGGTAAAGTGAGAGTGTACACTAGTGTGCGGGTCTCCAGCAAAGAAGGCTTTTTTGTAGTGCAGCCAAGCCAGCATGCTGGTAACTCGCACACTAGCCATTTGTTGTGCTCTTGCTTCACCACTCGGCAAGGGTAGTGGTTCGGGTATTGACTACCTTCCAACCCACCACCTTTCTTCTACTATTTGTTTAGTGCATTGTTGAATTTAGTTTTGTTTGAACAGTTTCTCTCTCCCCTTGAATCTTGTTGATGGTCATCCTGCAAAGTTTTGGGCTGTTTCGATCAGTTTTTTTTTAAGCTCCTTCTCATTTGCTGGCACTGGCCAAGACTTGATCATTCACATGTTATGCTTCTTCCCACACATCTCTGCTGCACTCAGCAAGACTCTGATTGATCATCATATTGGATTCCAGTCCCATCATCAATGTATCACATAGTTACCAGTAGTGTTGCTGCTGGTAGCTGTCCTAATTATCTTATCAAACGAATCTTGCACTGGGGCATAGGGGATGGGTAGTAACTGAATGTTTCTCCGAGACCATCTCATGGAGTGGGCATTGCATTCTGTGGGTATAAATAAGAGTGTAGTTTTGTACAATCGATCCAGATTCGTTGTTGTTACTCCTGGTGATTTCATCTTGAGAATGGTTTTGGTTCTGTGCTGTCTCTGGGATTAGATCTTTTGTGTGTCTGTAAGATGTGGAGGGATAAATGTGTCAAATATATGAATTTTAGAAATGTTCGATGTCAGAGAAACCAACTTGAACAAAGAATTTTATTCAAATCATGACCATGAACTGTGATGAATTTGTCAACTCCAATGTATGATCACTTTGCAATCTGGATAGTCTCTAAATAGTTCTTACAGCAAGAGAATGAAATATTGGCCACAAGCTTTGTTACAATTTAGGATCCACAACATTGTTAATCTGGCGCCTCAAAAGATTGTGGAAGCAATGTCCAACATGATTAGTCAAAGTTGATCCTTGACTACTAGGAGTGTGAAGCTCTTTCCACCTCTATTCATATTTCTTCTTTTGTGTCATAATCACCATATGAGTACTAGGAGTATCATAGAATGTGCCATTTTTCAACGTAGTAAAATCATTCAATGGAAGGACCACTAAAAGGCTCAAAAAGCAATGTGAGGTTGATGAGCTATAATACCCTAAGGAGCAAGAATTTTCTTTTATTTTCTTTTCTTTTGGGCAATTTTGCTCCATATTCCAATGACAAAAAAATCCCACCTTTAAGATTTATGGAAATATTTTTCTTCGAGTGACTACAAAACCCCTTGACACTACATTGGTAGCTAAATCTTATTGTTGCCAAAGTGTTGCATCATCTTTGGCCACCTCTCACAAAAGTTAAATTCTCTAGCAACACAAAGGCCAAAGTGTCTCCTCACCATCAACCAACAAGAAAGAGGTCTATTTTTGCAAATGTTGATGCACTATGAGCAAAAAACTTTCCTTCAAATCTAATCTTGCACAAGTTGTTGAATTCACCAAACATCAACCTTGCCACCAAGAAAATGGTGGTGTGGAAAATATTCAAGAAAAGTTGTACTTAGATTGCAATCTGTTAGCTTCAAGGTGGGCTTGAGCCTTATGTCCATTGTGTTATTTTTCTGATTTCTTCTTATTGAAAATTTTGTTGTTAAGGGTGGCCACCAATCATGGTCTCACCAAGCTTCAATGTTACAATGTAAGAAGTTACAAGTGGGTGCAATTACAGTAGCAGGATCTGCAACACCTATAAGCCGTGTTTAGTTTTTTTGTGTTCGAGCGTCAAAAACTATATTAATGTTGCAAGTATTTAATGTGTTTACTTAATAGTGTTTCCAATATAGTATGATAAAATGTGACAAAATTTTAAATGAATCTAAGGGGATTTTTTGGAATCCTCCTTATGGTCATCCAGGGACCATTCCAAAGACAATCTCAAAAACAACCACTTCCTTTTCAAGCCTAACTACTTCATTTTTTTTATAATAATTACTTCCTTTTTCTATTAACTTTCTTAATAACTATTTCCCACCTTCTCTAATACCACCTCCATTTTATAACTACCTCACTCTTTTTCCCCATCCACCAACATGATTATGATCATAAATTTAACATGTGTATTTTCATGTTCATGAAATGTATATTAATTTAGCTTAAATTTTCCATTGACATAAAATAATGACGAATTATGAAAATCGTATTAAAACATTTTTTAAAAAATAGTTGATAGTCTAGTAGTGCACAACAATGCAAAGCTCAAATGAATACATAGTAATCAAATTCACTTTTAAAACATTGGATGTGATTATTTATTTATTTATTCATTTTGAAGAGACTCAAAATGTTTTTGAAATGACATAATCATGTACAATAATAATATAATATAATTTGACATTTTTTTCATTAATATATTTTTCCATTGTAAAAATCATGGATTTTTGACCCACCTTTTGTAACTAATATCAATTTCACACATCAGCATGGCAAACAAACCCAATGTTTTCAAAGCAATTGCCTAAGTGGGCAAGACTGGTTCATATTATCATGTTTGCACCCAAGTTACAAAATGATTACATCGATTTGGATTCTGGACTTGCATAATGCAAGGTTCACTTGGTGTTTAGGTTGCCCATGGCACAACCTCAAAATAAAGCATAACTTGTTTTGAGCTTTGTCAAACTACAAGCTACAATACTTGAATTTTTTGGGCTCGTGGGTTTGTTATCCTCTACTCCCTTGTTTTTCACTTTGTGTGTACTTAGTTTGTCAAAGTTGTGCAAAGGGTTCTTTGCATCTTTCAAGTTGATTGCATTGCACAAAACTTCTAGTTCTATTTCATTGAGGTTAGTTGGTTCATAGAGTTCACTACTCAAGCTTTAGTGTCCCAAGTCTCAAGTGATGGCTCATTTTTTCTTGTAGAAATGCATAATTCAATCATAGTTACTCAATTTCAAGCTTTTATTTGCGAAGTAAAGGTTTGGCATTTCAATTCGTACTCTAAATCTCGACACCTCTACTCCAAGTCCTTCCCCTTGTCCAATCAATGATCCATCTAAGCCCAATAACTCTAGTGCAAATGAAGGGCCTCTTTTCAAATGAACTAGAAAATCTTTAGTATGATCAATTGAAAGTTTTCCAAGACATTTAGGCTGCATGATTTTCTTTTGTTCAATTGATTTGAAGACCATATGGTTTAGTTTGTAATTCATTTTATAATTGAGAGAAACATTATAAGAAATTTGAAAATCAATGGCTAGATTTGTGACTCATTTATAGTTGTATTGGACACATGCGACTATAAATAGTCTAATCACTTAAGACAAGTGCCAAAAGACAATTTGTCACAAAAAAATGACATGGCCATGAAGTTGAAAGTGTAGTTGCAAACTTACGATTAGGTTAGAATTTCTCATCCATTTCCATGGATGATCTTTAGTATGATGTGGAACCCCAATTTATGACTACATTTGGGATAATCGCATGTTACCAAATGTGCCACTGATGGGTGGTTAGGATTTAACGATGTGGATTCATTCCTTCATTTACTTATACAATTTACAAGTTTGAAGTTGTAAATAAAAGATATGGGACAATTATAATGAAAGGGAAACACTACAACACTACAACTCTATCACATCCTTTGTCCCATACAAAAACATTGTCATATGTCCACACAATAAAATATTTATTTTTTTCATTAACTATTTACTACCTATCCTACTTACTACATATTACCTTGGCTATATACCTACTATCTATTACCTAACCTACCTAATTAATTAATATTATTATCAAAACATCATATATCCACATAATAAAATATTTACAATTTAACCTACCTACTACTTACTACTACCTATCCTACTTATCACAATATATTGCTTAGGCTACATACTTACTATCTACCATCTAGCCTACCTAATAAATTAATATATAAGCCTACATTTAATAAATTAATTGCTTAACATAGCTAATTAATTAATCAATCAATACAAAAAGACTATGACATATCCACAAAAATAAAATACCTCTTGCTTAACTTATGACCTACCTACCTACTAGTACCTATCCTACTTATTACATACTACTTAGGTTGCATACTTACTATTTACTACCTAGCCTACTTAATAAATTAATTACCTACCCTACATTTAATAAATTAGTTGTTTAACACAACTAATTATTTTATCAATTAATACAAAAGCATTATGACATATCCACAAAATAAAATACCTCTTGTTTAGCTTACCTACCTACCTACTAATTACTAGTACTTATCCTACTTATTATATACTACCTACCCTAAATAATTAATTGATTAAGTACCTAACCTAATTAATTGATTGATTAATATGAAAACATGATCACATATTCACACAATAAACTAATAAACCAACCTATTACCTATCCTACTTACCACCTATTACCTAGTTTACCAATTAATTAATGACCTAACCTACCAACTACTTACCTAATTTACCTAGCTTAACTAGGTCTAACCTTCATAGTTTAGCCTATTAGCTACACTTAATAAACTAGCCTAGCATTACTTATAGATAGTTTAAGCTAATTAATAAAGCATGCAAGCTAAGCTAGGTTACCAATGTACATAGGCCTATTTAGATTAACATAACCTATTAAGCTTAGCTAGCTTAATTTACCAACTAGGTTATGATAACCTTTTGTAACAAACTATTAATTATTAGATATTATATCATGGAAGACCCGTGGATAATTGCAAAGAAGACCCATAAATGGGTACATTGAAAGGATAATAGTCCAATTGAAATAGTAAAGTTTGCCATATGTGGTCTATGTTTCTTTGTTCATGTGGAAGAATATAATATTGCAATTGAAAAACCTTTCATTTGTAGTTGCAAAACCAACTACATTATCATCCATCAATGCATGCAATCGAAATTGGATGACATTGTTCATGTTTCATCTACATTTTCAATGAAAATCATATTAGTCATAAGTTGTAGTCACATTTGCAACTATAATTTGGTTCAACCCTTCATGTAGTTGCATATGTGATTACAAGTTGCAACTACATGGACACAAAAGACTAGCACACTGCTAGTTGTAAAATCAACTGGTTTGGACATTAATCGCATAGTAGTCACAAAAATATGGTCAAAGTGAACAACATTTCTTCTAGTGAAAAGACAAGTTTTTGTCACTTAAGTTGGATTCCAAAAACACATTTATCATTGATCATTGCAAGGCATTTGTCACCAATCTTTTCAAGTTGTTGAAAAATGGTTTTACAACATAAATGTAGTCCATAACAAAAATGAAAGGATTTATATCATGGGTAGATGCAATGAATCAATCCTCAACATGGTTTAATCTAGAGCTCATACAAGTTCAAAAACATTGAAAGTTAAGTTGCTAATATTTTCCATTTGTTAAGCCATGGTCCACTAACATGCAATTCTACATGTGATGTTCAATGTGAAGAACAACATAAGGAATCATTGGATTAACAATAGCAAGTGGGGGAGTGCCAAAGTGCATGAATGAGGTCATAATGAAAAACTATGGAATTATTTAATATGACTTTTTTGCATTGCATGTAGATGAGGCGATGACTTTTGACAATCAACATTGGATAAGCATGCATGTTTATGTGATGAAAATTTGGCATTGCATTTCAATTTTATAGACCTTTGAACATGTTGAAATGGGTGCAACAAGTAAGAACATTATTGCTATTATTCTAGAAAACATGGTCAAAATATGAGGTTTAGTTGAATAGCAACTTGCCTTTTGGTGCATATCTCTTGGTCATGATGATGATTATGCCATTGCACATGTGTTACTATTCATATAAAAGATAACATGATTCCTTTACTTCATTAATGTGCATTGCTTCGCACATGGAACTAACTCAATAGTTGTTGTCTTGCCAAAAATGCATTTGATGTTTTGTATTGAGGTGATGTAATCATTGTATGCCTTCTTTTCTCACAAGCCCAAAAAATACATGAAGCTTGTAAAGATGCTGGTTATTAAAGGTCAAAAGTTATTGAGGACTATGGAAACACATTGGATCAACATGTTAAGCCTTTTGAAATGTGTTATGTCAAAGAACAAGTGTAAGTTATTGTGAAAATACATATGGATTCAATAAAAAAAAGGTTCAAAACAAATTGGAGTTGCTTGGTGACCTTGAAATCATTATTTGTATGCCATAAATTTTACCCATGTGTTGGAAATGGTGCACATTGTAATCAAGTTTACACAATGTCGACATATGTTCATTGTTGTATTTGTGGATGTGTTAAGCTTTCAATTGTTTCATTTTTACATCGCTTCCTATACTCTAGCTTGGATTTAGCATTCAATGTTCAATTCTTTGATCAACCACTCTAGTGAAATGTTGTGTTTAGGGTGGTGGTTTAAATTTACACATCTAGACCAAGTCCTTGGCTCAAAAATTGGTGATTGAACCTTTATCGTGCTAATATGATTAGGGTGACAATCAATGTCCAAGTACATGCATAGAAGCAACCTAGACTTTGATTTATAAGTTACAACAAATATTTCCAAAACATGAAATAATGAATTTGATAAGAATGATCCGTCCTAAATAATGGCAAAACAATGAAATTTGGATGCATCATTTCCAATTCATTTGGTTGTGACAATGTTTCCTTTTATACTTTTCAAAGAAGACCAAAGTTGGAATATTTGTTCCCCCAATGTTGGCCTCACACTTGTTTGATGTGCAATCTTCATTATTTTAACCAACCATGAGTCACAATGCAAAGTTAGTAATGTTCAAGAATTTTGATAAGAACCTTGTTTTTAGGTTATGGATGAAAATTGACATCTCCCCCATTTTGTCACACAAGTCGAGTGAATACAAAAGGCTTGGTGAAATGGCTATGATTCAAAACCTAGGTTCTACACAAACAATGAAAAAACATTCAATGTCAAATTGTCTTTAATGACGAATATGACATGGAATTGTTTAACATGTCCATATTTGTGTTTGCATGTGCATTAAGAAGTTATTAAGTTTATTTAGTCTTCCATATGAAGGTGTTGCCTTAAATTGGAAACATTTGAAGGTGAGGTACCAAACATATTGATATAAAGCCATAATGCTTTAGGGAAAATTTGTTTAATATCTTTCATGCGCACCTTTTGTTATTGAGGCATACATGTTTTGCTTAGTTTCATATTGAAACAAACTATTGTTTTGAAATGCAACAAAGTTGTTCATTTGAAGCACATTCTTATTTTTATTTTTTCATTTGCAACCTAGTCAAGCATGCAAAATTAGTTGTTCAATATTAATATTGGGGAAAAAAAAGTTGTGAGTTGGATGTTGAGGTTGGATGTTTTAAAGTTGGGTTGTTTGGTGGGTCATTTATAATGTGCGGGGGGGTGCAAGAGTTCCCTAGTGCATCAACTAGGCTTTTAGGTTGGGGTTTGATTCCCTTGAGGAAACCTATGTTTCATTAAATCTTGAATCATGTGGTTTGAACAATTCAAATTGTATAGGTATATTAGGTGATAGGCATTGGGCATTTGGGTCTATTTTTAGCTAATTGCATCTTGCCAAACTAAAAATGCTCAAAACATGGTGATCATGAAAATCCATATGTATACAATATCAAGATCATCAAAGTACATATACATACATTATTCATGATTGATAATTGCTTTTGACCTTACAAAAACCATAGCCAAACATTGATAATATAATATTAGCAAATGTGTGAAATTACACCATAGGAGTGTTCACTCCATCATTTACATGAGATTGACATTTCTTGTTTAAACAAATTTTGGAAAAAGATATATTGCTAAGTCATAACAATTGTTTTCAAATTTTCTCGTCCTTGGAATTTGTACTCAAAGGTGCACTTGATTTCCATCTAAAATAAAGCTTTTTTTGGCTTGATGTGAATGGCAAATACTTCATTTATAACATCTTCAAAAACATAGAAATTTACCACCATGCTTTTTGGTACTAGTTGTTGTAGGGAGCGATTTTTTGACAAATTATTGCAAACATAAGAATGATCTTAATGTAACCATTTAAAATTTGTAAAAGTTTTTGTGGTATAAGTTGCAGAAGGGTCTAGAAGGTCAAATTTATGGAATGTTTTAGACTTGCTAGTTGGCAAAAGGATTTTAAAAGCCAAGTTGTTATAAGGTTCTAAAAACCTAGTTGACAAAAAGTTTTAAGAACCAAGTTAGTGGAAGTTTTAGAAACTTGGTGAATTTCTAGAAAGTTCTATGCAATATAAATAAGAAACCTCAAAGGTACCGCCCCTTAATCATGCCAATACAAGTTGTGGCATATGTATGACATATCACATTTCCATCTCAAGCATGGCTTTGTATCATGCCTTGTTCCATCAATAAAGTTTTTAATTTTCATTCATTATTGAATCCTTGGTTTTGTTGAGTTCATATAATACTCTCCTTAGATGTTTATCTTGTCCTTAACACATATTCATTGCTATGATTGTATTTATGAGTAGCAAAAAACCATATAAGACCTTGTAAATAGTTGTATACTCTCCAATAAAAATATTTAAAACACTAGAAACGATAATTGAAGCAATGATTGTAGCACACTTCCCATTTAACCTTGGGTCCTTAAGTTTTTTTTTTTTTTTTTTGAATTATATTAATTAGGAATGAGGGTGACTTCTAACTTGATGATCTCAACACTTACTTTTTTTTATTCATTCAAATCTTATGTTGTTGGTATTTCTTGAACCATCTTGCTAATATATGAATACAAAATATTGTGGCCAACTAGAAACTTAAACCATCTCCACCCATAATAGGAAAAATTCACGTACCTTGCATTGGAGCAGTAATTTGGTGTGAAAGTGTTTAATTCGCACTACCCAAAACATGGGTAGTATTGATTGCAACTAACAATGCACTAAATAAAAATGCTTGTTCACAATTGGCCAACTTTTAATAATTGGCCCAATTGGTGTGATTTTAATAGTCCATTTTATAATATGAGATTTTTCACTAGAGTAAGTGGGGAGGGGCAAATTTTATGATTATCTTGAACATGGAGATTCTAATGCAAGCACAAATAGGGGAACATTACTAGAGATGCTTATAGTAAATCACATAAAATTAGAAAATTTTCAATTAATTTGAAAGGTAATGAACATAGAATGTGGAGGTACATCTAAATTCCATGTTGGATGATGGTTGGCAAGTGTAAGGTAAATATTGATTATACCCTTGAGAGGACAACCTTGATTAGTTTGCAATCATTATTAACATCACATTGATTATTGTAGTACTTTTACCATTTCAACAACAAACTGTCAAATATTTATTTAAATTTGAAATCTTAACTTCTGCAACTAGTTTTCTTAATTCTGAAATTTTTGGCAAGTAATGGATATATAGAATAATAAACATAACTTAAACTGTGTTGTAGAACATTCTAGTGTGTGTATATTGCTTCACTTTTAAGTCACAAACATTGAAGGTCTACGGTTCAACTTTTAAATTTATTAAAATTTTGACACAAATAATGAATAATTTTTCAAAAGTTTGGCAAAACAAAAAATAATTTAACTAATGCCAAAATGGTAAAGGTACTATGGTAATCTCAAGATGTGAATTTTTTGACATCCTTAAAAACTACAAATAAAATTCAAAGAAACTTAATAAAAAACCACATAAGAAACCAAATAAATTACTTACATAGTTTAGAAAGGATTTATAAAACACATATAGTTGGGAAATTCACAACAACAAAGTCCCATTTGTCCATGTTTCTAAGCTTTGTAGAAACTTAGATAAGATTTTTTCTAATATAAAAAAATGAAAACCATAAGTTCATGCCATAAAGAGAGTTAGGTTGGCACATTAATTAACTAAGCACAAATAATTGAATAAATTTGATGCATTTTCTTCATCAAATGCACGTGCATAAAAAAATTCAATTATTTGTTGAGTCCTACTTTAGATGAAGAAATATTAACTTCATTTGTAGTAGCACCCATTCATAAGAAAGTTGAAAGGTATAAAAAAAACATTAGTTTGTATAGATCTTTATTTTTAATAAACATGCATCAAATGTTCTATAACTCATAAAAGTCCTTGAATTGCGATCAACAACCGCAAATGGAAACTAGTGATGGGGGGAAAAATTGAGTTATAAAATAAACGTTGATAAAACTAAAATGATGTAACAAGTAAAAGTTTTGTAAGTGGATCTTTCTTCATCACTTGTAATGTAAACAATGCAAGTTGATCAATGTCTTGCTCTTTAAACAAATCTTGAATTGACTTGTTCGGATTGATTTTATGATACCTTCTCCATTCATCCATTGAATTTTCCTTGCAAAGTTCAATATGTTTTAATGACATCCTCCACTAATGTATACATGTTGGAGTTTGGTCTCCTTAACATTGCAAAAATGACTTGATTCACCCCTTGAACAACTTATTCCAAAGGAAAATTATTGCTATCAACACAAGCGATTGTAGTTGCCTCATTCAAAAGGACAAGATCCATTGAAACTTTGCATATCTTCTTCAACAAGCAAATTTAAGTAGTCAAAATCATAACAAGCAAGATCCAAACAACTTGTATCACCAACATCCAAATACCTAAAACTAATGTGGAATTGTGGATGACAAGTGAAAACAATTGAAACAACAATTGATTGAGTCTCACTAAGAATTGTGTTATCATCTTTTGGAATAGTCGTGTAAGGCAAAACTTTAATCAAAACATTTTTTGTTGAAAGGTTATTAAACAATTTTGCTATGTACAAATCATTGTGAGGAAAATCTTTGTGCAAATTCGCTTGGGAGTTTTCATTTCTTTTGTCTTCTTTCTTTGTGATGTTGATCTAGCTCCCTACATGAAATAGTTACAATAATTAATTAACAAACCAAAAAATCAAAGACAATGCAAAATCATTTATCCTGAATGACATGCATATGAGGAGAAAAGAGTGAAAACGAAGATTTAAATGGATTACTTGAAAAAGTCATTGCAGAATATAATGAAGGACTATAATATGGTGATGCAATATGCATGTGACAATAATAGGACCACCAAATTTAGGAACAAAATTTGAATGAAAGCAAAAAGATGGCAATGATGAAACATGAAAGAAATGTGTCAAAATAAATAAGAGCACAAAAGAAATGCTTGATAAAGGATGAGATTATAAAGGTCACAAGGTGTCCAAAAAGACAACAAATGGCCTGGAAAAAAAAGTGGGGATATAAGTAAGGTGGGTTTTACACCATGTAAGGCACTTACAACTGGGGTGTTCCTGAAATGACCGCCTTTGACTCCTGCCTCAAGGGCGGTTATTTCTGGAACACCTCAATCCTCAGCTTTACTCTACACTTACTGTAGTAGGCTTGTATATACTTTTAGCTCATGGAAAACCTCATTGTAACAATTATTGCCAATATGTAGTAAGTAACCATACAACTGATTCATAAATGAAGTGCAAACTAGCACATTAAACTCTCTAGTTTGTCAGATTTGGAGAATGCTCTTCATTGCTAGGGTTAATTTGAATTTCATTTTAAGTAGTTTAACCTATTGAACAAAGAGAAACACAACAATAAATAATAAACAAGGAATCCATTTCTCAACTTCCACCCCTTCAGGGCACACCCCCCATTGCCATGGCCAACCTATTACAATGGATCGGGTGTTGAGATGGAGAGTTTTTGAAATCTAGTTTGTGCTAACCCAATGTCCTTTAACTTCTCCCTTGTTTTAATAATAGCTTTGTACATTTTCTGAGTCAGCAGAGTGTTTATAAGTAAAGTTTTGCGGGGGTTCTTAATAATTTCAGCATTCATTAACACTCTATTGACAACATTGCCCTTGAACCAGATGTAGTACCATGCAAGTGTTGTATTAGTATATAGGGTGCAACTCAAGTATATGGTACTAGTATGAGTAGTGATATTTTAAGAACATACCCGTCGGGTATGATCATTGGCAATACCAGCCCTATACCAGTAATGTATCAGTACCAGTCTGGTATGGGACCTGAGGTAATACCACGTTTATACCTGCCATATACCGGGCCAAAATCAGCCTTGGGCTTAATACGAGTACCAAACAAACTTGGTATAATTTATTTTAAAAAGTGTCCAATAAAAGTACCCGCCGGGTATAAAAGGGGAAGGAAAACCCCATACCAGGACACCATAGACTCATGACCACCTTTTAAGGGTTTGTGAGTTCAGTTTACCACTACACCATGTTTATATGTCTAGTCAAACAAGGTAAGGAAGTGTTTTTTTTTTTTTTTTTTTTATTATTATTTAAAAAATTTTGTTAAATTTAATCCAAAAAAAAAAAAAAAAAAAAAAAAAAAAAAA
>Ga0209611_10010925_pt1 | contig 13242 bp, 6 predicted proteins | sample S1TSphgellanicum_3_FD_187693 | JGI IMG/M metagenome (GOLD analysis project Ga0209611, IMG submission 187693) | Host-associated microbial communities from peat moss isolated from Minnesota, USA - S1T2_Fc - Sphagnum magellanicum MG (SPAdes) (version 2) | ecosystem: Host-associated > Plants > Peat... | reverse complement strand
ACCTCATGGGTATGGCTGACCCAGGCCGACGCGTCTTTCAGCTGGTAGGTATAATCCCAGGAGATCCCGGCCGCCGTCACCATGATCGCGATGGCAACGATAAATCCACCGGTGACACTTTTATCCAAGGCCCATCCCATTCCTCCTTCGCTCCTGGCGAGCGTCAACACGCCGCAACCGAGTAAGAGAAATCCAGCGGCGGTGTGCACCGCCATGCCGAAGTAGTTCCACAAACGAAAATGGAGCAATGCATCTGAAATTTGACCAAGGCAGGCCACCGCGCCAATGACGATTAACGTCGAGCCAAGCGCTGATACAACCGGAAATCTAAACCGCAGAAAAATCTGTTGGGACGCGGTCCACAAAGCACTTCCCGCCAGAAACAGGCAAAAGGCCGTGGATGGGGACATTCGCCCCGCCCGTGAAGTTAGTGAGGATAGGGTTGCCTCCCGGAACAGCACTTGATCGATCCCCAGATTCCAACCGAAAAAGTACTCGCCCAAGGTCAACGCGCCCAATGCGGCGATTACCATCGAAAGCACTGCAGCGCAAAAGCGGTGCATCGTACCGATCTTTACCCAAGACAAAATCGCTAGGGTCGTCCCCCCCAGAATCATTCCAGTGGCCGTATTCGGCTTCATGGGCACCAAGCCTAGGAAGACACTCTTCAGCGTAGGAATATCCAAAACCCAACCCATTAGTCCGGACGCGCCGAGAGCTACCACGAGCAAGCTCAGTAGAAGCACGACCCAGCGGACATCCCTAGGTCGACGTAAGGGGAGGATTGAGATAGGACCTTCTCTCTCCGACAACAGCAACTTTAAATATACTGTATATTTTGGTTAATACTATATGGTTTATTATAAACTGCCATTTGTAATGAATTCTTTGTCGCGGCGGCTGCTGCTTTCATGCGCCCCTAGGCTTCATCTAAAACCGTTCGTAAGGTGCTCAGTAGGGTTTCTGCGGTGTATGGTTTTGCTAGAAAATATTTGACGTTCGCTTTTGGTCCTTTGCTCATTCCGCCGTTGGCATCCAGGCCGCTTGCCGCGATGATCTTAACGTTTGGATTGACTCGACGAAGGGCATGGACGGTGGCTGCACCGTCCATGATGGGCATGGCCATATCGGTCAGGACAACAGCGATTCGATCCCGTTGCTGAGCATAGATGCCCACGGCGTCGGCGCCATCGGTTGCGGTCAACACCTGATACCCAAAGGCCTCCAAGGTTTGGCTGGTGATCGTGAGGATTGAAGCCTCGTCGTCGATAATGAGAATTGTTTCACCACTTCCTCGTGGCAAATCGACGAGTTGAATGAGTTTGTCGTACCCTTCGGATGGATTTTCCGTCGCGGGGAGGTAGACTTTGAACGTCGTGCCTCTACCCAACTCGCTGTAGACATTAACGATCCCTCCGTGACTTTTAACAATGGCCATGACTGTCGAAAGGCCCAAGCCTGTGCCTTTATTTACTCCTTTCGTGGTGAAGAAAGGCTCGAAAATTCTTTCGATGACTTCCGGGGGCATTCCTGCACCTGAGTCCGCAACACTGATTTGAACGTACCTTCCCGCCTGTGCCTGCGAATGCATCGCCACGTATTGTGCATCGAGCACAGAGTTTTCGACTGCTATCGTCAGGCTCCCGCCATCCGGCATGGCGTCACGAGCGTTTACGCAAAGGTTGAGAACAATCTGATGCACCTGAGTTGGGTCTCCCAAAATTGTCCAGGTATCGCTGGGAATGAAGAACTGAAGGCGAATATCTTTTGGGAAAGTATCCTTGATGATAATTTCCAAATCCTTGAGCAAATGTGCGGGCTGAACTTCGACGCGCTCACCTTCCAAGCCGCGTGAAAACGACAGAACCTGCCGCACAATATCGGCACCTCGCCTGGCACTTACTTCGATGGTTTTGAGGATACTGGCTGCTTTGGGATTCTCCGACATTTCCTTCAGAAGCTCGATGGACATCATGATAGGAGCGAGGATGTTGTTCAGGTCGTGCGCAATTCCTCCGGCTAACGTGCCGATACTTTCCATCCGCTGCGTGCGCATGAATTGAATCTCCATTTTCTTCTTCTCCGTGGTGTCGGTTATGATCGCGAGAATCGATTTGGCGTTTCCGTCCTTTTTCCGAATGAGCGTAAAGCGAGCCTCGACTGTGATTTCGCGCTTGTCTTTGGTGTAATTTTGTAACTCTCCGTGCCATCCGCCGTCGTTCAAAATCAGATCATTAATCTCTGCCAGTTTTACTGGATTCGGATAAATGAGATCACACACATTCCGCCCAAGGGTCTCTTCAAGAGTCCATCCATATAACCGTTCGGCACCCTTGTTCCAGTAGGTCATGCGGTGATCAAGATCACGCACAAAAATAGCATCCTGGGCTTCGTCGAGGAGCGCGGCTTGTTCTAAAATTGTTTCCTCCACCTGTTTCCGCTCACTGAGGTCGCGCACCATCCCAAGCATATTGCCGTCGGGCATTGCGGTCGCGATGATTTCCACGGCAAAAGTGGAGCCGTCCTTGCGTCGGAACTGCCATTCCCGTTGGTAATCGGTGTTCCTTTTGATCGCATCGAGGGTCGGTGCGATATGCGGGACGTCCTCCTGGACCACGATGTCTGACGCGTGCAAACCAATCATTTCAGCGAGCGTGTAACCGAGCATTCTACACATGCTGGCATTGCCATCGAGGTAGTAGCCTTCCGAGTCGCCGATCAGAATGCCATCCGGGGCGCATTCGAAGAGTGTGCGGTAGCGGGCTTCGCTCGCCCACAGCGCCGCTTCCGCCTGCTTCCTTTCGGTGATGTCGCGGTAAGCCCAGATTCGTCCAAAATATCTGCCATCGCGGCCGATAACCGGAGCGGTGTATCGGTCGAAAAATTTGCCGTTGATCAATTCGAGTTCGTCGCGGCTAATTGCGTCGGGGTGTGCATAGAGATAGGCCACCTTGTCAGCGAAAACTTCGGGATTCTTGATCTGTTTGATGACCCACTTCAGCCGGCGTCGATGGTCCACGTCATCGAGAATTTCCTTCGGAGGATTCCACAAATCGGCCATCCTTTGATTTTCCAACAACTTGATTCCATTGCTGTCGACGATTATGATTCCGTCGAGAGCCGAGTTGACTTGGGCCTCGAAAAAGGCCGTCTTCCAAAGGAGCTGCGCTTCAATCACTTTAGCCTCGGTGATGTCGCGTTCGATGGCGGCAAAGTGCGTGCATTGCCCCCCCGCACCGAAAATGGGAACGATATCAATATCCATCCAATACTCGGTGCCATCTTTCTTGTAATTTATGATCTGCCTTCGAATCGGCTGCCGTAGTTCAAGCGCCAGACGAATTTCTGCCACTATGCGAGGGTCGGTTTTTACTCCCTGAAGGAAACGAGGACTTTGTCCTACAATCTCGGATGTTTTATATCCTGTGACCCTTTCGAATGCATCGTTGACGAAGACGACCCTCGGACCCGGATCGTCCAAGGGTGCTGCCTCCGTAATTACGACGACATCGTTGAGGCGAGCGACACAAGTGCTGAGCAACTTAAGTTTCTGCTCAGCTTTCTTTCGTTCGGTTATGTCGCGAATATTGCACTGGATGACTTCCTTGTTGCCGACTTCATAAACATTGCACACGAATTCTACGTCGATTTTGTGGCCATCGATTGCTTCTAGTGGCAAGTCCTCATAACGAACATATCCTTGTCTCTGCAATTTCTCGAGCATCAGTTGATTCGACTCGATGTCTTTGAACGGACTAAGCTCGCCCACCGTTTTTCCGATCATTTCTTCCGGAGAAAGGCCGAGGAGCGTGGCGATGAATGGATTTGCCTCCACGATACGTCCGCTACCAACGTCAAGAATTAGGATTCCATCTCGGGCCGCTTCAAATAAACGCCGATAGCTTCGTTCCGAGACAATTAGCTCCTCGTTGCGAGAGGCCAATTCGGTATTTCTTTCCTCAAGCTTGCTCACCAACTGCTGGTTGTATTCCTTCATCAGATTCAAATCGTCCGAGAGTTCGGCCGGCTTGAATGGACGTCGCTTGACTGCGATTGCCTCTTTTATCGCACGAATAATGTCGGAAGCATGGGCCGGCTTGGTGAGGAACTTGTCTCCACCCATATCGAGTGCGAGCTTCTCGTCGCTGGCCGACGTATAGGTCGCAGTGTAAAAGATGAAAGGCAGACCGCAGAATTGCCTTTTTGCGCGGACTTCGTAGCAAAGTCGATAGCCATCCATCCGAGGCATCAGGATATCGGAAATCACAACATCCACTTTTTCTATGCCTAGAATTTCTAATGCTTCCAGGCCATCGGCTGCTTCCAGCACTTGATGGTTTTCTCCTTCGAGGACGGCGCGGAGAAGTCTTTGATTCGAAGGAATATCGTCAACAATCAAAACGTTCATTTCTTTGTCCCATCCGACGCTCGCGATAAGGCGGAGCCATTGACTACGTCTTGAAGCAGTTCCGGCAAATGGCGAGTGTTGATCGGTTTTACGAGATAGGCATTACACCCTGCTGCAAGAACGTCTGCCTGTGGAAATCCCTCTGGAAACGAAGTTGCTGCAACGATAGGAATATCACGTGTCCCCGGATCGGACTTCAGTTTGCGCGCCAGCACAAGGCCATCGGTTCCGGGAAGTAACAGGTCGAGCAGTATAATTTGAGGTTTGTCCCGCTTGACTGCCTGGAGCGCTTCCTCCACAGCTTCAGCACCGCTGACATTGTGGCCGGCACTGAGTAGGACGTGCTGAGCCAGCTTCAAATCAGAGGGTGAATCCTCGATGACAAGAATCTTAAGGGCGGCTTTGGCAGGCTGGGGTTGTGCGGCCCGCAAATAGGCGGCCACTTGTCCCGGAAGAGCGCGAGTGTCAATCGGCTTGGTGATATAGCCATCGCATCCGGCGTCCCGCGCCTTTTGCTCGTCGCCTTTCATCGCAAACGCGGTCAACGCAACGATGATAAGATGCTTGGTTTTTTCATCCGCTCGCAATTTGCGGGTCAGAGTCAGGCCGTCCATTCCCGGTAAAGCGATGTCGAGGAGAACTAACTCAGGGCGTCCTTGGGCGATAATCTGCTGGGCCTCTTCGGCGTCGATGGCCTTGAAGATCTCGTAGCCTTCGCATTCCAACACGTCAGCCGCCAGGCGAAGGTTGGTCGGATTGTCGTCCACCACGAGAATGCATGGAGAGCTCATGGCTTCGTGGTACTTCCATTCACGGGCAGTATGACGCTAAATGAGCTGCCATTGCCCACTTCGCTTTCCACTCCGATAGTGCCGCCCTGGAGTTGGACGATCTTGCGTGTCAATGCTAGTCCAAGGCCGGTTCCCTCGTAGTGCCGCGCGGCGCCCGATTCGAGTTGTTCGAACTCGGTAAAGAGCCGGGGAAAATCTTCCGCCTTGATGCCAATACCGGTGTCGCTCACCACCAGCTTGAAGTGGTTCTCGTCGTGAAAAGCCGCGACGACAGCAACCTGCCCGCCGTCGTCCGTGAACTTGACCGCATTGGAAACCAGGTTGTAAATGACCTGTTTGAATTTCTGCTGATCGAGAACGACATCATTGACTGTAGGTTCTACGCGAATACTGATTTTAATCGCCTTCTTCAGTGCCAGGGGGTTTGCCACGGCGCAGACCCCTTCGATGGCTTTAGCCAGCGAGAAGGATTCGGGATGAAGTTCCATTCGATTGGCCTCTACTTTGGCCAAGTCCAGAACGTCGTTGATTAATTGGAGCAGGTGACGGCCGCTGTTCAGAATTTCCGCCAGATATTCTTTTTGTTTCGGATTGAGTGCCCCAGGTTTTCCATCGGTCAAAAATTCTGCAAATCCAATAATTCCATTTAGGGGAGTGCGTAACTCGTGCGACATATTTGCCAGGAAGCGATTTTTGCTTTCAGCCGAATTCAGCAACTCTACGTTCTTGTCCCGTAGTTCCTGCTCACTTTGTTTGCGAGCTGTAATATCCCGTGAAACTTTGGAAAATCCACGCACCTCCCCATTTCCATCGTAAAGGGCAGTCAAGACCACGTTGGCCCAAAACTTGGAGCCATCTTTGCGCAGTCGCCAACCCTCGTCCTCGAATCGCCCCTCCTTTGCGGCTTGGGCCAATTCCAACGCGGGCTTGCCGCTGAGAACATCTTCCTTGGGGTAAAAAACGGAAAAGTTTTTGCCTAAGATATCATTTGCCGTGTAGCCCTTGATTCGTTCGGTTCCGAGGTTCCAGCTCACAACGTTACCGGTCGGATCGAGCATCAAAATCGCATAATCCTGGACGCTTTCGACCAAGAGCCGGAAGCGCTCCTCACTATCGTAAAGTGATTGATTTGCTTTCCCAAGCTGGGTGGCTTCGGAAGGTAGCTCGGGAATGGGCTCTCCCGGAGTGGGTTCGATTCGAAGTTCAGGGATCATAGGGTGGCGTTCACCGTTTAGCTCCGGTATGAGCGTTCCCCTAAAACGAGCAGAAAACTTCTGGAGTTCATCTCTATGATGCCTTGATTGTTGCCTGATATCTATGGGGTGTTCACCCTACACGGTCGGAACCTGCGCACCGCTCTGCGGCTGACGTAGAGAGGCTCCGCCTCCCCTTCGCTTCCGGCTATCCCCGCAGCAAGCGAGGCCCTAAAGGGTGATTCGAAGCGGTGCGGAAGCTGTCTCAGCGTGAGGATAGCGGAAGAAGTATCTATCGATGGGGTAAAAACCCCATTTTCCGTGCTTGAAATTTCGTATATGTATACGATCCATGGACGAAAACGAACTTCTCAGAAAGCAGCTAGACGACGCAACAGCGGAGATTGAAATGCAGAAGCTCAGGGTTTCCAACGTAATGTTGCTTTTAAAAAATGAGATGACCCTGTCGGGAAGGCTACCGGAGTCCATAAGGCCACCGTCAGGGGATTCGCAGAAATTTGTCGATTTGTGAATTCAAATCAGGGCACTGCCTGAAATACAATTAGCTAATTCCCACAAAAGGGATTACTCTGACTTTGACAGTAAGGCGAAAACGCACTTCGCCAACGGTTGATCCGCACTTCTTTGGCGGCAACTCTTTCACAGATGGGGACAGTGTTTCGTCCCTCTCAGGACGGGTCGGTGCCAGGCGACTCGGGCCGGCATGAGTTCGCCAATAAAGACGAACCCTATCCTTCAATAATTATACTCGATGGCGGTCATTTTATGAAATCAATCAGGCGACAGGCAACTAATCCCAACAAGGCCCCTACCGGCATCGAAGGGTTTGACGAAATCACCAGCGGCGGATTGCCACATGGGCGCACGACTCTCCTGGTTGGGCAGCCCGGTTCCGGCAAAACGATATTCGGGTTGCGCTTTCTGGTGCATGGATCCCAATTTTGCAAGGAGCCTGGCATTTTCGTCGCGTTTGAAGAGGCGTCCAAGCGCATTGTCGCCAACGCGGAAGGCTTTGGATGGAACCTGCCTGAGTTACTGCGCAAAAAGTTGTATATCGTCGATGCCCAGCCACAACCCGACGTGGTCCAGACCGGTGATTTCGATTTGAGCGGGCTATTAACAGCCTTGGAAGCGAAGGCCAAGGAAATGGGCGCGCGCCGCATCGTCTTCGATGCCATTGACATCATGTTGGCGCTCCTGCCCGACCCGACCGCAAAAAGGCGCGAAATGTACCGGCTTCATGCTTGGTTGTTGGAGCGCGAGATGACGGCGATTATCACCGCGAAAGCCGGTGGTGACGAGGCGAGTTCCCTGACCGAGCACCCCTTCAGCTTCATGCAATTCATGGTGGACTGTTCCGTCGCCTTAAACCACAGCGTGTCGTTAGGCGTCTCGCAACGCAACCTGCGTGTCCAAAAGTATCGTGGCTCAGCTTTTGATGAGAATGAGGCGCCCTTTGTCATTGGTAAAGGTGGGTTCGATGTCGCCATCGCCCGTGTGCTCGGCCGTGTAGACTCTGCCGTCAGCGAGGAACGAGTTTCCAGCGGAGTAGCCCGGCTCGACACGATGTTGGGCGGCGGCTACTACCGGGGAGCCAGCGTATTGATCACGGGCTTCCCCGGCACGGCGAAGACAACCTTGAGCGGCGCTTTCGTCGAGGCCGCCTGCCGGCGCGGGGAACGGTCCATGTTCTTCAGTTTCGACTCCGACGGCACCGAGGTAATCCGCAATCTCAAGTCCGTTGGAATTCGGCTGGAACGGTTTGTAAAAAGCGGAATTCTGCGCATGATTTCGGCCCGTAGCATGGGTGGAAGCGCGGAAAGTGTCCTGGTGCGGATCAAGACGCTGGCCAGGGACCATCAGGCTCGTTGTCTGGTGATCGACCCGGTGTCCACTTTGGCAAAAACGGGCAACGAGTTAACGGCGCACGGGGTAGCGGAACGTTTGGTCGATTGGTCGAAGTCCAATGGAACGACCTTGGTCTGCACCAGCCTGCTGGACGAAATGTCAGGGCAGTTGGAAGGTGGCACTCCACTTCAAATCTCGACCATGGCCGACACTTGGATTCACCTCAATTACTTGGTTCAATCCGGGGAGCGCAACCGTGGATTGTCCATTGTCAAATCACGGGGTACGCCGCATTCGAATCAGGTGCGCGAGTTGATACTCAGCGACACTGGGGTGACTCTCGCCGATATTTACACCGCCGGCGGCGAGGTATTGATGGGCACGTTGCGCTGGGAAAAGGAAAGCGCCGAGCGTGTCGCCAACGAGGTGGCCGAAGTTGCCGGAAAGCTCAAGCGCGTCACACTCAAGGCAGAGGAAGCGGTACTTAAGGTGCGGGCGAAGTCGATGGATACGGAGCTCTTGGCCAAGCAGGTTGAGAAAACGCTCCTTGATCGCACGACACAGAGCCGCAAGGGAGAGTTATCTCGAGGCCGCATCCGCATGCGCGAGTTGCGCGGGGCAGACAAGAGAAACCCGAAGCATAAGCCGGAGAATTTATGATTCGGCCACCTCGATTCAAGTTCCGCCTGTATGTGGCGGGCTCCACACAAAATTCCACCCGTGCGAGTGCCAACCTCACGGCCTTTTGCGCCACCCATTTGCCCCACCGGCATGAGATCGAAATTGTGGACGTACTGCAACAGCCCAAGCGCGCGATGGCGGACAGCGTTTTTATGACGCCAACGCTAATAAAACTCGCTCCTTCACCGGACAGACGACTGGTCGGCACGCTAAGCGAGACCCAGCTTTTGCTTGAGACGCTCGGACTGGGAACCTGATTGCATGACTCAGGAAACCCTACCGATTCCCACGCAGAAAGGCGCGGAGATTTCGACGCTGATCGAGACGCTGCATCGGACCCAGAAGCGTCTGGAAGAATTGACTGCGGGCGAAGTTGATAGCGTGGTGGATCGCGAAGGCCATGCGTTTTTTTTGCGGCGCGCTCAGGAAGAACTACGTCTCACTGAAAGCTCCAGGCAAGCCGCCATTCTCAACGCCCTGCCGGCGCAAGTCGCTCTGCTCGATGCCCAAGGGATCATCGTTTCAGTGAACGAATCATGGGGCCAGTCCGGCACTGTCAATGTTCTGCAAGGCTCAGGATTTGGGGTAGGCCAAAACTACGTCGAAATTTGTGACCGCGTCATTGGCCATGGCACAGAGGAAGGACAGGCTGCCGCCAAAGGCATCCGCCAAGTGTTGCAAGGCGAAGAACATGAATTCTCATTAGAGTATTCCGGTCACTTGCCGGGCGAGAAGCGCTGGTTCCGGCTTACGGTCACCCCCGTCAGCTCCGACCACATGGCAGGAGCGGTCGTCATGCATGCCGACATCACCGAGCGCAAGCTGGCGGATGAGACTCTTCGGGAAAGTGAAGAGCGGTTTCGCGGCATGTTCGCCGGAGCTGCGGCCGGCATCGCGATCTCGACTCCCAAAGGCTGCTACTTGCAGGCCAATGCCGCTTACTGTCGGATGCTCGGTTACACGGAGTCTGAGTTGCAGACAATGAATTTCGCATCGGTGACCCATCCAGATGACCTCCATCTCAATCTGGAAATGCGGGATGAGTTGCTGGCTGGCCAGCGTGAGAGCCTCATCATGGAAAAGCGATACGTAAAGAAAGGGGGTGAGATTGTCTGGGTTCGAACCAGCGTCTCCGCGACACACTTGGTCGGGGGAGAGATCGCAACACTTATCGTCATGGCAGAAGACATCTCCGAGGCGAAGAACTCCCGTGATGGCCTGATGCTTTTTCGCTCCCTAATCGACCAGTCTCCCGACGCAATCGAAGTGATCGATCCGCAGACGGGCCAATTTCTTGATGTCAATGAAACGGGTTGCAAAAGACTTGGCTATAGCCATGCGGAACTTCTCTCCATGAACGTGGCGAGCGTGGATGACGGAAAAAAACCGTTTTCCTGGCCCAACGCGTTGGATGCTGTAATGAGGAACGACTTCGTCACGCTTGAGAGCCGACACCGTCGTAAAGACGGCTCTACCTTTCCTGTGGAGGTTTACACCCGATTTATCGATTTGAACCAGGGATATGTGGTTGCAATTGTTCGTGATATTACGGAGCGGAAAAGGACTGAGGCCCGCTTCCGGCTATTGGTGGATTCGAATGCTCAGGGTGTATTCTTTTGGAATACCAATGGCCAAATTCTTGAAGCCAATGACGCATTCCTGGGGTTGGTGGGCTACTCGCGTCAGGACTTGATCGATGGCCTGATTAACTGGATAACCCTAACGCCTCCAGAATACGTTTCACGCGACCAAATAGCTCATGAGGAGATGAAGGTTCAGAGCCACTGCACTCCTTTCGAAAAGGAATTTACGCGAAAAGATGGATCCCGCGTCCCCATCCTGTTAGGTGCGGCAACTTTTGGCGACAACCCAGAAGAAGGGGTTTGCTTCACCCTCGATCTCTCGGATCGCAAAAACGCAGAAAGGGAGGTTCGCTTCAACGAGTTACGCTATCGTTCCCTAGTCGAAGCCACCTCTCAAATTGTCTGGGACACTCCCGCGTCTGGTGAATTTGTGGTGGAACAACCCAACTGGAGCGCGTTTACGGGGCAAAGCTTCGAAGAATTGCGGGGCTGGGGTTGGCTAAATGCGATTCACCCCGATGATCGCGAAGAAACGGCAAGGGTCTGGTCGGCAGCCGTTAAAAATAGGTTACCCTATGAAGTGGAGCATCGGATACGCACCCCGGATAACTCGTATCGCAACATGTCGGTTCGAGCCGTTCCAATTTTAGATGATGACGGGTCGATTCGTCAGTGGATCGGAGTGCATAAAGATATAACAGAGCGAAAGCAGGCTGAGCTGCGCATCACGGAGCAGGCAGAACTTCTCGATAAGACGCGGGATGCAATCATGGTGCGCGATCTTGAGGGTATCATCCTGTTTTGGAATAAAGGGGCAGAGCGTATGTACGGCTGGACCGTCGCCGAGGCCGTTGGTCGCAAGGCGGTTGAGCTTCTGCATGCGAATCCCGAAAAGTTTCACGAGGCCAACGCCTTGGTCATCCAAAGAGGAGAATGGAATGGCGAGTTGCAGCATCTGAACTCCACCGGCGAGGAGTTGACCATTGAAGCCCGGTGGACCTTGGTTTCAGACGGGGCAGGAGTGCCTAAGTCGGTACTGGCGATCAACACCAACATTACGGAGAGAAAGCAAATCGAGCATCAGTTCCTCCGGGCCCAGCGCATGGAGAGCGTTGGAACGCTGGCGGGCGGTGTGGCGCACGATCTCAATAACATTCTGGCCCCGATTTTGATGTCGATCCAAATTTTGAAACTCACAGCAACGGATTCCGAAACAACAAGCATTCTCAAAACCATTGAGACCAGCGCCAAGCGAGGTGCCGATATCGTACGGCAGGTACTCTCATTCGCGCGAGGCTTGGAAAGTCAAAGAATCGAAGTTCAACCCAAACATTTGTTGGGGGATGTCGAGAGTATTATAAGAGGAACATTCCCGAAGAATATTCAAGTCGAGATTTCCGTGCCACAAGACATATGGACGATTGAGGGTGATCCAACACAAATTCACCAAATACTTCTCAACCTTTCCGTAAACGCCCGTGATGCCATGCCCCACGGCGGCACATTAGCGGTGAGCGTGGAGAACTGCGTATTAGATGAAAACTATTCCGCCATGAATCTTCAAGCCAAGCCCGGCCGCTATGTCGTGATAAACGTTACCGATACAGGCTCGGGAATGCCCCGGCGAGTCATCGATAAAATATTCGAACCCTTTTTTACCACCAAAGAATTGAGTAAGGGAACCGGATTGGGCCTTTCGACGGTCATGGCTATCGTCAAAAGCCATGAAGGTCTTATTAACGTTTACAGTGAGCTGGGCAGGGGCACCACATTTAAGGTCTACCTTCCCGCAATGGATAATACATCGGATACGCCATTAGTGGCAGATGTTTCCCAGTTACCTCGTGGAAATGGTCAGACTGTTTTGGTTATCGACGACGAAGCCTCAATTCTCACCATCACGAGCCAAACACTACAAGCCTTTGGCTACAAAAGTCTGACAGCCGTGGATGGAGCAGACGGAGTGGCAATATACGCCCAAAACGTGAATGAAATCGCGGTGGTCATTACCGACATGAACATGCCAGTCATGAACGGAATGGCCGCCATTCGAGCCCTGCTGCGAGTCAACCCCAACGTGAAAATTATAGCCGCCAGCGGCCTCAATGTGAACGGAGATGCCGAGAAATTGGTCGAGATGGGCGTGGCATATTCACTGGTAAAGCCGTACACGGCGGAAACGTTGCTGACCGCCCTGAATCAGGTTTTACGTTCACCTTCTGATGCCGTAAGTACGGGCATAAATACTTCTGAAATATCTTAGGTCCAAATAATGAAAACTATCCTGCTAATAGATGATGATGAAGGAATGCTCCATTCCTACGGGCTACTGCTTCGTAAGAGCGGTTACCGTGTACTTGAAGCAAGGTCGGGATCTGTAGGATTTAAAATGGCTCAGCAGCACATGCCGGACTTGATCTTGAGCGACATCAATATGCCTGGTGGCGACGGGACTACACTGCTTCGCGATCTTAGGAAGGATGCTGAGCTCAAGTCTGTGCAGATCGTGCTGATGACCGGGAAGCCCGAGCTTGCCACACCACGGCGAGTCATGGAGGAGGGCGCCGACGACTTTCTCGTCAAGCCTGTCACCATGGAGGCCCTACTTGCTTGTCTGAAGGCGCGATTCGATAGAGCATCAGTTAGTTGGCGAGTTGAGGACAAGGTGTTGGACCGGCTTCGCTCAGCGGTCCCGGTAAACCTGCCTCACGAGTTTT